>ERZ773157.1152-NODE-1152-length-26880-cov-3.030121_pt1 | contig 26880 bp, 28 predicted proteins | sample MGYA00511480_ERZ773157 | MGnify/ENA primary metagenome ERZ773157 (study PRJEB29015, sample SAMEA2737863) | human gut metagenome | biome: human gut; feature: human-associated habitat; material: faeces | place: China | collected 2012 ... | reverse complement strand
AGCTCGTCGGGCTCATAACCCGAAGGTCGGAGGTTCGAGTCCTCCTCCCGCTACTTAAAGGCCGATAACGAACTGAATTTTAGTTAGTTACGGCCTTTTTTCTAAAATAACCGGGACAATTCCGGGACAAAATATTTGTCTGAATTGGCTTGAAAATCAACATTCTACATTTTTGCGTCGGGTCGCTGACCGCGAAAATGTAAAAAAAATGTTGCCTGTAAAAACTGCGCGAAATTCTGCGTTAAACGAGATCCTCTCGTACACCTATCCCCGTTTGCATACGGGCGCTTGCTGGTTTATCAGCTTTTACGCTTTCGACCCGGCAAAGGGCGAAATGCGTCGAAAGCGGATAAAAATCAATTCCGTCGGGACGGCCACCCAGAAGCGGCAATATGCCGCGCAGGTATGTCACCGATTGTCTGCAAAGCTGGAAGCTGGCTGGAATCCTTGGATAGAAGCGGATGCCGATCGCTCCTACAAACTATTTTCTGACGCGCTGATTCATTATCGAAATTACATCACCAAACTCTTGAATGACGGAGTCCACCGGGCATCAACGCACCATGATTATATCTGTTTTGCTCGCATAATGGAAGAATGGAATGATAATCAGCGGGTGTCTATACGGTATGTTTATCAATTCGACCGGGCTTTCTGTGTTCGTTTTCTGGACTATGTCTATATTGAACGGGAAAATTCGCCACGCACACGCAACAATTATTTGGCTTTCCTTCGGTCATTCAGCGCCTTTTTGGTGCAACATCTGTATATCAAAGAAAAACCGACGGATGGGTTGGTCAGTATTGGCAAGGCATTGCTCAAGAAAGAACGCAAGGTTATTGCCGTGGATGATATGCAACGCCTGCATGATTGGCTCCAAGAGAATAACCGCCACTTCCTTTTGGTTTGCTACTTTCTGCACTACATGCTTATCCGTCCGAAGGAGATTGCCAAACTCCGGCTGCGTGATATATCCGTCAGTAAACAGACGGTCTATATTGACGATACAATCTCGAAAAACAAGCGCTCGGCATGTGTCACTATACCCCAGAAAATTATCGAGTTGATGGTCGAACTTGGATATTTTGACGCTCCGGGTACTTACTATATATTTTCCAAGGATTTCAGACCGGGGCCGGAATGGGTAAACGAAAAGACTTACCGCGACTTTTGGAGCCGGAAAATCCGTCCTGCTCTCCGCTTTCCCAAAGAATACAAATTTTATAGTCTGAAGGATACCGGAATTACCGCGATGCTCCGTGCTGGGTATGATACCCTTTCGGTTAAAGAACAGGCGCGGCACTCGTCTTTATTGATGACTGATGTATATACACCGCAGGATATTCGGGATGCAAATCCGCTCTTATTGAACTATCAAGGGGTTTTGTAGCAAAATCCCCACCGATTGTCGGTGGGGATTCGTATGTTCAGGGAAAAAATTTCCCTGAACATCATTTGAAATATTTGTTCTTGAGTGCGACCAGCTTATCCCAATAGGTGACAATCAAGCCGTCCATGTGATAGTGGTATTCCCCGGCATAGTTGGGCACGCCTCCGAGCCGATTTGCCGACCTTTCGGTGTAAAAGTGGTAGTAATTCGCCGCGCGGCAGAAAAGGTTGTGCAGGCCGCTCGGAATCGCGAATACGGGCAACCATAGCCAGCCCCAGCGCCGCGACTGTCGGACGTGGCCGAACTCATGGTCGTAGACCGGTTCCCGGTCGATGTTCCCCGGCGCGATAAAGACGTACCGCCCAAGCGTCATGCCTCCCCGGACATGCTTCGTCGCATAGAACACGGCCCCGCGTTGCTCGGTGATTTTCACGCGGTCGAAACAGAATGCCAAGTACGCAAGGCCGATCAGGTTCTGCGGGAGCTGCCACATGAAGAGTAGTACCGCCCATGTTGTTTTCAGAAATTTCTTCATCGGTTTCGTTTTTTAAGTTCGATATAATCAGTGTATACGATTCGCGTATGCGGGTTCGACGACATGACCTCCTGCCGTATCGCTTTGGTTCCCCAGCGGATGAAGAGGAAGCGCCGCGGCACCCGGTGTACGACCTGCCGGAGGGTATCGATGCTCTCGACGCGGCATGCGACCGAGTCGCGCTTGATCAACCCCTCGACCGTCACCCACGGATCGCGCCAGCGAAATGTCCGCATCGAGTCGATAATGACCGCCCCGGCCGGGGTCTCCCGGACGATGGCTGTGTCCCGGAGCTTCGCCCGCAGCTCTACGACGGTCGCCGTCGCGGTCTTGGCCGTGGATTCTACCCGGCGGAGCTTGATGCCGAGGTCGCGGATGCTCTCGGCATCTGCCGCCCGGAGCCGTTCCAGCTCCGAGACGCGGAGATTCAGCACCATGTTCGACGCAGCGGCCTTGCCTGCCTTTGTCCGGTAGATTTCGACATCGGACATCAGCGCGGTCTGGTTCGACTCCAACCGACGGCGTTCGCGTTTTTCCGAGCGGAGCCGCGCACTCTGCACCCACAACAGGCCGCCCGCTATAATCAGGGCTATGAGCAGGAAGCGTTTCATGCCTTTTCGAGCGTTTTGGAGATTTTGAGAATCAGACCCGCATAATCCGCCGGCTTGGCTGTACAGTAGCCGCAGGCTGCAACCCGGTAGGCGAACTGGTACACGTCGTCCTTGTACGGCATCGCGGGGGCATAGCGTTCGGTCAGCAGAATTCGGGAGTGGTCGGTCAGACACTCCCTGACAGACGTATAATCTCGGAAGGCGCGATCCACGACATATTTGTAGCGCCCGTCCGGCATCCGCGTAATGGAGTGTACTTTGGGGAATCGGTGGCCCTGCTTGTCGTCGTCGAAATACTCGAACGTCCGCACGTATTTCACCGCCCCGCGCCACTTCTTCGTGGCGGTTATGCCGAACAGGTTGTGCCCGATGGCGGACTTCCCCCAGCCAGTTTCGAGCGCGGCCTGCGCGGCCACGAAGAGCGGGTTCAGCCCGGTTTCCTCGCAGGAGGCCGCGATGTCCGGCCAGTAGGTTTTCTTAAATTCTTTCGGTGTCATGATCTTGGTCGCCTTTATAATTTTATATGCCGCGGTCTTCCTATTCGTCCTTTTACATTGATCACGAGCGCCTCGCGGCCACCAGCTGCCGAGATAATTTTCGCTCCTTTTACAATATCCGGGATATTGATTGCCGAGCCTTATTAAAAGGGAGGACGTCCAGCAGGCCGAGAGCGCCGCAGTGGAGATAAGTGGCGGCAAAACCGTCTTCTGTTTCCACTTTCTCAAGGGTGTAATTTGCTTTCATGGTAGTATGGTGTTTGAGTGGTTTTTACTCTTCGTCGTAAATATCCGGGTTCGGCATGAATTCGGGGCCGGGGGCTTGCTCGCTTCTGGCCGGGCCGCGGGGGCTGCCGGACTGCCGACCTGCCCTCTCCATGTACTCCAGCACCGCGGCCACGATGCCCTGCGTCTCCCGGTTCTTCAACGCCGAACCCAGCGCGGCCGCCGCATCCGCAATCTTGGCCTTTTCTTTATCCTCGGACTTCTCATATACGCTTTTCAGCTCGATGAAGCCGATGAACATGGCCCCCAATACCGTCAGAATCGGAATCAGCGGCAGGCGGCTCCCGGTCTGCTCGTTGATCTGCCATACGGTCAGCATCTGCACCGCGTCGATGGCCGTTACCACGAAAATCAGGTTGAAATACTTGGCGATCTTCTCGACGGTCTTGCGGTAGCCGAGCGATGAGCGCAGCTCCCCGCGTTTGCGGGCTTTCCGGATGCCTGCCCATAGGTCGAGGAAAATCACGAACAGTACGAGCAGGTAAACAATCGTGAGAATGATGAGCTGCGGACGTATCGCCGCGAAAATATGGTCTATCATAGTTCAGAAATTTCAAAAAAAGTGACGAGTAAGGTTAAGTAAATCCCCAGTGAATGAGTCATAATACAACCATCTCCCGCAAAGGAATATTTGTTATCGGTCACACCCCGTCAAAAAAGTTATACATGTACTATCGTTGCTGTTTCATCGTAGTTTCGGGCTATTACTCTGAAATAGGCGCGTGCCCCCTCGGTTCGGTATTGAGGATTACCCGTAAACAATACAACTCCACCGTAAAATGAAACCTGCATTCTGCGCTTTCCGGAAGGCTCCAGCTTTCCGCCGCGGTCGCCTATATTGGTGCCGCGATGCAGCTCGAATTTTCCCCCCCCCACGAAAACGGGGTCGGCAATGCGCACGACCCACCTTTCCAAGAGGTCTGCAACGGAAATTATCGGCATCCAGCCCGCGGCGTTTACCTTCGTTGCGTCGAACGGTACGGGATTGATCCGTACTGACGTCCAGTTTACCTCATCCCGCGAGAAGGAGTCCTGTACGAGCTTGAACCCCGCATTCAGAGGACGGTTTTGTGTCTGCCCGGTTTGAGGATTCCGGCGGTATCGCTTCTTCGCGTTTTTGTAGTGCAGGATGCCCACGAAACATTGCTTCAGAATCGGATTTTTCAAGTCCGTGGCAGGCTTTACGCAGAGCATTCCGCCCTGTACTTTCCACGTAACCGCCGGGACGGCTTCGGCATTCATGGGATAGGGTAATTCCGTCCACTTATTCACTCCGTCCCCGATCTTATGACGACCCGTGTCTGATTCGTAGACGACCTCGCCATCGAGTAGTAAGGGATTGGCCGCTTTGAGCGCCGCTGCCGTATATTTCGGGTGTTGTATTCTTCCAATCATAATTGCATCTGCTTTTCTGCCTGCGTCTTGCATTGCTCCGCGTATTCGAAGTATGCTGCGAACTCGTCCGGCTTGGTGTCGCGCTGGCGGAGAATCGCCAGTTCATCGGCGATCGAGTACTGCTCGCGGATCAGCGTCTGCACTCGTTCCTCATAGGTCATAACCGGGGATGTTTCGACACATTCTGTCAGAACGGGGCGGCCTTGCTCGTCCTCGGTTATCATCTTACCAGCATTCTGCCCGTCGATCAGTTCCTCGAACCTCTCGTTGGTGATCTCTATGGCTCCCTCGATGGGGGTTTCGTAAAATCCTTGCTTCCAGTATTTCATAGCTTCCTGTATTTTATTTCCAGCGTCCGATCACCAGCCAATGGACGGTTTCGGTAGAGGATGCGAGACCTCCGTTCTTGTCGGTGAGGTTCGCCCAGCGCGATTGGTAGCGTAAATATTGGGCGGTCAGTTCCACATACGACGCGGCTGTGATAACGTTGCCGTTGCCGTAATAAGCCGTCAGAAAGCATCCGAACGGCTTTGCGATGAATGCAGGACTGAAATAGTACTGATACGCCCCGCCGGGGGATATCCCCCATTGAAACATCAGCCCGTCCGGTGCTTTGTAGTAACCGTTGGATGAGAGCGCTTTTGTCAGCGTTACGTTCGACAGGTCTTTGGCGGCCTTATCGCCCCACGTCTTTTTCTCGCTGTCGGTCACGAAACGGTGCGTTGCGTCCGTAGTGATCTGTGAAGCGTGAATACTGCCTGCCATTTCACCATCCGACTCGTAGGGGAGAGACTTCCATGCGGTAACACCGTCGCCGATTTTCCGCCTGCGTGTGTCGGATTCGTACACGACTTCGCCTTTGAGAAGCACCGGATTTGCGGCGGCCAGTGCGGCCGCCGTAAACATCGGGAATTGAACCCGCCCGGTTATCTTTTCAGTAGCTGCCATAGCGTCAGTTCATTCCGGGGATGGTACACTGAATGACGAACGTACTCGCCTTGAACTCGTCGATGGCCGCTTTTGCCGCTGCCTCTCCGGCACCCTTCGGGTCGTAAAAGTTGTCGTATGACTTCTTCAAGTCGGCCGCCAGTTTCAACGACAGCACGGAGTAGTTGAGCTTGATTACGTTCGACTCCGTCACTTGGATATACTGGTCGTCGCCCGTGTAGACATCGACGAGATCCTGCACGGGCAGGTACTGCGGGGTGTTGTTGTTCTGGAAGAGGAACTCGATGTACTTGTCGCCGACCTTGGCCCCGGAGTAAGGCGAATTGGCCGTCACCACGGTCTTGATGGATGATCCGCGCAGCACCTGATCGAGCGGGATGTTGATCGGCACGCCGATACGGCTGCCGTTCCGCGTGAGGTAGTAGGTCGCGGCGAACCCGCTAACCGTCGGAGCTTTCTCCGTGCTGTATTCGGGCAGGGCATCTTCCATGACGATACGCCCGGTGTAAGGGACTGCCGCCGTCGTCACGGTGCCGTCGGACTTGAACGTGATGGAAGCAGTAGCGAGGAATACCGTGCGACCGCTGTCGTCCGAGGCCATGCGGATAGTATCGATCAATCCGGTGACGGCCGAAGCGGAAACCTCGGTGATGGAAACGAAACCGCTTATAGAATCTTCGATCTCCTGCACGGCGACATTTTGTGCGACCACAACGCATTTTTTATTCGCATTGATCGCCGCGACGATGTTTTTTGCGACTTGTCCCTGCGGGTTGAGTCCTCCGGTCGGCGGGTTCAGGTAGCCTTCGTAGTTGAATGTAAACACGTCCGCTTTCTCATTCCACCCTGTTTTTTCGGCATCGGTCACGAGCCGATGCGTTGCGTCGGCCGTGAGCTGGGCAAGAGAGGTGACATTGCCCCAGCCGAGCGCCGACCATGTCTTCGTGCCGTCGCCGACCTTGTATTTCAGTGGCGAACTACCCCGGATAAGTCCGTACTCGCCGTCGAGCAGGACGGGATTCGCTGCCGTCCATTCGGCTTCGGTGCCCGTTACGAATTTGATGCGGGATTTGAGCAGGATTTCCTGCAATACCGCTAAAGTTTGATTTTCTGCCATGATATTGTGTATTTAACTGTTGCTCTTCAGGTCGGCCGGGCTGTATCCGCCGAGGATCAGGCGGTCGGTTTTTTTGATGTAGTCGCCCGCGGATGCCACTGCGGGGAATCTATCGTATCGTTTCCTTGTTACAACGCCGTCGGTTCTATTTACCAGATAGTAGATTTGGTAAATTTTGATTGTTCCGTCTTCCTCCGATGTTTCGAATATTCCTGTAAATAATTGATAGCCCCCGTCTGCTTTTTGAACTTGAATAATAGATTGTTGGGGGAGTTCCGCCCTTTCTTTTATGTAGATATTCGCCGTAATGCCTTTTTCGAGCTTTTCCATAATCTTGAGGCAGGTGGCAGGATATGCAGAACTCGTGAGGTCGATAATATCGTATGAGGCATTGATTATCGTGGCAATTATCGCCTCTCCGTAGGCTGTCTGCTTAAAATTGTCTGATGGGCCAAACCAAAGGAATAGCCCTGTTTTGGCGGGGAAGCATATGCTTTTTATCTGATTTAAAAAATTATCATCGGGGATTGTCAAGGTGAGTTCCCGGCGAAGCTCTCCTTTGCACATGCGCCTGCGCGATAACGGGATGAATACTTCGAGCGAGTATTCATCAACCTGACGGCAGTCTTTGTAAACTCCGTCAATGCGGGACGCTTTGAAGTGGGTTGCTCCATCTGTAAAATAGTCGATGGTGAAATCGATTCCCGCGTCCGGAATTGCCGCTTTTACAAGAGTACCGTCACTTTGCCGTTCATAGAATGTTTCTATGTAGGTAAGGTCGGTAAGTATGTTCCAGCGTCTATACGATGTCATGGTTCTTGTTTTATGCAAAAATATTTGATTGCTGTCGCTGCGGAAAGGACAACTTTATTCCCGCCGTATTGATGGAATTTGCCAGAAATCGGTCGGGAGTTCAGGTTCCGGAAGTTCTGCCCGGTCATAATAATTGGCTTCATCTTTTTCTGACAAATGGTATTTGAAGGTGTAGCTGTTTAGGGCGGCCTCTTTGTGTTTGACTTCGTACTCCGTGACGATTATTTGTTTCCACTCCCCGTCTGCGTATAGGTAGCGATTGCTGGAGTGCAGAAACTCCTGCCATTGCCGGGCTATGCTGCTCGAACTGATGTAACCTGTGTTTTGCTGCCAGATTGATGTGTAATCGTTGCTTAATTCCGCTTCGCGGCCTTGATTGATGAACGTGTCGACCTCGCCTTCTGGAAGTAATGTCGAAAGTCCGGATGCGATTATCGTGTCGAATCCGCCGAGCGAGTTTTGGAATAAGAAACAGCGGTCTCGAAAGTTGCCCGACCGCAAAATATATCGCTGGGCGAAAGGGTAGTTCTTTGCACCTGCCGTATCGGGTTCAGAGACGGAGTTCGCTCCCAATCCGTAGATGTCGTATGCAATCGGTGTCAGTTCTTCCGAAACGCAGATATTACGCCAGAGTAGCTCGAACGAAACGTTGATCCGGACGATGCCTTCTTCGGATGCTGTGAAAATGTCCTGTGTGCGCTCGATTCCTTCGGCTGTATATAGGCGCGACTTGATTCGCAGAAATTGTGGATCTCGATTGAGTTTTACCACCGATAACCATTGCGGTTGCCATGCCGGCATGGTGACGATTTGCCCTTGCCAAGTCAGAAAGTTTCTGGCCCACCAATCCAGCCCTACTTTGCGAGGAGCTGCAACCCCGCCGGCAATGACCTGAAAACGATATGTTTTGGTTGTCGCCGTGTCGGTCAGCGTTATATACAAATATGTAAAGTCGGTAACGCCGGTTTGTCGTGGAAATTCACATTCCAGCAGGGTATGGACGATGTCCCGCAGGTTGATCGTTATCAAACTCTCTGCATCGTAATAAAGCGTCAGTTTGTCACATATAGTTGCATCATCAAGTCTTACTGTCATGTAAACACAAGTCAGGCTTGAATTTTTGTTCCTGATGATCATTTTCCCCAAATTCTCAGAAAACTGACAAATTTCGGGCTTCTCGATTATTTCGAAGGTATCTACCATTGGCTCGGCTTCTATTCTCGGACAAAAATATCTACATGACGCGCGGACTGAAAGGACATTACACTTCGACCAACTCCGCATTCGAGTGAAGGATATCGTGAGTGGTATTACCGGTTATTTCAAGGGTTTTTATCAAATAACGCACGTTGAAGACCAACACTTTGACCCAGAGGCGTAGGTTTGCAATATCTGATGCGGTCAGGTTGAGATCGACTTTAAGCATTTCTTTGTCCCGTGCCAGCCACTCCGCGTAGGGTTTATGGAATCTGTTGTACAAACCATTTTCCCCTCCAATTGCAAGGGAGTACTCGCTTCGGTCTTCGCTGCCAGCAGAAAGATCGGGAATACCGCCCTCGAAATAATATCCTTTATCCGAAAAATTATTTTTGATCAGCAAGCCGATATACACTTCTGACGGGCGATTGCCGCCTGCGGTGGGAAAATCTACAATAGGAGTTATGGCGTTCAGTCCAATTGCTTCTTCGATCGATCCGTCAGCATGTATTTGCTTTGACGGGTATACGGCCAAAGGAACGCATTTCGGACATGTGAAGTCGATCGAACAGTCGTAGTTCTGATCTTCCGAGTCGGCAGCCGGTTCCATTTTCGTAAACCCGGCTTGATGTACGATATCCAGAGTGGCTATTGGTGTCGTATATTTGTTCCATGCGGCACCGCGTCCTGAATAATAGAGCAGAGCGTCGATTTTCTTACCTGAATAGATATCCCCGGTTTGGGCCAGTCTGATATTTTTATAGTCGGGAGACACCCTGTATTTGTTGATGATGTCCTGCAGAGAATAGCTTTCGATAATCTCATCAGTTGGCTCTTGGCCCAAATCCTCTTCGTAGGACTTGGTGTAGTTGTCATCCTCGTTACGGAATGCGAGGGTATAGCCTTTCTTTTCATAGGCGGGGAGCGAATAATTGTCGCTGACTTTGGCCGTCCAGTCTACAAATTTATTGCTTGCGAGAATCGACTTGTTACTCATCAGGAAATACTTTTTCCCGGAAAAAAACAACGTGCAGCAAGGTATTTTGAGTAGACTGATAAGAAAATCGCTCAAGTCCATGTCCGGCATCGAGTCGGCAAGATCGAGCGTACATTGGGTAGGATATAACCCCGGCCGGGCACCGGGCGATGTATCTTTTACCCCGTATCGGTTGTCGTATTCGGAACTTTTGTAAAGTCCGAGGATCGCTAACATATTGAGGAGTTTTTCGAGTTCCGGTTCCCCCAGCTCTAACTCCGGAAGGATTTTATCGAGGATATAACGTACTTTGATCGCTGGGACAACATAAGGCCGGGTGGTGTAAAGCCAGTTCGCATATTTATCGACCGTTGAGCATTCTGCTTTCGTCGGCCCCGACGTCACATACTCGATCGAGGCGCTCATTGCCTTGCGCATAATCTGGGGCAGGCCGAACTCGTCATATAGTCCTTTACGGGCGTTTTCTACCATCGTCGAGAATTTGATGTCCTCAAATCCGGAGAATGGGATGTCGGTCAGCTTTCCTGTGACGATGTGGTCGAATTCAGCCCCGACGAATGAGTATTGTAAGGACTTATCGGAGTAGTCGTCATATTTCAGTTCACCCTGAAATGCGACTATGCCATTGAATAACGCCTCGCAGGCGGCAGTCTTGCGTGACGGCCGCCGCCGGATGCCGGGTGTGAATCCGAAAAATTTGCAGTTTTTCGGCGACAGTTTGAATTCAACATTCGTGGAAACGGCCACTGGCACCCTGTCATCTTCAAAGATTGGATTGTCCAGTGTAAATGTCACATCCTGATCAGGCTGTACATCGAGGATTATGCCCTCGGATCGGAATTGTATCATCGTTTTTTACCTCCAATTTGCCCACGTTCCCGCGTGCGGTTGTACTCTTTCATTTTCGCAACGATTCCGTTCTCGCCCAGCATTGTCACGTAGGCAAGAATCGGATTCTTCAGCACGTCGCATAGACGATCGACGGCCGCGATGAATTTGCCGGCCGTGCCTGCGTCCAAAGAGGAAAGCCCCGTGTCTGTTGTGTCGAATGACGGGATATCTCCTGTTGGGCCACCGGATACGAATCCGGGTACCGGTGTATTTTGCCGGTATACGGCATTGAAATCGAAGCTGCCGAGTGTCCCCTGTCGGCGGGCCGCTTCGATCGTGTTCAGTACGGGAATCAACGAGGGGTTATCCATTGCGGCCGCTGGAACGACATACTCCTTCCCGTTTTCCGATACCAGCACCGTCGGCGATGAGATGAAGCCTCGTTTATCCGGAGAATAACGGGCGTTGAATTTTTTGCCGTCCTGCATCCGCTCGATGACCTGACCACCCTCTTCGGCACCGGTCGTTATTGGGGTTGATGCAATCATAGCGATTTGTGCAGCACCCATTGCAGCGGTAATTGCAGCCATAATATAACCAGCAGGCGGGCCTATTGATAAAGCCGCCGTAACGCCCAATGCCGTATTTATAATCGCCTTAGTAAGGCTCATGGCCTTTTGTCGTTTTGCCTGCTTGAGCTGTAATTCCTCTTGTTTGGCTTCGAGATCTGCAGCCATTCGATCCTCCTCTGCTTGGGCTTGCTCTTCGGTCATCAGTCCGGCTTTGACGCGCTTCTCGTTGGCTTTTTTCTTCTTATCCTGATTTTTCTGATATTTCTTTAATTCAGCGTTTTCCTTTTTGGTCATCATATTGTCGTAGGTAGTATATACCTGCAGCGCCATTTCTGTAGCTGCACAAATCGCTGTCATGGCGGCATGTATTGCATACAATTGATCTTCTGTTGATCTTGCCTTACCTTCAATTACATCGAAGAATTTTTCCCAGTCATCTTTAGATAAACCCATAATTATTGGGTTGTCAGTAGCGAATGAAAATGTCTTTTCCTGTTCGGTATTGATGGTTTTCATTAAGGCCAAGAAAGCCGCTTTGATATCCGCGAAGCGGTTGACGAGCTTTTGTTTCTCTTGCTCCGAAAGGATTTTCGTGTCAAGCTGGATGCCGTCGAACATTCCGGACTCGATGAGCGTTTTTAATTGAGCAGAGAGTTGAGTCAGGTGTTCGAGTTCCAACCGGGACTCTTCTTCCGCTTGGGCCTTCCGTAGCTGTTTACGTTCTGCGGCCGTGCCTTGGAAGTCGATAAGTTCCTGCTTGTGGCGATTCTTGAGTAGTTTCTTTTGTAGCTCATGGGTTTCCTCTTCCCTTTTCAGCCGATCGTCGATCTCGTCGAGCCGAATTTTGGTGATGTTGCGCTGGTGTGCTTTCTCCAGAGCCTCCAGTGCCGCGGCGTTGCCTGCGTACTTCTTTTTCTTCTGTTCGTAGTCGGCGTTCTCCTGCTTGATCCTGTCGGTTTCCGACTGCTGGAGAAGTTTGTTTATCTCCTCTTCTTTGGCTGCGGCCGCCTTCTTCTGTTCAAGTCGTTTGTCGGCGAGTTGGTTCTGGATTTTGAGCCGCGCTTCACCGTCATCGACATTTTTCGCAAGGCGCTTCTCCAGCGCTGCGATTTCCAGTTTCAGCAGCTCCTCGTTGAATTGGGACGCGGATACGATTTCTCCGTTCTGATATTTCTCCTTGAGCCTCAGCTTCGCAGTCAGGAACTCTTTGTCTTTTTCGAGCGACCACTTGCCCGGATCGTCCGGGTCGGTGGGCGTTGTGTTCGTGGTCGTGGAATCCTCTGTCTTGAGAGGTGTTTCGACCTTGCCGTAAATGGTGTCCAGCATCGAGAGGGCCTGCTGCCCTTCGCTCACGGTATTGCTTAATTCTGTGGTGATTTTTCGTATTGCAGTATACCGGCCGTGAGGATTCCACCTCGAACCGGTGAAGTTCATTCCCAGATTCTGCAGTTCCTTGTTAAGGTCGTAAACTGCCTGACGTTGTTTTGCAGAATCGTCTCCGGCCGCTTTTATCTTACCCGTGAAATCGACAACTGCGGCGGCGATCAATCTCTGCTTATCGGCGGTGAGCGACGATTCGTCGCCCCATTCTTTATACTTGGTCGTGATTTCGGCGATCGCCTTTTTCATGGCTGTCATCTCATCTCCGGCGATGCGTTCCGCTTCCTGCTGCCGGAATTTGAGCTTGATGTTCTTTTCCAATTCGGTGTTTACCGACTGAAGCGCGATGGCGATATCCTCGTTGGTGCTTTTCTCGGTGAGCAGCTTCGGAAGGTACTTGCCGTACCTCTCGTTGATGATCATGATCGCTTCGGCCCGTTCGCGGCTCCCGGAGGCTGCGCGGGTCGCTGCGTCCTGCAATTCGTTGAGCTTCCGTTTCTCGTTGTCGATTTCGACCGCGGCTTCGGCGGCCATGTTCCTGACCTGCTCGTGGGTTTTGAAAATCTTGTCGCTGAACAGAGTTACCGCACCGATGGCGACTGAAATTGCTGTCGCAATCCAACCCCACGGCCCGGCCTTGACGACGCTGTTGAATACCTGTGTTACCAGCGTTGCCTGCTTCGTAATGGCGATATACGCAATATGAGCTGCTCGGTAAATCACCATCGCCTTGTGTGCAGCAAACATTATGGTTTTGTAGGCTGCGACGGCCGCAACGATTGGGATAATCGCTCCTTTTGTCTGGTATAAGAATTTCACAAGACCCGTCAGCGCCTTCAGAAAGGTTACGGTGATCGAGGTTGTCGAGGTGAATGCCGGATTCAGTGTTTCGCCGAGGAGTACGGCCTGTTCATGGAGCGCTTTCTTTTGCTTTTCGTATTGGGCCGTGGCACTTTCGTTTTTGGTGTTGAACTCTTCGATGACAGATGTGCCGGTTTCGAATGCATGATTGGCGATTTCCTGCTGCCGACGCAGCTCGTCGGTATTGGCCGCCAGAACGCCCAAGACCTGCACGCTACGTTGCCCGTCGAGTTTCATCGAGTTCAGGGCGTTTACGATCGACTGCATGCCTTGTCCAGACTTGCCCATACCCTCCAAAACGCGGATAAATGCCTCGTTCATATCTTCGCCCATGAGCTTCTGAAATTCGCCGAGGCTCATCTTGGCAATTTTGGCAAAGACCTCTGTCCGCTTGTACATGGCGGTAATCACCTGCCCGTAGGAGGTGCCTGCCGTTTCGGCCTGCTGCCCCAATTTGTCAAGGGTGCCGGCGAGGCCGAGGACGGACTGAATCGAGATATTTACGTTCGGCGCCGTACCGGCCGCCCTTTTTGCGAAGTCAACGACAAAACCCTCGGCCGCCGTGGAGGCCATGCCGATTTCGTTGATTGCCGAGCCGACCTTGAGCATACTCTGTTCGATGCCGTATTGTTCTTTGAGATGGAATATATCAACGAGTTTTCCGATCTGCTGGATGGCGGCTTCGGCATTGCCGCCGAGGTCTCGGCCGAGGGCGACCCCGATTTTATCTCCGGCACGGGCGAATTCGATCAGGTTTTGCTTGCCTTCGATACCGAGTTTACCTGCGACTCGCACAATGTCAAGCAGTGAGTTGTGGGTGGTGCGGGTGTCTATCTTCTTCAGTTCTTCCGATACTTCGCGGATCTCCGTTTTTGTTGTTGAAGTGGTCTTCTGGGCATCGGTCAGAGCTTCGTCATACTCCAGAAAGGCGGCACGGGCTTTCTTGGTGCCCATGACTGCAAACGACATTGAGGCGAATCCGGCCGTGATCGCGCCGAAGAACTTGCTGAACCCGCCGGCCATCCGTTGCACGACGTTCCCCGTGTCGCGTGCTGATCCTTTGAGCGTCTTGATGCGGGCATCGACCTGCTTTAATTCAGCCCGATATTTTTCCCATTCCGTTGTGCCCGGAATCGCATTGTTGAAAACAGCGCGTAGACGCCTTTGTTCTTGTGTCAGATCAGAGATGGTCAGAGTGTCCAGCTTCATCTCGGAGCGAAGCTGCTGCATTTGCTCTTTGTTGGACTTGATGATCGCAGCATTTTTCTTGATTTCAGCTGCATTTTGCCGATATAATTCGGTATTCTCTTTCCCTTCGGCTTTAAGTCGACGCTGTTCCTGCCGAAGCTCGAAATTTGCGTTCGCGAGATCTCTTGTTTGTCGGCTTAAATCTCCGATCCGTTTTTGGGATTCGTCACCATTTACAATGATGTTGAGTCTTAAATCTTCATCCCGAATTGCTTTTCCCATATTCCTAATCCGTCAGTTGTTGCTTGATTTCTGCAACAACATCGTCGGTCAGGCCGTACATCAACCGGGAAGCAATCGACTCGTAGTGTCCGTAAGCGAAACGGGTGTGAATCTTGCGGGCACGCCGGACGAGCTTGGAACCATAGCGCAGAACCCGCATGTCGAGGAACCGTTCTTCGATCGTGTGCTGGTAGGTCATTGTCGCCGACATCTCGCCCTGTTCGGAAACAGACATAGAACGCTCATTGACCAGTCGGCCGGTGCGGGAGTGGAGCTTCGTTGCCAGCACTGTATTCTGGTTCTTCAGCCAGCGGTTCGATTCATCGAGCAAAGTGCGCCGTATGTACTCTCCTTTGACAGTCATTTGTTGCAGTTTGCAACAAAAGTAGCCGCCCGAAGGCGGCTACAAAGGACAGGTTGAATAAGGGCTATCTGTCGGTCGGTAGGCGGAAAACTTCTTGCCGCCGTCGGTCGGCTTGCATCTTTCTTCTCTGTAGTTCGGCCCGTTCTGCGGTCAGCCGGGCAATCATTTCGCTTTGGGATTTGACCGTTTCGATCAGCTTTGAGAGAAATTCGCTCTCGATGCGGGATGCTGCAAGGCAGGTCTCGCCGATTTTCGTGTTTTTCATAGAGGTTTTAGCATTAAACCGTTAAACAAAATGTGGCTTCGTCTTTCCCGCTGCTAAACACCTCTACGGCTCGCCGGGGCATTAACCGCACGGCACGGGGGTACGAAACCACATAAAATTTTATACGCACAAAAAATGCCCGTATATTTCGACGGACATCATCCGCCGTAGAGATTGTTTAGCATTGCAAATATAAATAATATTTTGGAGAAAATGATTTTTAATGCAATAATTCATTGCTTGTATGTCTATACATCGCTACTGCATGCATGGGTCTGTTTCTGTTTCGTATTGCCCCCGTGTTTTAAAGCCATTCGTTCCTGATTCGTTTTCTCCGATATATTTGCTCAATAGCCAATGATAGACGTTTTGACCGCCACCCATTCCGGGCATAGTAACAACATAAGCCTGCTCGAATTCCCAGCCGAGCGATCCCATGTAATTCATTGCGTCAACCATCGAGTTAAAAGAAAGAGGCTTTCCGTCATCACCTACGAGCTTATTTCGTGAGGCCACACCACCCAGCGCATTGGTGCGCATGGCATCCTCTTGCCCAAAATCAATCCCCACGGTTACTTGAGATTTCGCAAATTTTTGCGTTCCCACGATTTCGCAGTAAACTTTCTGCTGTGCGATGACGTAGTTGCAGGCCAATACGGCCATAAACAAGAATAACAGTTTTTTCATAATTCAAGTAGGTTTAAGGTTTGCTTTACAAAGATACCCCCCCCCGCAATATTTGCAAGCGAATTATGAAAAATATGAATGCACAACGATAAAATCTCCGATCTTCTGGACGTACTACTTTGCATGATCTACTTTTTCACCTTCGGCGAAGATGAAAGATAGCTGGCCAGCAGCCACGCGAAAAGTAAACCTATGCCTATTGCTCCGAACATATCAGATCGAGATTTGTGTTAATTTATGTCCGAGGTCGTGCAGCGCGGCCTCGATCTCCTTCGCACGTTTTTCCGAGGGCTTGGAGTACCCGCATATATATTTTGCAAGCAGGGTTTCATTGATACCCATGCGGCGGGCCATCTGGCTGACGTTGATTTCCGGGAACTGGGCGAAAGCCATTGCGACCCTGTTGTCCGACGTTTCCGCCGGCTGATTAAAAAAGCCCTCGAAACTTAAATCTTCGTCCAGTTCGGGCCAATGAATACCCGACCGGGATAATTCGTATTTCATGCGCTGCTCATCGCTTGCCCGTGCCAGACGGGGAAAAGCGCGGAGAAGCAGACTGCCCGTCCGGCCGTCGTCGGTCGTCAGGAAAATCCGACCGTTTTCGAACCATATCTTTTGCGCTTTCATATTCGTATTATTTATCGAAAAACTCCTTCCACCGTTCAATAATCACCTCTTTGTTCTCTTCTATCCCCATGAGGGCGTGTTTTAACTCCCGTGGCTTCAGACCGAAATTTTCTATCAGTTTTATCATGAATTTTGCGTCACATTCTCCGTTGCTGACGTGTACGTGAACCGGTTCGTGATCGTTCGAGTAAAAAAAGAACTTCAGTCCTAAATAGTAAAAAAGTATGGGCATTGTGCAGTTGTTTGGTTTCTGGTACAAATATAGGAATAAAATTATTCCCTTACAAGTAAAAAGGAATATTTTTATTCCTACAATTATTTTGCCGGAAATCAGAATTCAATCTCAATCATCCAGCCGACCCAGCTTCCGAATACTTTGTATACCGGAACCGTATTTGCAACCTTGATTGTCATGCCGGCCAAACGGGGACAGGCGTTATATCCCAGAGTGTCCGCCCGTAACGTTTTCAAAATCATATCGACCGTAGCGAGCATCGACAGATATTGTTCGAGTTCATCTTTATCGGTACGCTGCCCGGCCATTGCTTTTTCGAGGACGAATATGGCGGCCGGGAGTTGATCCTGATAGGAGTTCGATGTTTCTCCTGTTTGCCGTAGTGATGGATAGGAAACCACGACCTGACGGCCGTCTGCGCTCTTGAGCCGCTCGGTTCCGTGCGTGTCATCGACAACGGGGATTACCTCGTTCTCCGTTACACGCATATTGACCAGATATCGTAGTAGGTTAATGAGTTTTTGCATTGCGTTTTGCTTGCTTTACGTTGTGGTGTAGAATCTGGAATATAGTATATAGGCCCTCTTCGTCGATGTCGTTCAGCGTGCCGAGTGCCCGATCCCGTGCCAGTTCGTAGGCTACATCTGTCAATGTGAACTTCGGGCCGGTATCGTGGGCAGTTTCCTCGCTGCTGAAGATCGTGCGCATGTCGATCTGTTCCCCAGCCACAACTATCGTCCCGGTCTGGAGAAATTTGACGCAGGCGGAGAACCACATGAGAATCGTCTGTTTCTGCCACGGAGCTATCCGGCGGGCATGGCATACGTCCCGCTCAAAGGTCTCGTGACGGATGGGGACGATACACCGGCCGGCCCGGTTGGCTTGCTTCGAAGGCTGTCGATACAGGAAAGCGATCATCCGGTCGAGGGCCGCGGGTTGCCGGGTGTTCAAGAATTCGTCGCGGGCGATCAGGGCATTCCGAAATTCCACGAGAATCAGGTCTTGCAGAGCGTCGGCCGGCCCACGCAAACGATGGCTGCCGATATGGATTTCGGGCAGCGGATTCTGTATGGTGTCGAATGTCGGGAGCAGACCGTCCTCGGTGTCGGTAAACAGCCAGCCGAGGAGATTTTCGCAAAGCAAAAAAATGTTGGCATTCTTCTGCTCGGCAGCGGCTCGATTGAGTTTTTCCCACATTACCGAACGCCATGTCCGTTTGATACCGAGGAGAAGATAGAGGACGCGCACATGAAACTCAAGCGGAGATATGAGGCCGGATTCCATATCCCAAAGCAGGCGCATCGTAACGCGGGCTTGTTCCGGTGTCATCTCGCTCCATTTCGAGGGGATTTCCCTGCATACGCCGATAGCGGGTATTTCGATCGTATTCATTATTGAACAGAAAAGAATTTGTTTCGGGGATCGTTGTCCGGTAGAAGAGAGTATTTTTCCGCAGTAGCCGATAAAGCCTCGTGAAACTCTTCGAGGGCGGTTGCTGCTTGATGATCGAGGGCTGAAAGGTAGAATTTCAACGCATCAGTGGAGGGGGTCTTTCCGGCCCCTTTACCCTGAAATGAATCTGCAAACCGCTGCGAGATCCCAATCGGGAATACGGACACCGAAAGTCTCTGGACGGCTATCACCATCGCCTTCAAAGCTACAAAACGCCGCGCTGCAAGAGCCATGTCTGAATCTATGTCTGACAGGAGCGACATATAACGATCTCCGGCAATCGGCCTCACAAAGCGCTGCTGCACTTCGAGGATGAAGGGTATAAGCGTATAGAAGGTGTAGAACGAGCCATCGAGCGGGTAGATGCTTTCGAATTGGTCGAGGGTACGGAGAATCGACTGTTGTTGCTGGGTGCGCAGCGGTGAGTCCTTCCACTCTTTGATGTCCGTTTGCTCAAGGAAGAGATACAATTCGTCGAGCGTTCGGAAGAATGTATCGCGCAGAACCGCATCGTCCTTCTCGATCTGCCATGCCCACGGCAGTTTTTCGTTTTCGCTGATTTTTACCTTTCTGCCGCTGTCCTCATGGCTCACGAGGTTTCGCTGGTAGAAGTGATGCATGGCTTTATACGCCACCGGCAACTGCACCCGCCGTACGAGCATGTCTTCTGGATCATCGGATGACACTTCCGGATCATATTCGTCCGTCATATACCGGGAGTGTGCCCGGTCGAATGTAGCTTTCCCGATCAGTTTGATAACTTCGTTTTGGGCCAGCACGATATCCTCGCTGATCCCGGTGAAGTCATTCGCCTTGTACCATGTGCCGGTGAGATTGTATAGCTCTGCGGAGCCTTTTTTCGTTTTATTGAAAATCATGGCGTCAGTTTTTTATGCGGTCATTGGGGGATGTCTCGCTTTCGGTCAAAGGTTTGCTGTGATAGAAGTCGAGTTGTAAATCAGTGTCGGGGAAATTAAAGCGGATGGCTTGGTTGATGGGTTCCAAAATGTCGTATGTGGGTTTGGCGGTGTTCGACATCATGAAGAGTTTGTAGGCGTAAAGCATTTCGGAACCGGATGCGAGCTTCCCGGCAACCATGATGTTCGACAGAGATGCATGCAGACCGAGGCCGGATGTGATTGCCGAGCTGGCCGCCTCCATGACTTTGAGTTGCGATTCGATGAAGTCTTTAATTTTCTGGTCTATCGCCTCTACCTTCCAGATGTTGGTTTGTTGCGAGAGCGGGTCGAAAACATCCACTGTGTGGAAGAATTTTCCGGCATTCTTGGCCCCAGATAACACTTCGGTCAGCTTGGTAAGCATGGTTGCCGTGAGTTTGCCGATCTCCTCTTCTACCTGTTTATCACTCCATGCCGGATTGTTCTTGCGGATGTACGTGCGCTTCTTCTCCCAATATCCGTCTGGAGAATGAACATGATACGCAGCGTTGAACCCGTTGTCGGTAACGTATTTGAATATGGCCGGAACTTCGGAGCCTCGCATGATCCAGCGCAGAGTTCCCCAATATTCCGGAATCGAATAGAAATCCCGTGCGAACGAGTAAGACGAGTTGTAAGCTGCCGAAGCGGGGTATCTGGCCGGGTTGCTGCTGTCGAATACCGGGTAGGTTTGGATGCCGGTGTCGATGCAATCGTTCTCGAAGTTCCCGACGAAAATGTGCCTTACGTCCTCAAGACGACGGGTGGCGGCCCATTCGAGGCGGGCATTTTTCGCAGACACAAACTCCAGAGCTGCGATTCGCGGCCTTTGGCCGGAGATCCGTCCGCGGCGTTCGAGCAGCTTGATGTCAAAAAATCCTTTGAGATACAAGTAGTCGGTCATCGCCGCGTCGATGTACTTCAGGTAGTCCCAATCTTTCAACCATGCCATTATCTCCCTATCATCCTTGAACTCCTTCGTTATCTCGCCATTCTCGAAACGCAGGCTGCGTAGAAAGGGGCCTTCGCCGTACAGCAATCCCTTCTGACGAGCAAGAATACCGGGGGCGAGATTGTTTTCGTCCATAAGGTCACGGATTTGCACTGGCAGGCGGTTGTTGTTTCCGTAGGGTACGATCTTTTGTCCACCGACATACTGCGGCATATATTCCCAATTCTCCCGTTCTGCTTGCCATAGCAGAGTGTCGAGGTTGTTCGCTTGAGCCGTTGAGATCGTATAGACACAGTCATCGACCGGCAGGGCATATGAAAAATCCGAAATCTGGGTGGCTTTTCCTGTTTTATTCATTGCAAAACTACTTTTTGACCGTTAAAACTCATCAGCAATGGCTGATAAAAGCGCCGAGCTTGGCAGGTGTCGAGGTCAAGATATGCCTCGACGAATTCGGCATCTCGATGGTTCTCCTGTTTTTCACGTTTCAGCAGACGGGCATGCCGAACTTCGATCACTCCTTTGCTTGCGCGAGCCGTAGCGTCGTAGGACATGAACGTAAAGCCGAACGGAACCCCCTCGGCGGATAAGCGGCGCATCTCTTTTATTGCATCCCATAAATCCATAGCACAAAAATAGATTGTAGACCTGCGAAGCAAAGGACAAAGGCCCGGAGTGCCGGGCTGGAATGATATTGATTGCAGAAAGTTCGGAATGAAAGTCGAAACGGCTGATTGTAGATTGAAAATGCCCGATTTTTGCCTCTCTTTTCGGGGCGTTTTTATGATATTCGGTTGATATAGAGCACAGTTTGTCCGGTCGGATGAAAAACGATTTTTGTTGAGAGAAATTTAAGGCCGTCCCGCCCTCTCGACGAGTTGCGATTGCATGACCCTCGAAAAGGCGATATATGACAAAAGGCCTGCCGGGGTGGGGTTCGGGGCGGGGAATGGTTGCTTGCGGCTGGGCTGGGTACAGCCGATCGCAAACCATGTACGGCCGATAAGAGAAAGGCCGACCCTCTTTCGTAGGGCCGGCCTGATGTGTGTTGTAGAACTGTCAGCGTCGATAAATCATAATGTCCGTGTATCTGGAATTGTAATTCAACTGCGCTCCCATTTCTTTCCGCACTGCGTTAAGGAATGGATTCGCATTGACCTTTGCCTCGGAGATCCACTCGCATAGTTCAATGATCGAGGATTTGTTGGAGGTGAAATAGAAGTAGGATGTACTCGAAAGCAGGGTCAGCACGTCGAGATAGTCGGATAGCCGCCACCGGCATTTATATACCCCTACCTCGGTCGATAGGTAGGGTGGATCGACAAGGAATACGACACCGGGGATATCCTTGTATTGATTGAACAATTCCCGATAATCGGCGTGAACAACCTCGATCCCGTCGAGATATCCTTCACAGGTGTAGTCTGATGCCCGCAGGTTATTATATAACCCAGCATTTTGAAGTTCCGTATAGTCTGTCACGTATTTGGATGAGAACAGCAGCGAAGACGAAAGTGTTATATAATCGACATAGCCGGTCTTTTCGGCCGACCGTACTGTGTCGAGTATCGTTGTTCGCATTTGAGGCGTCAGTCTCTTGGCCGTAGGGTAATCACCTACGATCGAACGGATATCATGGAGTAGTGCGTTTGTGCGTTTGATGTTCTCCAGACGTACATGGTAGTCGTCGAAGTCGTTGTAGATAACGCGGGCATCAGGTCGCTCCCGTTTGGTGACATGCGAGAGTAGGCCGCTGCCGCCGAAGAGATCCACGAATACCGTAGCGTGATCGAACTCCCGGAGTGCCTTGCGGAATTCGCGGATAAAGCGTTTCTTTTGGCCCATGAACGGCAGAGGGGCCGATGTGTAGTTTTTCATAGCTGAGTGAATTTTCAAGCCGCGAAGATCGCATGCAGAATTCATCCCGCAGTCGAAAATGCTGGGATCACACTGAAATATCCGTACAGTCCTTTTCAAACCGGGCGATGATCAGGTATACTTGCCGTTCGCACACTCCGTATTTTTCAGCCAGAACGGCCGCTATGTAGGTCATTTTACCCCCCCCCTCGCGGAGCTTACGATAGTCTTCATAAAGATCAATGTATTTGCAATCGTCCAGTCGGATACCGACGGACGATAGGCGTCGCAGGAGTTCGCGGTTGAACGATATAACCTCATAAAGTTTCATTGCACTCTGTTTTTTATTACCTTTGTCGTCTCACCTGCATACTGAAAGCAAATGCGTCATAAACGCGACAGAAGACTATCCAGCCCTCGGTCGTGCGTTTGTGGCGCATGCTTGCGTAAGTATGTAGGTGAGATGACTACTTGCGGCCGGGGGCTTTATTTGTACCCCCGAAACAGTTTGCAGGTTTGAATATAATGGCTACCTTTGCCATTGCATAGGATTGAGAAATGAGAATTTCTCTATTCCGGCGGAGGCGGAGACGTCTCCGCTTTTTTTATCCGAAAGTCGGTTAGTAGATAATATCGCTCCTCGGTGATCCTTTGACGATTTGGATCAACGGCGGCGTCATCATCAGGTACTTGAAAGAGTCAGACGGGTTGGTAGACCGCATCGGCAGCTCGGCGACCGGGAGATGCTCCGACCGTTTATCTTTACAGATTTTACCTTTCGAGACCCGTGTCCGAGCATTTTCGAGCGAAGCCTTGAGCGGTTTGCACTGGTAAGCATCGATGAGCACCTGCGGCAGATATTTATTGTGTCCGGCCAGCAATTCCTGCATGAAGATGTACTCGTCGCCCTGCCCGATATTCCCTTGGCCTATGGACATCAACTGTACACTCCAACCCGTAGGATGCTCGTTGCTGTCGAATTCGATCGCGTGTTTGAGCTGCGACGCGGTGTCGGCACCCATTTTCCGGTAGTTGTTGCCTGCGCGATCGTAATACAGCATCACGTATTTGTTCCTGTGGTGCGCGAAATAGGTGACGAATTTGTCTGCCAATTGTCGAATCGACTCTGGGGAAAGGGTATAAATAAACTTCAATACGCGCAGTATCCTCGGTTCTTCTTGGGCGACACACATCGAACACATATTACCGAAGTCCACGCCGAGCGATAGCGTCCGCTGTGGATTGCAATATCGCAAGACTCGGCTGTCCTCTTGCTCCAGCAGTCCGAATCGCTCGTATGCTTCTTCATCGATTCCATCGTAGTAAAAGTGCCGTTCTCCGAGGTTGGCATAAAATCGCTCTCCGCCCTCCAGAGTCGGTTTCATCGAAAGAATCGCGGCCTTATAGTCGCTGAACTGCTCGGCGAAGGCATCGTCGAACCACTCGGCAGTCAGGATATCGACGTTGATATAGCTCGATGCAAGCATAAAGAAGGTCGCGGTTTCCGGAAGTCGGCGCAGCTCTACCCAGCGGCTCCGCCAAAGACGTGCCGTGCGTAGTTTGTTTTTGTACTCACGTTCGGCTTCCGGTGTCCGGGTTCGTTGCCATTCCAATTTTGCGGCGACATATTCATGAAGGGCTTGATTGTATACCAACCCAGCCTGCATGACCAGTGTCAGCCGCTCGGTATTCATTGCCGAGGCTCCTTTCAGTATCCAGTCATATTCCCCGATGTGGGATACATCGGGCATATCCGTGGTGAAGGAGTAGCCACGGTAAAACGGAGAGTTTCCATATTGCACGCTGTACCCGCGGACGGCTTTCATCAGGTTGGCGATCTTCTCTTCTTTGAAATACTTTACCTCGTCTCCAAACACATAGACATACGAGCTGCCGGCCAGTGTCGAAGGTCGATCGAGGGAGCCGAATCGGATATTTGTACCGGTATGAAAAATGATTGTACGCTTGTAGGATACGAGACGGTTGAATGGCTTCCAGAAATGCGGTTTGAGCCATGTGGGCAGGTGTTCTTTCTCTTTTTCCGTGTATGTCGGCGGTTCCTTTTCGATTACGTAGTGGACGCCTTCATGCAGTCCTTTGCGTTCGAGGCCCTCAAGCACACCGGGCAGGATATTAGAGGTGAGGTTCGAGAAGGTATCGGCCACCCATACCAAAGGGGCACCCGGCATGTCGAAGATAATCTCCGCGAGTCGTTCGGCTTGAAAGTCCGTCGTCTTGGCCGAGCCGCGGCCCAAGACAGCGCGGAGCTTTCGCGGCATCAGCAACGATGCTACTTGGGCGTACAGGTTCTGATATTGTACGTCGATGCAGGGGCTGTCCCCGGCGTTAATTCTCTTCCTGTGCGACATTGATAATTTCGATAAAATCCACATCTTCGATCCCCGCTTCCATGCGCAGACGTTTTTTTACGGCATCCGGTGCCAGTACGGAATCGATCTGGCGCGATAGCGCGTCTCTGTTTGCCGGCGGGAGGCTGACATCCGAAGAGTCGAGGGATAGAAGACGAATCGGTTTGATATATTGTGAGGATGGGAGTTGTTCCGGGTCGGGTTGATCGAGACGGAGGATTTTTGCGGCCTTTGCCCGCATGTCTGCCGCCACGGCATAGTCGGCGGCACAGGTCGCTCTTTGGGCGACGATGCTCGACCATGCTTCGAGGTCGTCGGCGTATTTTTGCCGAAGCGCCTCTTTCGTTACGCGCCGGTTCGAGTAGAAGAGATTCACGGCTTCGTCATAAATATCGACGGCACGTGCATAGGAGAGTTTGAAGGGCGGCTTTGTCAGGAACTTGATGACATTTCGGCGGTCATGTTGTTTGGAGAGGGAGAATACGAGATTCAACAAGTCGATATATAACTGTTCCTTTGCCGAGAGATCGTCTTCGCAACCTTTGTCGATGTAGTCCATGATGCGCTGGTAGGATTGCTCGTCGGTGAATCCTCCGAACACATCCAGCTTCGTCATTTCAAACGAACGGTCTCGTTGTACTTTGTAGAGTTGTGTCGTCGCCGGAATGTTTCCGCCGAGAGCCTCATCCATGAGCCTTATTTCGAGTAGTGCGCGTTTCTGCAAGAGACCACGGGCTATCAGCACGGCAACGCGGCTGTTCGGGTCGTTGTACTCCTGCGTAAACTGCTCGACGTTCGCGTTGATGCTGCGGGCGATATCTTCCGGCGGCCAGCCGAGCGCACCGAGATCGACCAACCTCTGCTCCTCTTCAGGCGCGAGGTTTTCACCGATGCTCTTATGGTCGGATAGTTCGTTCATATTCTTCGATCATTTTATTGACGGCTGCAAGCTCGCGTTCTTTCGCCTTCAGACGGTTTCTTCGCTCGATATCCAGATGGGGCTTGCTGCCGCGGGTTATCTCGTGTTTGATCCGCCAGATGCTTCCTTTGAGATTCTTCTGTCTGGCGACAAGGGCAACAGGCCCCATTTTACGCAGGGTCGCCAGTTCCTGCATCTCCCTGAAGATCGAGTGCCGGCCGAGCAGCGCATGATGCTCGGCGTAGTATGTGAATTCGTAGAGAATTTTTCGATTTTCGGAAAAAGATTTTATAAGATTTTCGGCCGTCGCAAAACATTCGTCCAGTGTGGTACAATCGAATAGCCGCCGGTGCGCATCTACGTAATCTCGATAGGCTGTAATTTTGTCGGCTGCCAGAATTTTCAATTCGGGCGGACAATCCGGTTCAGAGAGAAACGCCCATTGCTCCCGGAAGGCCGGGCGGGAGCTGGGCGGGGGCGTCGTGAGCGGAGAAGTCCCCGCTGTCTTGCACAGCGTGTCGATAAGCAACGATTTGTACCGATCGGGACGCGCTGTTACGAGCTGGGCGAGATGCTCGTTCTTGGCGTAAAGAGAGAGGAGCCGAAGCCCTGCTTGGACTTCGGCTCCGGACTCTAACCACTTTTGAACGGCATCTCGCATTACGACCGGATTTTGGTGAGCAAGGGGGATACCGCATTCCAGCCTTCGGCAGATGCTGCAATGAACTTACGCTGACAGAGTCCGGCGATCACGACGTTCTCGCAGGGATTGCTCCGCAGGACGAGTGTAACGAAGTTGCCGAAATCGTGCGAAACTTCCGTAGCACGGACACCGCGGCGATACTCTTTTGCATAATCCGCGACGAGGGTTTCGTTGTCGGCATCCTCTTGCATCGTTCCGCAAAGTTCGACCAGAGCCACTTTGTTCAGGAGCATCGGCAGACGTTCTGCGTAGTGTCGGGAACCGTCTTTGCGAACGTATACCTTGAGTTGTGCCAGATCTGCAAAATCCACCGGAGCGACCGGAGCGCAGTTGGCCGGGACAAACACGAATTCGTCGGGGATAGAGGCATCCGCAATCAGAGCGGGGAATTGCTTTGCGAAGGGGGCATCATCAACGAATACAAGCGTACAGTGTCCGGGAGCCGCCTTCTGCCACAGAGCCTGCAACAGGTCTTTCGTGCCGGGGTAGGCCGCGATAACGATAACGGAATCGTCAGCCGGTACTCCTTCAGCATCCGAAGAGGCCGGTGCGGGGGCGGCATCCTTTTCCGGAAGGGGCGAAAGAGGTGCCGGTTCCGGAATGGGGGTTTCTT
>ERZ773157.1151-NODE-1151-length-26881-cov-77.218855_pt1 | contig 26881 bp, 22 predicted proteins | sample MGYA00511480_ERZ773157 | MGnify/ENA primary metagenome ERZ773157 (study PRJEB29015, sample SAMEA2737863) | human gut metagenome | biome: human gut; feature: human-associated habitat; material: faeces | place: China | collected 2012 ... | reverse complement strand
TAGAGCACAACCTTGCCAAGGTTGGGGTCGCGGGTCCGAGTCCCGTTTTCCGCTCTTTTTTTTGAACTCGAGAAACATACCCATTTATGAATTTATATTTAAGATATTTTGATCAGGAAACATTAGTTACTAGTGTTGATGATGCTATTGGTTTTTTAAAGAGTATTCCTGAGATTGAGATGGATGCGGAGCTAGAGGCAGATGTTCGTGAATATGCCGCTAGCGATTTGACGTATCCAAAAAGATATAAGGTACGCCCACGTGTTTATTTTATTGTGATAAAGACTACGGCGCAAACTATGCAGGATTTTAAGGATAAGAAAGCATTGCGTACTCCTACTCCTGCAGAGAGAATGGAGAATCCTGTTGTTGCCAGTTTGGCTCAAGAGGCTCCAGGCTGGTATGAAGGATCACTTGATTTCAAGCGTGTTGTGATGGTACCGGCTACAGGAAAGTTTGAGTACCGTGATACTCATTTCGTTGCGGATGTTAAAGCTGAATCAGGTTTGGATTGTTACAATCGCATCGTAGATTATCTGCGCGATTGTGTAGATTCACGCAGCCAGTTCCCATCTGCAAAAGGTAAGAATTTCCATTTCCGCTATCTGGGAATGTGGAAATAAAATATTCAGAAATTTAAAAGATTCGTGTCATGAACAAGGTTATGCTAATTGGTAATGTAGGTAAAGATCCTGATATTCATTATTTCGAAGCAGATCAGGCAGTAGCTCAGGTCTCTCTCGCAACTACAGAGAAAGGATATACTTTGCCTAATGGTACCCAAGTGCCAGACCATACAGATTGGCACAATCTTGTTTTTTATCGTGGGCTTGCAAAGGTAGTAGAGAAGTATGTGCATAAGGGTGACCGCCTTTATGTGGAAGGAAGAATCCGCTACCGCTCCTATGATGACAAGCAGGGTAGAAGACAATATATTACAGAAATCTATGTAGATAATATGGAGATGTTGAGTACTCGCCCTGCTACTAAAGAACAATAATTATTAATTTTTAGCTCAGAAATTGGATATATCCACCATAACTGATGCCTTCGGTGATGTGATGCTGATGCAGCCTTCCGCCGGGGTTATTGTAGCTGCTGTACTTGCAGCTATATTGTTAGGCATGTCTGCTTTTGCCAGTGGTTCCGAAATTGCTTTTTTCAGTTTATCACCAACTGATGTTGCGGAACTTGAGGATGAAAAGACTGATGCCGATAAGAAAATACAGATGTTGCGTGATGATTCTGAACGTACGTTGGCTACCATTTTGATAACCAATAATTTTGTGAATGTCACAATCATCATGCTCCTTAATTATGTATTCGCAGGAATCGTAGAGTTTGGTCCTAAAGCTTATTGGCTTCAGTTCCTGATTATTACGGTTATTCTTACTTTCTTGCTTTTGCTTTTTGGTGAGATTATGCCGAAAGTGTATGCCCGCCAGGATCCTCTGAAGTTCTGTCGCCGGTGCGTAGGGGGAATTCTGTTTGCCAGAAAGTTGTTTTGGCCTTTAGAAACGATCTTGCTGAAAAGTGGAATTCTTGCAGAAAAGATTATACAGAAGGAAAATCATGTGCTGAGTGTTGATGACTTGGAACAAGCTCTGGAACTGACAGATAAGAATGATATCAAGGACGAGCAGAGCATGCTGAAGGGTATCATCCGCTTTGGCGATGAAACAGCCAAGGAGGTGATGACCAGCCGACAGAATATTGTTGACCTGGATATCCGTAGTTCTTATCCAGAAGTATTAAAGTGCATTGAAGAGAATAATTACAGTCGTATTCCTGTTTATCAGGATAATACAGATAATATTCGTGGTGTACTGTATATCAAGGACTTATTACCTCATCTTACGAAGTCTTCCAACTTCCGTTGGCAGAGTTTGATTCGTCCTCCTTACTTTGTTCCTGAAACCAAGAAGATAGATGATCTGCTTCGCGATTTCCAGGACAACAAGGTTCATATCGCCATTGTGGTAGATGAGTTCGGAGGTACATCGGGTATTGTTACTCTCGAAGATATTCTGGAGGAAATTGTAGGTGAAATCAATGATGAATACGATGAGGAGGAGAAGTTCTACTCGAAATTAAATTACAACACCTTTGTTTTTGAAGGTAAAACGCTTCTTTCTGATTTCTGCAAAATCCTGAATGTAGATGACGAAGAGTTCGAGGAGGTTGAGGGTGATGCTGATTCTCTGGCTGGTCTGCTCTTGGAAATCAAAGGCGATTTCCCAAGTATGCACGAGAAGATAGATTATAAGAACTATACTTTCGAGGTTATGCAGATAGAGGAGCGTCGCATCAGCAAGATTAAGGTGACGGTACATCCTTTGAAAGATAACGTGGAGGATTCTTCTAAGTAATCATCAGTATTCATCAATATCAGAATATAAAAAATATGGCAGTTGTCAATATACGAGAAGTTTATCCGGGAGTGAGTCTTGGTTTATGGCAGATGGATGAAACTGTAGAACAGTTGTTCGAGCAGTATTCTCATCTGCAGGCTTACCGCTCTCAGGTGGAAGAGAAATATAAGAACGATGGCAGGAAACTGGAGTTTCTTGCCATTCGTGCATTAATGTATGAGATGCTCAAGACGAACGGGGCTTCCAAAGGCTTGCTTTCTCATGCAGGTGACATTACCCACAACGAGGCTGGCAAGCCATTGTTCCGTGGTTATCATATCAGCGTTTCGCATACCAAGGGTTATGCTGCGCTTATCCTTTCCAAAAATCAGGAAGTGGCGGTGGATATCGAATACTTCAACGATAGGGTAGAGCGCATCGCATCCAAATTCCTGCGCAAGGATGAGAAGGCGGAAGATCTGGATGCCAAGCTGGTGCATTGGTGTGCCAAGGAAACGGTCTTCAAGTTATTCTCTGAAGAAAACCTGATGTTTGAGGATATGCGGGTGAAGCCGTTTGATACGATGGCAGATTGGTCGTGTGATGTGGAGAATCTCAAGAGCGGAAAGATGGCGCATGTAGATTTCGAGTTAACCATGGAATTTGTATTGACTTATGCTGCGTTGTAATATTCTGTCCATCTTCCTGGCATTCAGTCTGTTGGCTGGAGCACAGGATTGGAAAGTAGTGAGAGAGAATTCTCAGAAAGCTTTTCCGAAAACCGTGGCTGCGGGCAACTACAGTGGCATTGCTCATCTGCATGATGATATCTATGCGGTGGTAAGCGACAAGTCGGATAGTGCCCTGTACTTCAACTTCCGGATTCAGGTGAATCCCAAGACCGGCGAATTGGAACAGGTAGAGAACCTTGGGTTTACCGAGAGAACAGATGGAACGCTGAACGACGGAAAGTTTTGGCAGGGGCAGGAGAAAGGCTTTGACCACGAAGCCATCGTGAAGGCTTCTGATTCTACCTTGGTGATAACAAGCGAAGGATATTGCCGTTTAAAGGAGTATCCTGTTCTGCCTACTTCGGCTAATGCTCCCAAGATTAGCTATCAGCAGAACCTTTGGGAGAGCAGATGGCCTTCTTCTGATTTTTATCCCAATTATAATTTTGAGTCTCTGGCTTTTGATTCCGTCCGTCAGTATCTCTGGACGATTCCTGAGAGCACGCTCCGCAAAGACGGACAGCCTGCTACTCCTCAAAACGGATTGGCCAACCAGCTTCGTTTGATGAGGTATGATTGGGGAAAGATAAAGGAAAATCGTAACAAGGAAAATAATGGCAAGGAAGACTGTTGCGAGCAAGAGAGTAGCAAGAAAGCCTCTCGTTATATGACAGCCTATGCCTATCAGATGGATCAACCTTCTACCCATAAGAAAGCAGATATCTATGTGATGGGGGTGAGTGAGCTTTGCGCCTTGCCCGATGGTCAGCTTCTGGTTCTGGAGCGTGAGGCCTTTATCCCGAAGATTAAGCTTGGGGCTTTCTGCAAGTGTAAACTCTATCAGATTAATCCTTTGAATTCTGAGGAGTTTGCTTTGAAAGAGAAGTTTTCATCAGATACTCCTTTCTTGAAGAAGAGATTGCTCGCGGAATGGAAAACCGGCTTGTCACTTTCCAAGCGTTCCTTTGCCAATTACGAAGGTATGTGTCTTGGTCCTATGCTGGAAGATGGTTCCCAGGTTGTCATCCTGCTGTCTGATTCGCAGGATCAATATGCGGGAGTATTGAAAGACTGGTTCAAGACGATTGTCATCAGAAAGGAATAAAGTTGTTATGTTGTAATCTTCAATCTCGTCCATAACCATCTAGGAATGAGTTGCCAGAGGAAGACGAGGATATCATATCTCCAGTCTATCACCTTAACTTCCTTTCCGTTTTCAATGGCACTTACGATATGCTTCGCCACATCTTCCGGTTTGAGCTGCAGCGGATAGCTGCTGCCTGCGATAAGGTCGGTCTTTACGAAACCTGGTCGGATTTCTGTGATGGCGATAGGGAGATGACGCATCCGTGCCTGCTGCGACAGGCATTCCAGATAATGGTTCTGGAATCGCTTGGTGGCAGAGTAGGCAGGTGCAGCACCAAGACCTTTGGTTCCGGCAATGGAAGTGATGCAGGCAATGCGGGCTTTTGAATTGTTCTGATGATGAGTAGCAAACCAGTTGAATGCCGTATCTACCATTCTTGTGAATCCTAAGCCGTTGGTTTCCACAGTCTTCAACTCCTTTTCTATATCCAGCGAGTTGTTCTGCCAGCCAATACCGGAACTATGGAAGTAGAGGTCCATGCCTCCCAACTTATTGATGAGTTCGAGAAGTTGGGCAGGAGCATTGGGAGAAGTCACGTCTATTTGCTGGTAGCAGGTAATGCCGCTCTGCGAAGTCAGAGCCTGCAATCTTTCAATTCTTCTTCCGGCAATTCCTACCTGCCATCCTTTTGCAGCAAGCAGTTTTGCCACTTCCATTCCGATGCCCGATGTGGCACCCATTACAATTGCTTTCTTTGCCATATAGTCCTATTATATAAGGTGAAATCTTGATAGTTCTATTTATATAAGGTGAAGTTTTGTCTAAATTTATCTAAACATCTAAATCGCTTTTACTCTTCAGCAAGTCTTCCGCCTTCTTTACGCTTCCTGATTTCAGTATCAGTTGCTTCACTTTCTCGTAATCCGTATATTCCGGATTGCGTTCCATGAAGATACGGCAGGCGCGGTCGATGAGTTTATGATTGATAAGCTTGGCGTTCACCATCTTGTTGCCTTCCACCCGTCCTTGTCTTATCTGAAGAGAAGTGCTGATCATATCCAGAATCATCTTCTGCGAAGATCCGGCTTTCATACGGGTACTTCCCGTTACGAATTCCGGTCCCGTGATGACCTCTACAGGATAATCTGCAGCCAGGGCGATAGGAGCGTGGGGATTGTTGACGATGCATCCTGTAGGAATACCTGCCTCCTTGCAATGCTGCAAGATGGAAAGCACGAAGGGAGTAGTGCCGCTTGCCGAGAAACCCAGCACGAAATCCTGCTCTGAGATATGCTTGTCGCAGAGCTGGTGCCAACCATTCTCCAGGTCGTCTTCTCTTGATTCCCTGGTTTGTGTAAGGCAGCCGATGCCTCCGGGGAAGATGGCTTGTATCTGTGAACCGTCGATGCCATAGGTGTTCTGCACTTCGATGGTATCGAGCGTAGCCAGTCTTCCGCCCGTTCCGCAACCGGCATAGAAGAGTCTACCACCCTTCTTCAGCTGCCCTTCGATGGCGGAAATCAGTTGGTTAATGGCAGGCAATGCTTGTTCTATTGCCACAGCCACCTTCTTGTTTTCTGCATTGATATGAGCGGTGAGTTCATCCACGCTCATCTTTTCCAGATGTTCGTAGAGCGAGCTCTGCTCAGTTATTCTCTTTTCTTCTTTATTTGGCATATTACTTTATCTTTAGGGTGTAGATTTAATGTAATGAAGCCTAGATGGTCGCGGAGGCTATGGCTTGCAGTCATCTAGAGAGTTCTATCATGATGAGACCTATCATCCGATGGGTTCCTATTCTTCAGCCAGGAAATAAACCGGCGCATTCCGGGAACCTTCTTTTATCAGAAATCCGGATTTTTCCAGTTTCTTCAGCCAGTTGAGTGCTGTCTGTTTACGGATATGAAATTCCGCTTCCAGTACTTTTCTGTTAATGGAACGGTTATGCTTCAGATACTCTCTTATTTTCTCCTTCAATGTATCTTCAGAGAAAGGGTAGGAGCGGGAAGTATATTGTGATTTCTCGAAATGGGTATTATATTTCACCTGTTTCAGCAGGTCTGCATTGGGGCGAAACTTGATGCCTCTTACGCTTACATATTCTGCTCTCACTTTATTGTCGGGTTTCAGGTCATCCATATCCAGATCTACCGAGAGCGAGAGATAACCTATTTCCGGAATGTTGACACGTCTTCCCTCCTGCAGGTCTTCTTCTATGATATCACGTAGTTTCATGAGTACGGACGAAACTTCTCCTTCTCCCAGACAGCTATGTCTGGCGATTCGGCTGATCATCTCCTTGTCTGTCATTGCTGTTTGCTCAAAGATATGGGCGAATCGGCGAGTCTCTTCATTTCCTCCTGCATTGGGAAGATAATGGATTTCATATTTAATAGCCATCGTATTCTTCTTTCTGTTTAGCGATACAAAGGTAATCTTTTATTCTTAAACTACCAAATAAAAATGACACTAATATGGATGAGCGGTTTGATTGATACGAATGAGCGGTGCTATTGATGTGGGTTAGAATTGCTTATCAATAGGAATAAGCATCGTAAGAAGCCTTTATAAGTTGTCGGAAGAAGTAGGATAAGTTGTTGGAACAGTAAGTATATGTTGCTGGGAAAGTCACTTCCGTCAGTCGCACAACAGCTGTTGTGCAGTAAGTAATGATTAAGCGTCTTTTACGGTTAATTATCTGTAAATAAACAATCCAATAGAATTGTAATCAAATAAAAATATGTATTTTTGTATCCGAATAGCGTATTTAAAAAGAGATCCGATGGCTTGCTGAATCGGAGAACAGATAGAAAGAGTAATATTCAGAATAGCTTATGAATAAAGAAAAAGACGATTTCTTCCTCCATTCCAACGAGGTGAATCATATCAACAGAGAAGATTACGAGAAGATTGAATTATTGGTGAATGCGGCAAAGGCCTTTGCCCGCAGCACCTACCAGTGTGTCTATATCATCGACTATTTTCATCAGGACTTCATCTATGCATCAGACAACCTCGCTTATCTCTGCGGATTGGAACCCGAGCAATTGATGGAGGCTGGCTATCAGATGTATATAGACCATGTTCCGGATGCCGACCTGCAGATGCTGCTCGAAGTGAACAAGAAAGGTTTTGATCTTTTCAATGAATTGCCTGTGGGCGACCGTCTGGACTATACCATCTCGTACGACTTTCATCTTACCAATGGCAGACATAGCCGATTGATTCATCATCACCTCACTCCGATACTTCTTTCTGATGATGGAAGAATCTGGCTTGCCCTCTGCACCGTATCATTGGCAGCAACCGATGAACCGGGACATATCATCATGCAGAAGAATGGTGAGCGTAGCTATTTTGAATATTCCACGTTACGTCACAAGTGGGAAAAGAAAGAAGGCATAACCTTGAGCGAGACAGAGAGAGATGTTTTGAGATTGTCTGCCCAAGGTTACACGATGAATGATATTGCCGACCGACTATGCAAGTCGGTGGATACGATAAAGGCTTGCAAGCGCAACCTTTTCGCTAAGATGGGCGTGAAGAACATTGCCGAGGCGCTGTTTCATGCCACAAACTATCAGATGATATAATCGCAATCATATCTCTTCCAACAATGGCGAGAGATAGAACTTGGGGAAGTATTTTACCTCCTTGCCTTCCGCAAGGTTTGCGAGGATGTTGGCACAATAGCCGGCGGCTATGTATGCCCCGATGCCCAGTTGCGGGAAAGACTCCTTGGAATAGTGCCTGATGGCTTCATCTATCCAAGGCACAGGCATCTGCCAGAACATACCGTACTGCGAGATATACTTGCCCAGTGAGCACCGGAAATCATCCGTTCCTTTTTTCACTACTTCGCTGAATGGATAGCCTTTCGGTTTCTCTATAGCGAGAAAGGCAGCCTTGCCAAGATTGACGGCATGGATAACGGTGATGCCCCGTTCCTTGCATTTCTCATCGAAAGCGAAAGAGGCTTCGTTGTCATGCAAGGTTGCATTCACCGCATACCGGATGCCCGACAAGTCGCATGCATCCACATCTTCCACCGTCAGCGTATCCTTTTCTATGCGATAGATTTGAAATCTATCTTCCTGCCAAGAGCTTTCATGGAAGTCATGGCGCAAGGCACAGGAGGCTATCAAGCCTCCCATGTCTGCGCCACTAATCAACAATTTTATTGGATTGTTCATTTATAGAGAGATTTATTGTCATTACACCATTACCGGATGCTGCAGACAGATTACATTCTGTTCTTCTGGCTTTCTCCAGCACCCGTACCCTTATACTTGCTTCTTGTCGTGTTGAACTTATACCGTACAGTAAGCGACACTTTGCTTGTTGACAGTCCATCAACAATCAAGTCCTTCATTTTGCCATAATGAGCAATCATGTGGCTATCGTTTGTCCCGAACAAATCATAGATGAAGAGCTGAAACGACAAATGGTCTTTCAAGAAAGCCTTATATGCGGAAACATTCGTGCAAAACATAGGCTTGTACAGATACAGATTCTCTTCATGGCCTTTCGTGATATACGACATCATCAACGTAAACATTCCTAATTTGGTGTTGAGCGTATTGTCAAAACGGAATGAAGCCATTGGTTTATTGAGCGATTTCCCATCGTGCGTCTCCATATCAAACCATTGCTTGTCAATGGATGCTGTAAGCGAAGGATGCCAGATGCCAAACGAAGGGCGCAAGTTGATGGATGCAGCTACGTCATTATACGAATTCCCATTTACTGGCTTCATCAAGCCTATTGCAGGATTATCCTTATAAGTCTCCACTGTTGACATAATTGGATGTGAAGTATGGCTGTAGGTCATATCGAATGTCAACCATTTGTAAGCCAACTCGTAGTTGAGATTTCTACTTATCTGAGATACCAGAAATGGATTTCCCGTTTCATACGTGTATCGGTTGTCATACTGAATGCCACTGCGCAAATTATGATAGGAAGGACGATTAATGTCGGCTGCATAGCTCAATTGCATCTGTACCTTGCCTGCAGGCATCGATAAGCTAAGCGATGGGAACCAATTGCCGTACGACTTGCTTTGTCCTGGTATATACTTGCCGTATTCGTAGTAGTTGAAGTCGATATACTCATATCTCAGTCCTGCCTCCAAACTCAGATTACCGAAATCTCTTGAATAGGTCAAGAATGAAGATGTCATGCTTTCTGTAATACGGCTGTCGTCATCCGATACCAAGTTAGTTGGCACCACTTGATACTTTGAGGTACGATGGGTGTTGGAATATTCACCACCCAAAGACAAATTACCACCTAATAATGGATAAGAAAGCACCAGTTTGGAAGCGAGCAGATGATAGTCCTTGTTAGTCAAGCTATGAGCCGTCTGGCTTTGCGCATCCATTCCCACTTCCTGGTATTGCTCTTTGGTAACATCGTTCTGGTATTCCTTCGACCATAGCCAATCTGTATTGAAATCGATGCTGAGCTTACCAATCTTTCCTACATAGTAAATATTGCTTGAAAGATTATTTTTCTGCCAAAAGAAATCAGCATGACTATCAGATTTTTCAGACAATTCTTCGTCTTGCAATATAGAAGAACTCATATCGCCGTTCCATGTTTGCTTAGGATTTCTAAGAAAACCAAAGTTGGCACCTATAGAGTTGTTGGCATCCAACTGGTAGCTGGCATCCAGGCGAAAGTTCATGGCTTCGATAATACCTACTTGTCTTATCTCACTTTTCTGGTTCCAAGTCTTGTCAAGATAAGTCTTCTGCTGTAAGTCTTTATTGTCTGGCTGGTATTGTCTTGCTCCAAAGGCGTATGCGCCCAGCTCTAAGCCATTCTTGCGATAGCTCATATTCAATTGGCTAAACCCGCCGAAGTTTTTCTTTTCATCATATTCACCAGTAGTCTTCGCATCAAATCCGAAGCCTTCACCCTGTATCTTCTTCGTAGTGATACGGATGACCGCCCTGGTGCTGGTTGTGTAACGGGCACCAGGGTTAGTGATGACTTCCACCGACTTGATGTTGTCGGAATGCAAACGGTCCAGCTCGCTCTTGTCTCTCATCTGTCGTCCATTGATATAGATAACAGGCTCACCGCGTCCGAATACCTTAATGCTGCCATTCTGGGCAGACACGTTAGGGATGCGGTCGAGCAGGTTCTCCATGGTTCCTGCCTTCTCAAGTACGGATCCGACAATGGTTGTCGTCATTCCGCCATTTTTCAGGATAGTCTTAGGCAGGGATGACTTCACGACAACTTCGCCGAGCATCTTGCTGTCTTCTTCCATCTTGATAATGCCTATGTTCTCGCCCTCGCAATCCTTGCAGATTGTCTTATAACCTACGGATGTCACCTTGATGATTCCGCCGTTGCAGGAAGAGTCGATGGCAAAGCTGCCATCCTCTCCACTCACTGCGCCCTTGATGAAAGCCGAGTCTGTTCTATTCAATAATACTACATTGGCAAACGCCAAAGGTTCTCCCTTGGTATTCATCACCTTGCCGGTGATATTCTGCGCCATCATCGGAGTCATAGCCGAGAGGCACAACGCTGTGGTAAAAATTACTTTTTCCTTCATATTGCTACAGTTTTGCTTGATTCTTTTATTTTTCTGCTGCAAAAGTATAGCTTTATAGGAAAAAGCCTTTGACACAAAAGTGTATTTCTCAAGAGTGCGGCTTAAGAATTACACTTTTGTGTATAAAAAGAAAGGATAAATAGCGTTTGGTGATAGATTTTTAATGAATTTACCTTATTTTTTCATCACCAAATCAGCGAGCATGATGGCGGATTCCTTCTCATCCCTCGGTGCATCCTTTGACTTCCATGCCACGATGAAGCGGATTCGGGCATCGGTTACCTTGTAACCTTTCAACTCCCATTTGCCTAGTTTCTCTTTCATCTTGATGGAGAGCTGGGCTATGTCTCTGCCTGTTGATGGGAGACAGAGGCAATGGTCGTGATAGGTTAGCGGCATACCGCTTCTCAAGGAAAGAATAGCGTCCTTGTGAGGCTTGGAGAAGCCCAGGTTTACATCCTTGTGTGAGAGCTGAAGCACTATTTCGTTGGGCTCATCGTAGGCTTGGGCATCATAGAGATGCTGGGCACTTTTCAGACTGTCGAAGAGATTGCCGTTGGTGTGGATGGTTAGTGTACGCTTGGCACGGGTCATGCCCACATAGTATCGGCGCAGTATGTCATCGGTAGGATGCTCGGGATGGGTAATGAGCATCAGTACATGGTCGAACTCATGACCTTTTGCCTTGTGGATGGTGCTGACCACGATGTCTGATTTCGCGATATCACAGAGGTCTTCTACAGATGATTCGAACACGAACTCTCTCAAATCGCTGTAGTATTTGGCACGATTGGTCTGCTCAAATATCTGAAGGCTGCGGCGCAGGTATGGCAATGCCTGGCTGGTAGCATACTTTTGGACTGTCTGCTGCTTGGCTGCTTCCCAAATATCATCAGGGATGATAGGAGATTTCGTCTCCTTGATGCCTTGGTCTATCTTCTTCAAAAAGTATCTTACCTCTGCCAGATTCCAGAAGCGCAAGCCGTCCATTGATTGCACCAACTTTGCCTTGATGTCATGGCTGTGAAGAAGAGCCAGCATGATGACAGCCTCCTCATTGGTCTGCGTGAGGATGCTGATGGTTTCGTTCTTCTTTCGGGAAGAAGCATCGGCTTCTTTTGAAGCGTTACTTTCCTGTAATCGCGTAACATCTTCTAGGATAGGCTGATACATATAAACCTTTTTCTCCTGAATCTCGTATGGATGCTTCACGATTCTTACCTCTCCATCTTCTTGACTCATGGAGATGATAGGGGTAGATTTGATTCGTTGGCGGATGTTGCGGGCAAAGTCGTTGGCAGTATCCACGATGTGGCGAAGGCTGCGGTAATTCTCCGTCATCTCGATGAAACGGCTGTGCTCTGTCTGGGTCAGTTCATAGAGATACCGCGAGTTGGAACCTCTAAATTCATAGATGTTCTGGTCATCATCGCCTACGGCTATCACCCTCATCTCTTCGTTGGCTTTCATCAGAGCAGAGACAAGGGCATAGTCATCCTTGCTCATGTCTTGTGCCTCGTCAATAACGAGCACGGTCTTGCTGATGCGATTGGGCTCCACTTCTCCATTGTTGATCATTTCTGCGGCTTGCTTAACCACATCTCCAGCCTCATCCAGATTGCCAACTCTGCCCAGCAGGTCGAAGCAGTAAGAATGGAAGGTCTTGATTTCTACGAAATGGGCAGCATTGCCGATGAGTTGCATCAGGCGCTGCTTAAATTCGGTAGCGGCTGCACGAGAGAAAGTGAGCATCAGGAGTTGTTCGTGCTTTACATCTTCCAGCAGCAGGAGAGAGGCAAGCTTATGTACGAGCACACGTGTCTTGCCGCTGCCAGGACCGGCAGCGACTACGATGCAGCGAGACTCATGGTCGTCGATGATTTCCTTCTGTCGCTTGGAGAGTATTCCGAAGAGTTTCTTATACTTCGAAGGTGTTACGTTGCGCTCTATCTCAGTCTCCCGGTTGCCCTTGAAGTATTTTGAGATGAAGCAATGGTAGTCCATCTGGAAGTAATCCTGCACATATTGCAGGGCGGCATCGTAATCCCTTACCATCAGGTTGGCATATTCGCCCACGATGTGAATCTGTTGAATCTTCTGCTTGTAGAATTCATTGAGCATGCGGTAATCCTCCTGCTTATAGTGGAGGCGAGGTTCCTTGATGCGTTTAATTGCCATCGCATTGTAAAGCACCAGGAATCCTCCTTCCAGCTTCATGGCTCCTATCTTGGAGAGATAGAGCAAGGCTTCCTCCACGTCTTCCAACTGTAGGGAAGAGAAGTCGGAAAAGAGTGACTGGTTGTTGGATTTCAGATCGTTCAGCAGTTCAACTACCGAGAATTGGAGAGGCTTCTCTTTTCTATTGTCTGTTGCGCCAGAGGCTTTTCCTAAACCTTTTTCTTCAGAAGGATTCTTTTCTTCAGAAGAGGTATTGTTGCTCTCTTCTGTTACAGTTTTACTTATTTCCTCAGCCAGGCTGTATAGTCTTTTAATGATGAATCGGCAAACTTCAATTCGTCTTTCGAATCGCTTGATGATGGTCTCTATATCCTTGTCTCTTGTCACGATGAGATTGCGGACGCCGTCTTCCTTCTTGTGCGCATATCCCTTCACTGCCAGGAAGTATAGCAGTGTGCGGATTTTCTTTTCGGTTGAAGTGTTGATGCCGTCGTGTACGGCATTGTCATTGAGTTGCTTGTATGTGATATGCAGCGATTCATCCGGGATATGTTCCAGGATGTATCTTTCCAGTTTGGCAAAGTTCTCCAGCATCTGCTGAGGCTTGCGTTGCTTGTCGCTGATGTCTTGCAGATAGGCTGATATGTCACGGGTATCGGCAAGGATGCCTTCCTGTCGCATTCGGTCAATGGAGGAGATGACGTCTCGCTTGCTGAGTCCTAGGATGTCGGCGAGGTAATCGATGCGGGATTCTGCCTCGCTATCCTGTGCCTTGGCTATATGCTTCTGGGTGATGAGCGACTTGATGATGCGGATGGCATTCTGCATCTCATCTTCCGAGAACAGGGGTGATTCGGTGAGGCGAAGTCTTGCCTCGTCCATGTTCTTGACGGTGATACCTGTTGCATAGACGTGCGGAATGTTGTTGCCACGCTCTATGTATCCGCTCTGTTCTAGAGCAGAAAGGGCGGTGCGGACACGGGTTTCTATGTCGGATACCGAGTCATCCCAACCGGCTTGACGGGCTATCTCCAGTGCTGAACAACTTACATGTGGACGCTGCTTGGTAAAATCCTTAATGGCTTTCCATACCTGTTGTATCTCGCTGATGCTCAGTTTGGTTTGGTTGAGCAGAATGAAGTGCTTGTCCAAGTCCTCGTCGCTATAGAGTACATAGCATTTGGCATTGAGGTGTGGGTCTCTTCCTGCACGTCCTGCCTCCTGTACATAGTTCTCCAGAGAGTCGGAGATGTCGTAGTGGATAACCAGCCGCACATCGCTCTTATCTACTCCCATGCCGAAGGCGGAGGTGGCAACAATGATTCTTACCTTATCGCTCATGAAGGCATCCTGATTGTGTATCTTCTCATCGGCATCCATCTTGCCATTATAGGGCAGGGCGGATATGCCGTCACGTGTCAGTTTCTGGGCGAGTTCCCGGGTGCGCTTGGTGCGGGATACGTAGATGATGGTAGGGCAATCTGCCTGTTCCACCAGTGAACGCAGTAGATTGTATTTGTTGCCGTCACTATCTACGTGGATAACGGAATAGTGCAGGTTGGTACGTGAGGCTGATGAGGCGAAGAGCTGGAGATCAGTGCCCAGCCAATGCTTGAAATAGTCGCAGATGTCCTGCACCACCTTCTGTTTTGCAGTGGCGGTGAAGCAAGATACGGGTATCAGGGTTTGACCATGATTGCGGGCCATAGCATCCTTGCCAAACTTACGTTCCTGGTATTCCTTGATAAACTTGCCGATGTATAGGTAATCCACCCGGAAGTCTTGTCCCCATGCAGAGAAGCAGTGAGCTTCATCAATGACGAATCTCACCACATGCCGTGCCATCAGGATGCGCTCGATGGTTTTGGAGCGCAACATCTCTGGTGCTATATATAATAAGGTGGCATCTCCGCTCTGTACTCGTTCAATGGCTAGGGAGCGGGAGATAGGGTCGAGGAGACCATTGATGGTTACGGCATCGGTGAAACCGCGGTCTGCGAGGTTATCTACCTGGTCTTTCATCAATGATTGCAGAGGCGAGATAACCACAGTGAGTCCATGCACGGTTCTGCCATCCATCAGGGCTGGCAACTGGAAGGTGAGCGATTTGCCGCCACCCGTAGGAAATATCGCCAATAATGACTTACCATCCACTGCTGCCTGCGATGCCTGTTCCTGCAGCGGTTCGCCGTCATAGGTACGGAAGGCATCATAGCCGAAGAGTAGTTTCAGGTTGTAATGAATGTCGAGCATGCGGTTGCAATACTCGCAGCCATCGGTGCATTGAGTATGGCAGAGCATATAGATGATATGTTCTACTTCGGGATAATGGAAGAGTACCCAACCTGGGGTTACAGATTGGTAATCATCTGTGCCTATGAGGGCCAAGGCGTATGCCAAGCCGCAAGGAGACTGGGCTGCAAGAGCCGGAATGTCGGCATGGGCGCAAATATGATTCTTGTATTCAGAAAGAATGAATTCTGAAACGCCTATCATTGCATCATCCTTTTCGATGGCTCCCACATACATCAGAAATCCTCTGAATTCCTCTTCATTCTGGAGCAGCAAGGTGAAGATTTTCCTCTTCCTTTCTGATAATTGATTCCATGCAGCGATTTCGTCCATCAAAAGCTCTTTGGCTTTCTCGCAGTCATTGACAGGATTATTCATCTGCTCGCTCATCAGTTTGTCGTCCTTTACCAGATGATGGTAAGGGCGCTTGGGGAAGAGGAGTGGGGAGAGATAGAGGGTATCTATCAGTATGCCGTTGAGTTGGAGATAGCGGGCATCGTGATGAATGAGGTTATGACCGCAGATATAGTCAACCTTTCTTTCTTGCAGGAACTTGTTCAGTGCCGTCTGCGATGCTTGGTGGAAGGTAGCTCCGTCATAACGCAATGCTCCGATGTCGTGTATTTTATGGTCTTTCAGTCCCACTTCGGTATCCACGAAGGCAATGTTCCTGCTTCTGGCATCTTTCTTCTTGATGTCAGAGCTTACGGTGAGATTGTTTTTCCTTCCAAAGAGGCGACTGAATATTGGCATAATCTTCGATGTTTATATTTACACCGCAAATGTACAATTATTATTTGATATATGCAAATAATCAAGCGCTTTTATCTTCTTTGAAAGCTGTTTTTATACAATTCCAAGAGGCTTACGAGGATATCTTCAAGGCAGATTAATATGCACCTAAAACCTTCCAGTCGTCTATGAGTTTGAACAGTCGGGGCATGGCTGGCTTGTAACTGTCGGGATAGGTGAGGGAATAAACGAAGAGTATTCTACCACTTTTGATGAATTTATCGTAATGACTGTAGCCATCTACTCTTACTCCGTTTTCATAAACAGGACCGGAGAGGATGAATGCCTTATTCGATGCCTGCATCGTCCTTTCCGAATGAAGCTTCTGGGCTAGAGAATCGGCACAAGCCTGAAGGGTGTTGCTATAGTTGGGGGTAACGTAACTCTCCAGGATGATGTTGGCATGATTGGTGAATGAGAAGCGGGCATAGCCCTGGTATCCCGATACCGAAGTATCCTCTTGCTGGAAGAAGCAAGGATACTTGACAACGTAGCCGAAGTCCGGATCATTGTATTCCTTCATGGGTGCCATCTCTACTTTGGTCTTGAAATCCGCCATCGGTGTATGCTTCTCTTTTGTAACCTCATGTTGATAGTTGATGATGAAGTTTATCATCATCAGCAAGACAACTGCTATCAAAAAAATCTTCTTCATATCTTTGCCACTTTTATATTTTAGCTGCAAAGGTATGAAGCAGATGGGAAACTGCCAAATAATAAGTATGACATTTGACTGACATTTCTGAACTTATCTGATAATCAGTCGATAAGACTTGCCTCTTTCCGACTCAATCATGAGGTTGCTATTCTGCTCAATCACCGGTTTGATACGGCGAATCAAGGTATAGAGCGTTTCGCTGGCATCCGGTTTCTTGGGCCAAAGAGCATCACAAATCTCCTGTTTGGAGAGTTGATGATGCGTATTGTTGAAGAAGAGTTGCATCAGCTGGTGCTGCATCGGAGTAAACTTGATGGCTTGTCCGCTTTCCTGATTGTAGAAGGAATCCTCGTCTTGAGAATAGCACATGGTGCCGAACATATCGGCCTCATGATTCCAGGGTTGTTTTCTGCGATGATAGTATAGCGATGCAATTGCCCAAATCATAGCCATGAGGGTAAGCGTCAAAGATGTCCGCTGGTTGCTCATACTCAAAACATCTGCCATCGAACAGTTGGCATAACTTTGGATAGAATGCTCGTTGAGGAGCATCTCTTTGCTGCTGAGCAGGTTGGCGCTATTTACCAGCTGGAAATTGTTCTTGCCTCTTCTTCTGTCTTCCATCACATAGCAGAGATTACTGGTCGACTTCAGCAGGTCGATGCTGAGATGTGAGCGGTAGCTCTGGATGGTATCAGGCGTAATCCATTGATATTTATTTTCCTGAAGAGTCAGAGCCAAAGCTTTGTTCATATCTTGTACAATGGCATACTGTGCCTTGCGGTAGTTGCTTACGCTGGAGAATGCCGCAGACATCACAAGGATGGCGAAGATGAGGATGGAATGATATGCTTTCAGTTTCATATTATCTATTCTGTTTAAATGATATACTGTTTAAAGATTCAAATGCAAAAGTACAGAAATTCTATGAAAGATGGTATAAAACCAGATATAATATTCGTTAATTGATAAATGTCAGACTCATGTCAGCCATATTTTTCGCTTCGGTCTTCTCTTTTTGATACCTTTGCAGCAGAAAACAAGTTTTAGAAAAAGTATATGATGACAATGAAGAAAAGTAAATTGTTAACAGCTATGCTGATGCTGTGGGCACTGATTTCTTGTGCAGAAATACGTGCCCAGGAGATCCAGAAGGTATCGAAAGATTCTATAGCCTTGCAAGAGGTTGTTGTGAAGGCGGCACGAGTAGTCAACAAGGAAGATGGCAAGTTGATATTCCCAAGCGATATTCAGAAGCAGCGTTCTTTTTCTGGTTTTTCGCTTTTGGGAAAGTTAGCTTTGCCTCATATCAGGGTTGATGAGGCTGGCCGTTCCATTTCTGCTACCGATAATAAAGGAGAAGTGCAGATTCGTATCAATGGCATTCTCGCCAATATGCATGATGTACAGATGCTGGATGTAGCTTCTATTATGAGTGTAGATTATATCGATAGTCCTGGCGTAAGATATGGAAAGAATATTGCATATGTAATAGATATTCATAGCCGCAGGGCTTCATCGGGTGGCAGTTTGGGCTTCAACTTGACCAATGCGCTAACTACCAAGCTCGGTTCGAACGATGTCTATGCATCTGTCAATAGGGGCAAGAGCCAATTGAATATTTTATATGAGCAGACTTATGTGGATAATAAGGCATCCGAATATAATGAGGATGCTCAATATCTTCTACATGATGGTTCTGAGTACCAGATATCTCGAAAAATCATGAATGGGGCAACTCAAAATTATGGTAATACATTGCAGTTGAAGTATAATCTGGCTGATTCTGCATTATATGTATTCCAGACAACGCTTACCACGGATTTCAGCAATCAGCCTTATACATCGAATGAGATGTGGTTTTCTGAATCTGGAAAGCCTGCGTATCCTGTTTACAGAACCAGCAAGGGTAGGGATTTTACTCCTGCTCTCGATTTGTATTTCTATCATCAGTTGGGCAAGCATCAGTCTTTGTCGGCAGATGTTTTGGGTACTTATATCCACACCAAAGGAGCCTATTATGAAGGTGAGGGCGAACCCTATCAATATCAGGTAGATGGAAAGACCTATTCGCTCATAGCCGAGGCTATCTATGAAAACCGGTTGAAACCTTTTACTTTTTCTGCAGGAACCAACTTGAACTGGAAATATATGGATAATCAGTATTTGGGTGATGTGGTTAGCGAGAATGGTATCCGTTCATTGGGTATTTATGGTTTTGCACAAATCAAGGGAAGTTTGGGACAATTCAAGGAAGGAACATCCCGTTTAACTTATGTGGCTGGCTTCGGGTTGAGTAATCAGTCTTATCGACAGGGAGATGAGGAATTTAGTTTTTGGCTTTGTCGTCCGAAACTCACATTGGCTTATTCCTTGACATCTTCGTTTCAGATCCGCTTGGGAAGTGAATTATCACAGCATATTTCGCAGATAGCAATGATTTCGGATACCCGTATTCGAAAGAACAGTATGGAATGGACTGTGGGTAATCCTTCGCTTAAGCCTAACAGTAGATATGAGAACTGGGTGGTATTCTCTTTCAGTAAACCAAGGATAAATACTGATTTTACCTTGAATTATCGCATCAATCGTCATTGTAATTTGGCGAAATACACCCGCACGGAAAATGATCAGTTTCTTTTTTCCCAGACGAATCAGCCCCATTGTAATATGTTGTATCTTACGAATGATACCCGGTTTGACATTATCCCCGACCACCTTATATTATCTGTGAATGCAGGTATTTACCGTTTTTTCAATAAGGGCGATGAGTACAGTCATTGTTATACCGCTTATAATTATAGTGGAACATTACAGGGATATTGGGGAAAATGGACAGTGATGCTGTATGCTGATAACGGTTGGAACTTTATGGAGGGAGAGAACATCGGGCATAATCCTCCTTCATTGGCAGCCTCAGCCAGTTATCATATAGGTGATTTCGATTTTACGCTCTATATGCATAATCCGTTTATGGCTCATCCGAAATCTTATTCAGCAGAAATCGTCAACGCCTTGCTCCGTAAGCAGGTTCGTGGTTATGACAATTCGGGAGGCAATTTGTTCCGTATCGGTGTTGCCTGGAATATCAATCGGGGAAAGGAATACCGTAAGATACAGCGGAATATCAACAATGAGGAGCGCGAAACGGGTATCTTGAAATAGTTGGCTTTGCTTTCTATATGGGTTGCATGGGCAACAGCCGGAATTTATTTCTTCCCTTTATTGATGATATAAATTCCGGCAGTAGCCAATGCGCCTGCTATCAGATACTTCCAGTAGAAGGTTTCACCAAGACAGAGGCAGGAGGTGATGGCTCCTACTACGGGGATGAGCGAATTGTATATTGCTACCTTTCCTACGGGATTGCAGCTCAATAGTTTATTGTAGAGAGCGAAACTGATGGTTGAGATGGCAATGAGCAGCAGAAGGATGGTGATGCCCCAGAGGCTGATGACTGGCAGATAGCCACCCATTAACAATGCAGGAATCACCAGCAAGGCTCCACCGATACTCAGCGAATAACCGGTTCCTACGAAAACATCCACTCTCTTGCTCAATCCTCGGGTCAGCAGGGAAGCACTGGCTCCACACAGGGCGTTGAGGATAATCATACCATCGCCCAGGAAAGTGAAACTACCGCTTTCCTTTCCGCCAAGGTTCAAGGCTAGGATGCCTAGGAATCCGATGATGCAGCCCAATGCCTTTTGCCACGTCATCCTGTCGCTCTTGAAGAAGATGCAGGCAAAGATAACCACCGTGAAGACGCTCATCGAATTGAGTATCGCCGAACGTGCTCCTGCATTATGCGAGAGTCCGAAATAGAAGAAGGCATAATGAAGGGTGGTGTTGAGGAGTGCATAGAGGAGAAGGAACCAGACATTCTCTTGAACAGCTTTCTTCTTGAATCCGAATTTACGATGCGAGCTTCTGGCGATGGCAAGGATGATGATGCCGGAGATGAAGAAGCGGATGCCTGCAAAAAGCATCTTGCTTCCGGTCATGTCTGCTGTAATCTGATATTCCTCCATTCCCATTTTAATCAATGGGTAAGCCCATCCCCACGAGATAGCAGCCGTAAGGGCGAACAGGCTTACCCATACCGGGCGCTGAAATATACTGAGTGTATTTGTTTCTTTCTTTTCCATTATAATTTAATTGGTATTCCCTTGCTTCTATGTTTGCTAAATGGCAATCTACAAGTCCCCCAGATGTCTTTCTATAGGAATTCCGCGGTTCTTGTCCTTGTCATCCTTGTTGATGTCTATCCAGTTGCGCAGGGTATCCATGGCGATGCGGGTGGCATGGCGAAGATGATCGCCATCCTTCAGTCTGCCCACGATGATGCTGGAGAAGATGTCGCCGGTGCCCGGGAACTGAACGGGGATTTCTTCGTAGGGCAGGAGGAAATACTCTTCTGTAAGATGATTGAAACCTACCACGGCATGCTGACCCTCTACGATGCACGAGGTGATGAGCACGGAGTGGGAACCGATGGCTCTCAGTTTATCTATCAGTTCATAGGCTTCCTTCTGCGAGATTCCCTCTTCCTTGTATTCCGAATCCGTCAGCAGGCAAGCCTCGGTATAGTTGGGAAAACAGAGATGCGATACGCTCAGCATCTCCTTCATGCATCTCACGGTACTCTCACTGGCTCCACCATAGAGCTTGCCGTAATCGCCCATCACGGGATCCACATAGATGTCGGTGCCCAGTGCTGCCTGTTCTCTGCAATAACGTGCCACCAGCTTCGCCTGACGCTCCGAAGCCATGAAACCCGTGGTGATGGCATCGAAGTGAATGCCCAGTTCGTTCCACTTCTGCAAGGCTTCCTCGATATACGATGTGCATTCCAGAATGGCGTACTTGCCGTATGGGAAGGTGTTGCTGATGAGCATGGTGGGTAGATTAAACACATCGAGTCCCATATAAGAGAGGATAGGCATCTGAACCGCGGCAGATACCTTTCCGTAGCCACACATGTCGCTGATAATAAGGATATTACTTTTCGCTTTCATTCTTTCTTCTACTTGCTTTTCTTTCTTATCCTGATTATCTCTTAGTAGCTGGCTGTACACTTGATACCCAGTGCCTCTACACGTTCCTTGATGGCATCGAGTACTTCCTTTGGCGCCTTTTCCAGCAACTTGTCTGGTGTTTCGCGGGCGATGGTATAAACCATTACCTGCTGAGGCTGGATGTCTTTCACTGCCTCCAGCCAAGGAGCTACGAAATGCTCGCTGGTATTGTCCAAACCGTCACCTCTCAGGAACATGGTCTGGATGATGACGTGCCCCTTGAACATCTTCAGATATTTGATCACATCCTTCACGTCGTAGTTAGGCTGCTGAGGGCGGTCTAGCTTCTTGATGTAATCCATATCCACGGTATCCAGTTTCAGAATGTTGTTATCCACGAGCATCAGCGCCTCTCTCACTTCCTCCTTATATATATAGGTGGCGTTGCTGAGTACGGATACTTGTGCTTCAGGGAAATATTTCTTGCAGAGTTCCATCGTATCTTCCACGATTCCCTTGAAGTCAGGGTGTCCCGTAGGTTCACCGTTTCCTGCGAAGGTGATGTCATCCAGAGGCTGGTTGTTGTCGTGGCGCTCTTTCAGAACCTTCTCCAATCCTTCTCTTACCTCCTCGCGGGTAGGGCGCTTCTTCTTAGGACGGAAGTCGGCGTTGAATCCGCATTCGCAATAAACGCAGTCGAATGAGCAGACCTTGCCATCAGATGGCATGAGGTTGATGCCCAATGAAACACCCAGACGGCGGGAGTTTACCGGACCGAATATCGGTGATGGATAAATAATCGTTGACATAATCTTATTCTCCTTTATCTAATCTATTCTTTACTTTGGTAATACCTATTTTATACCAATCTTATTTACTTGTTCGTAATTTGATGGGCAAAAGTACTAAAAAATGTTGGAATGAACAAATAAATCAACTGAAAATCGATTTATCCTTACCATTTGTCTTTTATCTCTGATAGATTGTGTACTTTTGCATTCCAATCCGGGGAGATTCTTGGTGATTTCGATTCGGATTTAAAGAAAAAAACAAAAAAGTTGATGTTTTGCTTAGTTTTTCGCTTGGCTCAACTGTATAGATAGTATATGAACAGAAAAAAGGACATAGAACAGTTATTCCGTCAGCATTATGCGAAGATGTACAATCTGGCCAGATGCATTCTTTCGGATGATGACGAGAGCAAGGATGTGGTGAGCGAAGTATTCGCCCAGATTCTTGTCGATGATGTGGTTCTGGTGCCTGGGAGTGAGGACGGTTACTTGATGCGGAGCGTACGCAACCGCTGTCTCAACCTGATAGCTCATAAGAGCGTGAAGGAAAGGGTGGCGAAGCTGTTGCTGGATGATTCCGACGTGATACTCTCAGAAGAGACCGATGAACGGCTCGACCGGCTGATGCTTCTCATCGAAGACCTGGAACCGCCTATCCGGCAACTCATTTTCCGTCTGCGCTATCTTCAGGAGAAATCTTATCAGGAGGTGGCTGATGAAGTGGGAGTGAGCAAGGTGACGGTATTCAACCATCTCTCGAAGGCGATGGACTGGATTAAGAAACAATTTAAATGAGCAAGACAATGACAAACATGAGTAAAGAAGAAAAGCGGATGATGCTCTTTGACATGCAGGAGCATCCCGAGAAATATACCGACGAGCAGGTGGAGCGCCTACTTGACGATGAGGAAGTGAAGGAGTTCTTCCATGAACTGGCGATGGCGAGAATGGCTGGCAAGAAAGCCAATCCGAAGGACGTGGATGTGGATGAGGCTTGGAAGGAATTTGTTCAGGCTCATCACGAGGATAAGATGTCGATAGATGCCGGCAAATCCAAGGACGCTTATCGCAACCGGATGAAGATTGCTGCATCCATCGTTGGCATCATCTTCCTTTCGGGTGTAGCCTTGGCTGCGATTCACAATGGCTGGTTGGGATTCCCGGCTTCTGATCAGGCAGCGGATAACAAGGCTGCTACAGAACAGCTGGCAACAACCCAGGCGCTGCCGAATGACAGTCTTCGTGCTGCAACAGCAGAGAACAAGGATTCTCTTGATATGAAGCCGTTGGTGTTTGATGATGCTGAATTGGGAACCATTCTGGCTCAACTATCCGGATTCTATCATGTCAAGGTGGAGTATGTGGATGCTGGTGCCCAGCACATCCGTCTCTTCTTCAACTGGAACAAGACGAAGACATTAGAGCAGAACCTGGAGATTTTGAATGCTTTCGACCGCATACAGATAGAGTATATTGACGGTACATTGTTGGTGAAATAAGATAGGAGGATATGTTTATGAGAGATTTTTGGAAACCAATGCCCGTTAGCGGCAAGCTTATCAGAGAGCTTCTTCTTCTCTTCCTGCTGTTTGGGGTTAAGCAGTCTTATGCCCAACGCATCACCCGACAATATAATAATGTGTCGTTCTCTGCGGCGTTGAAGGATTTGAACGCCCGCCAGCATAAGTACACCATCAACTTCGTGTATGATGAACTGGAGGATTTCAGGGTGACCAAGAGCATCAGAAACCAGAGTGTTCCCGATGCCATCATGCAGCTGATAGGGTTCTATCCCATCAAGATGACGCAGGTGGAGGATAATATCATGGTGGAGTGTACGCAGAAGACAACCCTTCGTTATAAGGGACGTATTATAGATGAGAGTGGCAATGCTGCCGAATATGCAAATATAACCTTGTTGTCGCCCATTGATTCCACAATCGTAGGGCATGGTGTGAGCAATGAGAATGGAAGATTTGTCATTCCTTGTAATTCCCGGAAGGTGTTAGCCCGTATCACATACGTTGGTTATAAGACAATCAGCCGTATATACAGCAATCCGGAAATGGGAATCATCAAATTGCAGCCCGAAACGATGATTATCAAGGGAGTTGTCGTGAAGGGTGAAAGACCTCAGTATAAAATGTCGCCTGGAGGAGTGGAGGTTGCCGTAGAGCATACCTTGCTTTCTAAGATGGCAAACACTTTTGATGTCCTGAATCTGTTGCCCCGTGTCTCTGTTGATGGACAAAAGATATCCGTGTTTGGTAAAGGCACACCGATTGTTTATATCAACAACAAGCGTGTGAATGACAATAATGAGATTGTAAACATCACTCCCGACAACATCAAGTCGATTTCCGTGATTACAAGTCCTGGGGCAGAATATGATGCCGAGGTGGAGTCGGTAATTCGTATCCGTACCAAAGAGCGCCGTGCCAATGGGTTCAGTTTACGCGCGGATGCTTTGGGTAAATACAACAAATGGATATCTGATTACGAGCTTATCAACGCCCGGTATCAGACCAGGAAATTCGAGATAGCCAATAGCTTATGGACGAGGGACTATCATGTTGGTGAGGATAATCATCTGAACACCGATATCAATTTGCCCGACAAACATTATCACAACGACCAGCATTTTAATTTGGATACCAACAACCGCTTCTTGTCGGAATATCTCTCAGCCGACTGTTCGCTCAACGACAGCAACTCTATCGGTGGCTCTTATCGATACTATGGCATGTTGAATGGCAGGACGAATAGTGCTAGCCAACAGGATGTATTTCTGAATGGTGTGGCACAGGGTAGCATTGGGCAGAATAAGGTTGCAAAGCCTCACCTTGGTTCACATGAGGCAGAAATTTATTATGTGGGAAAGATAGGACAGGTAGGTATCGATTTCAATGCCACATACTATACGGTCAATAACAGACGTAGTGACGAGAGTATTGAAAGCAGCAAGGAGTTGGGTAATCAGGAGGTACACTCAAGCAATCGTCAGAATAGCGATATGTGGGCAGGCAAGTTGGTTGTGAATATTCCTCTGTGGAAAGGAAATGTTTCTTTAGGAACAGAGCTGTCGAAGACCGACTCTCATGGAACGTTCCTGAATGAAGAGCAGTTGGTGCCATCCACAGAGACGGATATCCATGAAAGAAATGTTGCAGGTTTTGCGCAATATGAACTGCCCCTCAGCAAGTGGACCATTGGTTTGGGTATGCGTTACGAGAATATCATTCGCGACTATTTCTCAGGTGGAGTCAAGCAGGATGATGTGAGCAGAAGATACAGCAACTTCTTTCCTAATCTCAGCGTTTCATGGAACAAAGGTAACTGGAATTGGCAGTTGAATGTCAACGAGAAAATAAATCGTCCAAGTTATCGACAGTTAGGCAACTTCATGCAGTTTGACAACCGTTTCCTTTATGAAGGCGGAAATCCTACCTTGCAACCAGAGAAGGTGTTCAATGTTGAGACAATGATGACATATAGGTGGCTGAATGTTTCCGCAGGTTATAAATATCTGAAGGATGTGATAGAGTGGACCAAGTATATCTATCCTGGAAAGGAATTTGCTTATAGTACGTCGTTGAATTTCGACCATAAGCATCTGCTTTATGCTTCTGTCAATGTTTCTCCAAAGCTTGGCATCTTCCGTCCTAGGTGGGGATTCTATTATAAACAGCAGTTCTTCGATACCAGAAAGTATGGTGCCAGCAAGGCATTAAGCAGACCTTTGCTGTTGTGCTTGCTCGACAATAATTTCGCTCTTTCAGAAACCATGAACGCGGCTATCAGCCTGAATGCAGAAACCCCCAATGCAGATGGATTTCTTATGGTGAAGAGTAATTACAGCGTCGATCTGCGGTTCGACAAGTCGTTTGCCAAGCGCACATGGATCATTTATCTTTCTGCAAATGACATCTTCAAGACTACAAAGGAACGTTGGACGATGTACGGACTGGGAGCGGGTACCACAAAAGACTGCTACAACTATACTCGTAGCATCTCCTTGCAGGTTACGTATAATTTCAATGCCAAGCGCAGTAAGTATAAGGGTACGGGTGCTGGTAATGAAGAAAAGAGCCGCTTGTAGTTTTTGTTAGGAAGAAACTCTTTTAATAAACAATGAATATATGACAATCGGTCAAGCGAAGGCAAAACCATATTGGCTTGCTCTTTACTTGACCGATGTTTTTTACTTCTCTTCTGTTAGAAACTCCTTTATTTGTTGTGCTCTAGGCGGTTTTTATCTCTACTTCGTTCTCTCATATACTAAGATTTTATCACGTTCTACTGATTCCTGTGCAAAAGGGAGTAAGGTTCCTTCTGATACCAAATCAACTTTTCTACCTCGCGAATTCAACAAGCAAGTGCAAAATTACGAAATGTTTTTGTAAAAGCACTCC
>ERZ773157.1133-NODE-1133-length-27167-cov-88.820485_pt1 | contig 27167 bp, 15 predicted proteins | sample MGYA00511480_ERZ773157 | MGnify/ENA primary metagenome ERZ773157 (study PRJEB29015, sample SAMEA2737863) | human gut metagenome | biome: human gut; feature: human-associated habitat; material: faeces | place: China | collected 2012 ... | reverse complement strand
ATTGGATTTCAACTACAAAGATACAAAAAATATCGGAGATTACCAACTTTTTTAGACACTATTTCTTATCCCGAACTGAGGTAAAGAAATAAATCGGCAAATAACAACAACTATAAAAAGCGGCATCATAGAATCAGAGATGAAACTATGATGCCGCTAGTTTTTAACCTCCAACGGTGGAAGTGGGATGGTTACATTGCAAACGTACCGAAATATACACTCAGTAATTGGCCTCCTGCCAATTACTGAGTAGATGGTACAATAGTACCATCTGTTAACGACCGTAAAAAAAAATAAAAGAATAACAAAATTATTTTGCATCCAAAATGTTAAGTTGTAATTTTGTATCGCATTTTCAGAGTAAATCTGGAATTAAAACAACGTTAAATTATAAAATCTTAATCAGAAAGAAACATATCAATATAGTCTTGCAAAATATCGATATAAAACTAACACAATGACAAAGAAAGTATTACAATGACAAAGAAAGTATTATCAGTAATTGCAGCCCTCGCTTTTTGCGTCGGGATGCAAGCTCAGACCCTTCAGGCTGAGACAATGAAGCCAAGCGGCCATTATGCCGCGGTGTGTAGCGACCCGTTCCAGGGAGTGGCTCTCTATGGCAATGGTGACAATGCTACCGGTGTGGTTAGCCTGACCAACGGCAGCGGAGTGTATAACATAAAGGTGACGGGCGCATCAAACAACGGCACGGCTGCTGGAGTGGCTCTTTACGTCGGTGGAAAGAAAATGGCCGACATGTCGTTCAGTGGCACTGCACCTTCTGTACAGCAAGTGCAGACAAAGCTGTATCTGGACGCATCTTCTGTGGGGGTGAAGCTGAACCTGGAGAATGATAACGGTTCTAACGATACTTACATTGACAAGATCGAGTTTGAATTTGTCAAGGCACTGCCCGTAAGGCAAACTCCAGTGCTGCCTCAGCAGAGCGTATGGCAGTCGGGACAGTATCGCAACATTCTGCAGGAGGCTGGTTACTCACAGGAGGAGATAAACGGCAAGCTTCAGGCAATAAAGAAACAGTTCTTTGAGGGCGACGCAGACAACGGACGCCTGTACTACGAGTTGGGCGACGACGAGGCATATATCCTCGACACAGGTAATAGTGATGTACGTACAGAGGGCCTTTCATACGGCATGATGATCTGCGTACAGCTGGGTATGCAGAAGGAGTTTGACAAACTGTGGCGCTTCACCAAGAACCACAGTATGCACAAGTCGGGAGCAAACAAGGGCTACTTCGCATGGCAGTTAAATACTGACGGCAGTATCAAGGATGGCAATGCCGCACCTGACGGTGACGAGTATATCGCTACAGCCCTCATGTTTGCAGCAGGCCGATGGGGCAATAATTCTACCGGTATCGACTACTGGAAGGAGGCAAACTATATCCTCGACAACATGCTGAGCAAGGGACACTATAACAAGTCTTCGCACGTCAATATGTTCAATAAAGACGAGAAGCAGATTGTCTTCGTGCCATACGCAGAGTCGGCAAAACACACCGACCCATCATACCACATGCCTGCATTCTACGAACTCTGGTCGAAGTGGGCAAACAACAACCGACAGTTCTGGAAGGAATGTGCAGACAAAAGTCGCGAGATGTACCCACAGTTTGCTAACAGCACTACCGGTCTCATGCCTGACTATGCTGAGTTTAACGGTGAGGCACGCTCAGGCGAGCATAGCGATTTCCGCTACGACGCATGGCGCTGCGCTATGCACATGGCAACAGACTATATGTGGTTCAAAGGCAGTGAGACAGAGAAAGAGCAGACAAAGAAACTCCTCGATTTCTTCCACGGCGAGGGGATAAAGAACTATCAGGCTCTTTATCAGCTCGATGGCACTCCAATATATGGTGGCGACCACTCACCGGGTCTGGTAGGATGTAACGCCGTAGGTGCTATGATTTACGAAGACGACAAGGCATGGGATTTCGTCGACGACTTCTTTGAGATGACTTTCCCTACCGGTCACTACCGCTACTACGACGGCTGCCTCTACTTCCTTAGCTACCTGCATGCTTCTGGCAATTTCAAGATGTACAAACCTGCAGAGGTCCTCACCACAGCTCTTGACGAGCAGTACAAGACTGACAACAATGATTACCTCATCATCGACGACTTTGAAAATGTTCCTGAGGGCAAGGAGTACTATATGCACTGCATGGACAACTCTGCCAGCGCTGCTAACCTGGTTGCCGATCCAAAGAATGGTTCTAACCATGTCGTTAGCATAGAACCTAAGTCGTATGGCGACTACTACTATCATGCATTCCGTCTGCCTCAGGGCAAGACTCTCGGCGGCAACTACAAGAGCATCGAGTTTGACATCCTCTATGATGGTAAAAGCTATAACTATCAGACGCTGAACGTATTCCTGAACGACTACAGCCAGCCTATCTATACAAAGAGCACAGGCGCAACAACCGAGCAGAGCACATGGAAGCATATCTCTGTTGATGTGCCTTCTGGCAATACCGACAACGAGTTTGTCCTTGGTCTCGGTGTAAGAGCAGGTGACGGTATCTGCTACATCGACAACCTAAAACTCAGACCTAACGGAGCTACTGAACCTGGTGGCGAAGACCCTACACCAGGACCTGACGCAGAACAGTATCCTACTGGCAACATACTCTCCGAAGGTGCATGGGGATTTGAGAATAATGATTTGAATGGTTGGAACTCATGGGTAGGTGATTTCGATAAGTCTGTAGCAAACACAGGCTATGCAAGCAACCACTGTCTGAAGGTGGAGAACAAGGCTGCAGCTGGCATGTGGGAAAAGCAGTGCGTGCTCGCTCTTGACAATGCATTGGAGAAGGGCAAGACCTACACTCTCACTTTCAAGGCTAAGGCTGACAAGGCAGCAAATATCAATACTGCCATCACCATGAAGGATGAACCTTGGACAATACAGGGCAGCGAAGACCACAGTCTTACAACAGAGTGGGCTGAGTACACCTTCGAGCAGACTATCGATATGGATAACATCAACCGTATAGTCTTCAACCTCGGCGAAACTGCTACTTCATACTACTTCGACAATATCTGCCTCGTCAAAAAGGCTGGCGACAATCCTGGTGGTGGACAGGAACCGGGTCCTGACTCTGATGCAAAGAAAATTGTGCTTGATGACTTTGAGAAGTATACTGTAGGTGATACTCCTTACACTGTGGAAAATGCAAATGGTGGTTCTGCTTCTGTAGTATCTGCCGATGCAGACAACAAGGCGCTGAACTTCACTACAGGCAGCTTTAAGAATGGAGAATATCTGGCTCTTACATTCACCCTGCCTCAGGGCAAGACATTGAGCGACTACAATGTACTGACATTTGACTATGCATTTGCAGCCAGTGGCACTGATAATAAGTATAAGGATATCAAGGTCTGCATTGACAGCAAGAACACTGCTGTGGGCACTATCCAGAGTCAGAATGCTCCTGCTGAATGGCAGACAATGAGTATCGCTCTGAAAAATGTACAGGGTGACAACTCCTTCACACTCTATATCGGTGGCATCAATGCCAGTGTGCTAAGCATGAATATAGATAACATCGTCATCAAGACGAGCGATGCAGATACACCTACCAATATAAATCTACAGAGCATTTCGAATCGCAATGCTCAGGAGAGGTTCAGCATAGGTGGACAAAGAGTGAACGGCTCTTATCACGGCATCGTGATTATAAATGGCAAGAAGGTAGTTGTAAAGTAAGTAATTTCTGAACTCAAGAATTGTGCTCCGAGAGAAGAGATTCTATCTGAGCGCATGTAGTTAACTGTAACCATCCCACATAGGGCGTATTTTAGGAATGCAAAGATCTTCGTACCTTTGCATTCCTAAAATCGTTTTATGTATGTTCAGTTTAAGTGAAAGCAACAACTTTATGGTCTGCACGAGTGCCATGCAGAAGATCCCTACCAACTATCCATTGACTTCGGAGAAGAGATGAGATTACAGGATGGACTACACATGAATATCTGGAAACAGACAAGGCCAGACTGCATGCCAACATGACTAAAGAAGAATACGAAAGTCTGTTGCCGTACAGAATAGCAGAGGAACTAAAGAAATAAGTCGGCAAATATCAATAACTATACAAAGCGGCATCATAGGATCAGAGATGAAACTATGATGCCGCTAGTTTTTAACCTCCAACGGTGGAAGTGGGATGGTTACAGAAAGTTAGTATCTTCGGTCGCACAACAAGTGATGTGCATGCGGTGGTCAACTTGGACAGTGCATGAAGTTTGCGAAGTTTCAATCCGTCAAGAACAAAGCGCTAAGTATGCGCCTTTTCCATTATGTCGTGATCCTTACTCAGAATCATCGGCAAATATACGAATTAATGTTTGAAAGAACAAAAGTTTTTAGCAAAAAATCCTCATTGAGGGATAAAATTCATCAAAATCTTCCCTCTCTGAGGGATTTTTCTGTATTTAACCACGCTATGTGAAATTTTTATTGTACTTTTGCACCCGTGCTTGGAAAAACAACAAATAAAACAGAAGAGTAAACGATATGGCAGAAAAGAATAGCATACCCCAATTCGTGAATAGCGAATCTATTATGGCGGATAGCAACTATGTGAAGTGGCTCTCCGATTTGAAAGAGCAATCCGCAAAGAATTCCACTAGCAATAACAACGATTAAGAAAGCATAAACAGAATATGGTTTTAAATTACATTTGGATAGCATTTTTCGTGATTGCATTCATCTTCGCACTCATCGGATTGGCAATGGGAGATACAACTATCTTCCAGAAGATTGTAGATTCCACCTTCGACTCATCCAAGAATGCCTTCGAGATTTCTCTCGGACTGACGGGCGTGCTCGCCCTCTGGCTTGGCATCATGAAGATTGGAGAGAAGGCGGGAGTAGTGAATGTATTGGCCCGAGCACTAAGCCCGGTTTTCACCCGTCTCTTCCCCGATATTCCGAAGAACCATCCGGTGATGGGAAGCATCTTCATGAATATCGCTTCGAATATGCTGGGACTCGATAATGCGGCGACGCCTACCGGATTGAAGGCGATGCAGCAGATGCAGGAGCTCAACACGAAAAAGGATACGGCAACGAATCCGATGATTATGTTCCTGGTTCTGAACACCTCAGGACTCACCATCATCCCTACCACCATCCTCGCCTTCCGTGCCTCCTATGGTGCAGCCCAGCCTACGGATGTCTTCATCCCTATCCTGATGGCTACGCTCGTGGCTACGCTTGCCGGAATCATCATCACTTCGCTCTGGCAGCGCATCAACATCCTGCAGCCGGTATTGCTCGCTACTCTGTTGGGAATGTGCGCCTTCGTTGGCATCATCATCTGGGGATTCGGACAGATGGACAAGGATACGATGAACACGGTTACCACCTTGGCTTCTAACATGATTCTCCTGGGCATCATCCTCAGCTTCATCCTGGCTGGTTTCTGGAAGAAAGTGAATGTTTATGATGCATTTATCGAGGGAGCGAAGGAAGGTTTTACTACTGCGGTGAAGATTATCCCTTATCTCGTAGCTATCCTTGTGGGCATCGGCGTGTTCCGTGCTTCGGGAGCGATGGATATGGTGATTCAAGGCATTTCGTGGTCGGTAGAACAATGCGGCTTGAACGCCGATTTCGTAGGTGCCCTGCCTACCGCCATCATGAAACCGCTGTCGGGAAGTGGTGCACGAGGCATGATGCTGGAGGCGATGAAGAACTATGGTCCTGATTCGTTTGTGGGCAGATTGAGCTGCATCTTCCAGGGCTCCACCGATACCACCTTCTATATATTGGCAGTATATTTCGGAAGCGTAAGCATCAGGAATACCCGCCACGCCGTGGCTTGCGGCTTGCTCGCCGATTTGGCTGGAGTCATCGCAGCTATAACGGTTGCTTATTTATTCTTCGGATAAGAGTCTCCCACAGATTTCACAGATTTACACAGATAATCTTTGAATGACGGCGCAAGCCCAATTTAACATTTAACACTTAACATTCAACATTAAGAAAGATAATGGCAAGTTTAAAATCACTCGCAAAGGATACAGCCATCTATGGTTTGAGCAGTATCATCGGCAGATTCCTCAACTATCTGCTTGTACCACTCTATACGGCTAAGATCAGCGCCGCAAGTGGTGGTTATGGTGTCATCACCAACATGTACGCCTATACGGCGTTACTCCTCGTTATCCTGACCTACGGAATGGAGACCACCTTCTTCCGTTTCGTCAACAAGGAGGGAGAAAACTCAGAAAAGGTTTATCACACGGTATTGAGCATGGTGGGCTTCACTTCCCTACTCTTCATCGCCCTGGTATTCCTCTTCATCACGCCTTTGAGCGATGCGATGGGCTACGCCGACCATCCGGCTTATGTATGGACCATGTTCGTAACCGTGGCTATTGATGCCTTCCAGTGCATTCCGTTCGCTTACCTCAGATACAAGAAGCGCCCATTGAAGTTTGCTGCCTTCAAGTTGCTCTTCATCGGTCTGAACATTGCGCTCAACCTGGTTTACTACGTCATCATGGATGGTCACGATGTGGGTTATGCTTTCTACATCAACCTGGTTTGTACCGCCTCCATCACCTTCTGTTTCTACAAGGAACTGAAGGAAGGATTCATGGGCGAGAAATGCTCCTGGAGCGAGTGCAAGGTACTCGTCAGGAAGATGATGGGCTACAGTTGGCCAATCCTCGTGCTCGGTATTGCCGGTATTCTGAACCAGACAGCCGATAAGATTCTCTTCCCTTACATCTATGAGAAGGGCGATGCTCATGCGCAGCTCGGAATCTACGGAGCAGCCAGCAAGATTGCGATGATCATGGCGATGATTACACAGGCTTTCCGCTATGCTTACGAGCCATTCGTATTCGGCAAGGCAAAGGATAAGGACAACCGACAGACTTACGCTTCGGCGATGAAGTATTTCGTCATCTTCACCCTCTTGGCTTTCCTGGTGGTGGTAGGTTATCTGGATGTATTGCGCCACATCATCGGTCGCGACTACTGGGATGGTTTGAAGGTAGTGCCTATCGTAATGGCTGCCGAAATCATGATGGGAGTATATTTCAACCTCAGTTTCTGGTACAAGCTCATCGACAAGACCATCTGGGGTGCTTACTTCTCGGGCATCGGTTGTGCGGTATTGATTGCCATCAACGTTATCTTCGTACCAGTTTATGGTTACATCGCCTGTGCCTGGGCTGGTTTCGCTGGATATGGAACAGCCATGCTGCTCTCCTACTTTGTGGGTCAGAAGAAGTATCCTATCAACTATCCGGTGAAGGAGATTATGATTTATGTGGTTCTCGCCCTCATCCTCTTCGCTGGAATGACCGAGGCTAACAGATACTTCTCCAGTGGAATTGCCTGCCTCATCAACACGGTGCTCATCCTCATCTTCGCCGCTTATCTCGTGAAGAAGGATTTCCCATTGAAGAGTCTGCCAGTAGTTGGAAAGTACTTTAGAAAGTAAGAGATTCCAATCATTGAGATTATATTCCAAGAAGTCCGTGGACAATGTGTAAGTCCACGGACTTCTTTTATTTATATTATACAGAACCTTCGCATGCGGTTCAAGAATAGACAAAAGGACCCAATGTTCCTGGTCCCGAGCAATACTCAGGATATAATAGCAGCCAGCAAGGCGCCCTGTAAGAGTTAAAGCAAACGGCTGAGTGAACGAAACGACTGAGTATTTTGAAGGATATGCCTATGCAAGCTGAAGGATACGGCTCCGTTAACCGAAGGATACGGCTCCGTAAGCTGAAGAAGACGACTGCGTAAGTGAAAGAAGACGTCTGATCAGGTTCAAAGAGATAGAATATGGAGTTCAAGGAGACTGCTTCTAGAAAGTTGCCACTAGGCTCAGCAGGTCTGCTCACTGCAGTCAGCAGGTCTGCCGAGCCTAGTGACAACACCTTTTAATCGTACAACAATACCCCCTTTAGTTGTACGACTGTACACCTTTTAGTTGTACAACTACACACCCTTTAGTTGTACGACTACACACCCTTCAGTTGTACAACTATAAACCTTTAGACGTACAACTATGAATCCATCGATTGTTCAACTTGACTTTTTCTCCCATTCTATACCTCAAAAACAAGAAATAGTCCGAGAATTCTCAAAAAAAGTAATCTTCCTTTTCGTTATTCCCTCATAAAAGTATATCTTTGCAACGATTATTCCCTCATAAAAAATAAAGAGCATGAGAAAGATACTACAGGACAAGATCAATATGAACGATATCAACAAGATATGCATCATGACACGAGGTAAGGAGAACGACCACCGGAAGGAAGAGCTTTACCAGCTCACCTTCGATGAAAACGACCGTGTATCGTTCAATGCGCTTTGGGCTTTAGGCCATTTCGATGAAGCCAACAACCTATGGCTCTTTCAGAAGCATGACGAACTGATAGATAGAGTTCTCGTAGAGAAGAATGAGACCAGGCGCCGCCTGATGCTTCAACTCCTTCTCCGTCAGCCTTTCGAGGAAGAATCACTCCGTTCCGATTTCATCGATTTCTGCATCGCCAAGATTACAGCCTGTTCCCAGCCCTACGCCATCCGCTGCTACTGCATGAAGCTCGCCTACGAGCAGATGAAGTACTATCCCGAACTCCTGGAAGAGTTAAGAATGGCCCTGGATATGCTGGAGCAAGAGGTTCTATCACCAGGAATGTTATCGGCAAAAAGTCAAATTATGAAGAAAATCATGAGAAGCCTTGGAAAATTCGGGAAATAGTCGTAACTTTGCAAAGTTAAATATCAAGCATTACATCTATGAAAAAATATAATATCAACGAATTCGCATCCTTCGATGAGTATCTCCGACAAGGAGAACCTTCGCAGAAGGAAAGCGCCGAGAACTGGAAGACGGCTATCGGATTGCAGGCTGTAGATGGGCTGCAACCGTCGGCGTATCTCATAGATGTGGCTAAACGAAACATCGAAGGGGAAATCTCTCTGGATGAAACCAGGAAACTGATTGACTCTTACTATCAGAGCAAAACGGTCCGTACACCTAAGGATGAAGACGAGGAAGAGGCAGATAAGGTTTCAGCCAACATCGCGAAGATTCTCGCCAGCAAGACCTTTGCCTTCAATACCAACGGATATGTTTCCCTGCACCGAAGAATATTCGAGGGAGTATTCAAGCACGCAGGAGAAATCCGCCAGTATGATATTTCCAAGAAAGAATGGGTGCTCGAAGGAGATTCCGTAAACTACCTGAATTGGGAAGACTTGCGAAGAGCCTTGGACTGGGATATTGAGCAGGAGAAGAACTTCTCATATAAAGGTCTGACGGATGATGAGAAGATTGAGCATATTGCCAAATTCATTTCAGGCATCTGGCAAATCCATGCTTTCAGAGAGGGAAACACCCGAACCACGGCGATTTTCACCATCCAATATCTCCGTTCGTTAGGATATGAAGTGAACAACGAAATGTTTGCCAAACACTCCTGGTATTTCCGCAATGCCCTGGTTCGTGCCAACTATCGCAACATTCAGAAAGGCATAGATTATTCTCCTATCTACCTGGTTCGTTTCTTCAGGAACTTACTCCTAAAAGATAGTTGGGTTCTCAAGAACAGATATTTGCATACCCGGCCGACTGATGAATGGAAAGAGCAGCCAAGAATAGGTACCCCACAAGTACCCCGCAAGCTATCCTCAAGTACCCCACAAGTACCCCACAAGTTCAGTCAACATGTGGAGACTCTTATTCTATCCTTTAACGATGAATATATGACATCTGCGGAAATTATGGGTTCAATCGGACTAAAGGACAGAAAAAGTTTTAGTGAACTATATTTAAACGCTGCCCTCTCAGAAAAAGCTATTGAAAGGAAATATCCAAACACCCCAAGACATCCACGCCAGCAATATCGAATGACAGAACAGGCAAAGACTTGGAAAGAATGGTATGAGAAAAAGAATAAATAAAATCATAATAAAAATAGAAAACAAAAACAAGTAATGAAGAAAAAAGCAACGGTCCTTATCGCCTCTATCATGGCGTTCTGCGGAATCAACACCGCACACGCTGACGAGGGAATGTGGACGATTTACAACTTGCCTAACGCTGTGTATGAGATGATGCAGCGCGAAGGCTTCAGTATGACTTACGACCAGCTCTACAACGGCGAGAACGCCTTGAAGAATGCTGTGGTTAACTTCTCTGGCTATTGCTCAGGCGTAGTCGTTTCTCCAGACGGTCTGGTATTTACCAACCACCATTGCGGTTTCGAGGCTATCAGAAGCCACTCTACCGTGGAGCACGACTATATGCTCAACGGTTTCTTTGCTAAATCTTACGCAGAGGAATTGCCTAACGAGAATATGTTCGTCAGCTTTATGGTTGAACAGAAGGATGTAACCGATAAGGTGATGAGCCTCGGATACGAGAAACTCGACAACAAGAAGCGCGATGAACTCATCGATTCTCTGGAGAACGAGATGACTAAGGAGGCGAAGAAGAACGATTCTACCCTTCATATCACCGTTCAGCCTTTCTACGAGGGCAACAAATGGTACGCTACTACTTACCGCGACTTCACCGACCTGCGTCTGGTTTTCACCGTACCAAAGTCTATGGGTAAGTTTGGTGGCGATACAGACAACTGGATGTGGCCTCGCCAGACCTGCGACTTCTCTGTATTCCGCATCTATGCCGACCCTAAGACCAATGGTCCTGCTGCCTACAGCAAGGACAATGTGCCTTATCATCCTAAGCGTTGGGCTCAGGTTTCTCTCCAGGGTTATAAGGATGGTGACTATGCGATGACCATAGGTTACCCAGGCAGCACAGAGCGCTATCTTTCAAGCTACGGAATCCAGACCATGCGCGATGCAGAGAATGCGCCTCGTGCCCAGGTTCGTGGCGTAAAGCAGGAGGTGATGCTGAAGCACATGCGTGCCGACGAGGCTGTGCGCATCAAGTATGACAGTAAGTACGCCCAGAGCTCCAACTACTGGAAGAATGCCATCGGTATGAACAAGTGTATCGACTCTATCGGCATCGTGAATCTGAAGCGTGAGTACGAAACCCGTCTCCGTGCTTGGCAGGATACAGCCAAGGCTGCCAACGATCTCGCCCACAAGGTAGATTTCGATAAGCTCGCCAAGCTCTACAAGGAGAGCGCAGACGTGAAGTACGCCTGGACCAACTTCGCTGAATCTTTCACAAGAAGAAGCAATATCGAGTTCTCTACCCGTGCCATCAAGCTCCAGACCAACATGGAGGTAAAGGGTCCTGAGAAGAACAAGAAGAAGCAGTATCATGAGTTTGAAGATAACTCTGCAGAATGGGATATGGCGCTCGATAAGGAAGTGCTCGCTACCCTTCTGAAGAACTACAAGGAGCACGTAGACAGCAAGTGGTTGCCTAAATTCTACAAGACCATCGACGCTGAGTTTGGCGGCAACTACGCCAAGTATGTGGATTATCTCTGGGAGAAGTCGCTCATCATGAAGAAGGGCGCCAAGCTCTATTTCAACAAGAAGGGATATGAGAAGGATCCAGGCGTAAGCTTCGGTATGGATCTGAACGATGTATTTGCAGATTTCGCTGCTCAGATGGGCAGCATCAACGATAGCATCGCCGAGCAGGAGAAGTATCTCTGCGCTGCCAAGCTCCGTATGGAGGAGGACATGCCTCACTACAGCGACGCCAACTTCACCATGCGATTGAGCTACGGTCAGGTAGGCGGTTTCGACCTCGGTGGAAAGCCATCAGGCTATTATACCACAGCCGAGAGCCTCGTTGAGAAGATGAAGCAGGGCGATAAGGTAATCGATTACTACGCTGAGCCTATCATGCACGAGCTTCTCTCTGAGAAGGATTTCGGCAAGTATCAGGATAAGACGACTGGCAAGATGCAGCTCTGCTTCCTTACCAACAACGATATTACCGGCGGTAACTCTGGTAGCCCTATGTTCAACGGCAAGGGTGAGTTGATTGGTCTTGCCTTCGATGGCAACTGGGACAGCCTCAGCTCTGACATCAACTTCGACAAGCGCCTGGCTCGCTGCATTGGTGTGGATATTCGCTATGTGCTCTACCTGATGGATAAGTGGGGACACGCAGACCGCCTCTTGAAGGAAATCAATGCGAAGTAAATCCTATCTCTGAATCAACAGAGATGATAGAATGGTTTATCCTGGGATAAAGATTAGTCTCAGGATGATATAAAAAGAGCGGAAAATCAGCTGTTAACTGTTAACCTGTTAACTCCTGGCTTTCCGCTCTTGTTTTATTTAGTCTTTCTATTCTTGTTATCTTGCTGATTTTCAGCTTATTTTTATCTTACAGATTCGCAACTTACAGAATTCCTATTAATATTGCGAGATATTATTCAGCTCCTTCAATGAAACCTGACGAGGCTTCTCGGCAAGTTTCTTCTTCAATTCATCCACCGTTATTTCTGCAGATGGATTGAAATCGGCAGAGCGCATGTAATCAAGTACACTCTGATAGAAAGCCTTGCCTTCCGGGTATTTGGCAGCCTTCTCCAAATCGCTCATGCAGACGAGGAGCTTTCCGGCTCCCACCTTCCATTCCATCACCAAACCCAACTTATGATTCCGCTCGATATTATCTATCACCTGAACTACCGGGCGATAATCCTTGGCGAAGTTGTCAAGCACCAGTGGATGCGATTCCTTGATAACCGGGAACCATTGCCAGTTGGTGTGCATTTCAGTAGGGAATCCCTTAAATATCGGATGTTCCGGATTCGTCAGAATGCCCAGGGTTCCTGGAGAAACTTTCTTCTTGTTGTTCTCGCAGATGGTATTGAACATGCGATAATTCCAGTAATCGGTCTGGAAGAGTCCGCCAACCGTATAAGGAGTAGCCTTATCTGACTGCAAAACCGAATTATCGGCCTGCAAAGCCTTATCATCGGCAGCCACGAAATGACTGGAAGCCGTAGGCATCCAAAGCACCTTTCCGCCCTTTTCCAAGACTTTCACCACTTCCTGGTTCAAATCCTTGGCTATGATGACGCCCTTCTTTTCCAAAGCCTTCTTCGGATAAATCCAAAGTTCGTAGGAGTTTCTCGCCTCTGTTCCTTCAATGTTTAATGTAAGAAGCAGCTTGGTAGGTTTCTGCACGTGGAAAACACCATTCAGTTCACCCACATCCACCAAACCTTCATCGTATGAAAAGATGTTCAATACTCCCTCATCCTCAGCCATCAAGTCGCTCACATTCTTTCTCACTTCACCATCCTTGGTGCTGAAAGTTCCATCATCCATACAGAACAATCCGTTCTCGGCAGCCAGATGCCATTTCAGTTTCTTGCCCTTCAGCGAAGAACCGCCATAATTGGCTACCTTTACCTTAGCCTGAATCTTCTCGCCATCCTCGAAGCAGAACTTCTTCATTCCCAGCAGAGGAACCACAGGCGAGCACCACTGGCGCCATTCCTCGGGCGTAGTGATTCCCTTACTCTCCATAAACGCATCCAGGATACCTACGAAAGCACTTCCCTGACCGGGATAATCCTGAATATCGAGCAATTGGAAGCCCGCCATATTCCGGGTTCTCAAATCCATCTCTATATCGGCTTTATAGAGTTTCACGCTCCATAAGCCCGAAGCCTTGTGGAAATCATCTGCCTGCGAGAGCATTCCGGCAGCAGCCAGCCTGCGACGGAATACTTCAAAGTTATAAGGATGAAGCACTCCGGTGTATTTCTTTATTTCCCGATAGTCAGGATAGGTCTGAAACTGTCCTGTTTCGTGAGAGATGATTGGGATTCCTACCTTATCGCAAGCCTCATCAAAATTCATCGTTGAATTAGGATGGAAATGATTGATCATTCCTCCATCGTAGGCATCGGCAAACGAGAAGGAACCACGGGTATGGGTATTGTATTTGCCCCATTCCTCGCCTCCGATGCGGCAAGTGGTGAAGTAATCCATTCCTTCTTTTATTCCCTGATAACCGAGATAGTAATTGCTTCCAAAAGTATAGTATTTATCGGGCGCAATCTTGCGGAAATCATCCACAAACTCCTTCATCTTGTCGATATCTCCCCAGAGTTCATTCCCCAGCGCCATCATTCTGAAAGATGGATGATGACCGTATTCTCTGAGGATGTTCTCGCCTTCCTGATGCAGGAACGCCATCAGCCTTTCATCCTTCTTGTCAAAAGACCCCCAGAAAGGAAGCTCCGGCTGGAGATAGATTCCCAGGCTGTCCGCTGCCACGAAAGCCGCCTCCGGTGGGCACCAGGAATGAAAGCGCACATGGTTGATTCCATACTTCTTGCAGGTTCCGAGATACTTCATCCAGCCTTCCACGCTCATTTCCACATGTCCCGTCAGCGGCCATACAGCCGCATCGTGCTTGCCACGGAGGAATATCCTATGACCATTGGCGTAGAAGTGGGCGCCCTTGATATGAAAATCCTTGGCGAAATCAGGCATCTGAAGGGCAGTAGAAGAAGCTACAGAACGGCAAGGGATTGCTCCTGTTAGAGTTTCTGCAGATTTGCTATCTACAGAGCTGTCTAGCTGAAGTTCTATCCTTCCGACAATTCCATTCCAGTTGGTCTGCGTATCTTCCGTATAAGCATGGCTGGAGCCGTAAACCTGATCAGGCACACCTCTTCCATTATCCACTACGATTTCCAAGAAATGCTTGCCCGGCTTCACCTTCTTTGGCAGAAGATAGCGCTGAGGAGTAGAGATGAAGTTACAGGAATCCACCAGTTCTCCATCCACATACACCCATGTCGGTCGGGTACGCTCCAGGAAGAGTTCTACCGGCTTCTTCTTCCAGTCCTTCGGGATATTGATTGTTCTGGAATATCTTGCAGCTCCTTTATAGGCATAGAGCCTCGTAAGATGCGTTGTTTCCATCGTATCTTTCGGAGCGAATCCCAGATGGTTCGTATCGATGGTGCCGGGAAGGATGGCACGCTTCACCTCACCCTGCGAGACACGCTTACTCTTGGCAAAAGCACTACCGCTCTTTCCCAACTCCACATTCCATTCACCAGCGAGCGAAATGCTCTGTGCTTGCAAGCCCAGACTTACCAGTCCCAGACAAGCGATAATAATAGATTTCTTCATTAACTTATTACAGAATATCTTTTAGGGTTAAAATTGCGTATAAAGATATAATAAATTTGATGTTTACGGCTGCAAATATACAAAAATTGCGGTAAAAACACCGCAATTTACCAAAGAAATTGCTGTATTTTTACCGCAAAATATGGATATTGCATCAAAACATCCCTTTGATGCAGACTTTCATCTTATTATAAATCGCTGCCTAAATTACTTCTTCTTAGGTCTGCGACGAGCCCAGCCTTCTTCCTCGAAGTTTGGCTCCTCACCCTTGAACTTCACGTTGTCGTTGTTCTGGAAGAACTGGCGCCAATCGCCTGTATCCTCCTGAGGGCGAGACTTTCTGCCGCCACGGCTTCCACGTCCTCCCTTTCCACGAGCATCTCGAGAGTCTCTAGCATCATCAGAAGAACCTCTGCGGCTGCGTCCGCCTCTTTCTGAAGAACGACCGCCTCTGCCCTCAGAACTGCGGCCGCCACGGGCTGCTCTGCCATGACCTTCCTCATCAGCATCGTTACATCTCACGGTTCTGCCCTTGTACTCTGTACCGTTCAAAGCCTTCATCACGCGCTTCGCATCCTCCTCAGGCACCTCGATGTAGGCAAACTTACTCAGCAGGTCGATGTGACCCACCTCCTGGCGACCCTTCACGTGCTTGTTCAGATACTGCATGATTTCGCCCGGATAGAAACCATCTGCCTTACCCAGGTTGATGAACAGTCTCTTGAAACCAACCTCAGTCTCATGCTTTCTGCGACCATTGGAAACCTTGCCACGGCCTTCGCCACGACTTCCACGACCTTCGCCGCCACGGGAACCCTTGCCGGTCTCAGGCTTGATAATCTCAGGAGCATTCTTATAGTAATCGAGGAACTTACCGAAGGTGATGGTCACCATCTTCTTGATGATGTCCTCCTTGTCGATGTACTCAAACTGGCGGTTGATTTCAGCCATGTATGGTTCAATCTGATTCTCATCCACATCGGTCTTCATAATGTCGTCCATGGTCTTGAAGAGCTGCTTCTTGCAGATTTCCTCTGGGGTTGGCAATACGCCATCCACGAAGTCCTTGCCAATCTGCTTCTCTATCTGGCGAACCTTGAACTTCTCTCTGGTATGGATGATAGAGATGGATGTTCCCTTCTTTCCGGCACGACCGGTACGACCGCTTCGGTGGGTGTAACTTGCCACATCATCAGGCAAACCATAGTTGATAACGTGAGTCAGATCATCTACGTCCAGACCACGGGCAGCTACATCGGTAGCCACCAGGAACTGAACGGTATGGTTGCGGAACTTCTGCATGGTGAGGTCACGCTGCTGCTGACTCAAGTCGCCGTGCAGTGCCTCTGCATTATAACCGTCCTTAATCAGCTTATCTGCAATATCCTGAGTCTCCAGCTTGGTGCGGCAGAAGATAATTGCAAAGATGCGTGGATAGAAATCCACCACGCGCTTCAGGGCGAGATACTTGTCCTTGGCATTTACCAGATAGTAGATGTGGTTTACATGCTCAGCACCCTCGTTGCGCGAACCCACTACGATTTCCTTGTGGTCGTGCAGGTAGTTGAGGGCAATCTTCTCGATGTCCTTGCTCATGGTAGCCGAGAAGAGCAGAGTGTTTCTATCTTCCGGAACGTTCTCAAAGATGGCATTGATGCTCTCAGAGAAGCCCATGTTCAGCATCTCGTCAGCCTCATCAAGCACCACGTTGTTCACGTTCTCCAACTGAGCCACGCCACGATTAATCAAATCGAGCAGACGGCCAGGGGTAGCCACGATAATCTGCACACCATGCTTCAGGGTGCGAATCTGGCTTCCGATGTCGGTACCGCCATAAACTGCGGCAATATGCAAACCGTCGATGTACTTGGCAAAACTGTTCAAATCGTCTGCTATCTGGAGGCAGAGCTCACGTGTAGGACTGAGGATGATAGCCTGTGTCTGCTTGCTGCTGGCATCAGTTTTCTGGATAACCGGAATACCGTAAGATGCAGTCTTACCCGTACCGGTCTGCGCCAACGCAATCACGTCGTTCTTATTACCAAGCAAATATGGGATTACTTCTTCCTGAACTGGCATTGGATTCTCAAATCCAAGCTCTTCGATGGCACGGCGAATCTCCTCGCTCACGCCCAATTCTTCAAATGTCTTCAAATCTTTTTAACCTTAATTCATTATAATCTAAATGGAAGGCCGAATTCACCCTCCCAGCCATGAATTAGGGTGCAAAATCCTTCCGAAACGCTTGCGGCAATCCCACGCATTTATTAAGATTGCCTAAATTCGGGTGCAAAGATACGAAAAAAATGTGAGTTTCTTGCAGATTTCTGCAATATTTTATTACCTTTGCATGAAAGTTACAACAAACAGATAACCAAGAAAACTTGAAATATATGAAAAAAGTTATTTTCACCCAAGAATGGATTGCTTTGCATCCATACGAAAAAGCAGACGAAACAGATCTGTATTATACAGAACTCGCCAACGAAATATACCACGCTCTTGACGAGGCGTGCTACACCCATAACTTCAAGAATATGGATGAAGCCAAGCAGCTGGCACTCAGCATTGCCGGTTATTTCGAAGATGTGATTTCGGGCACAGGCATCTGGAAAACTTTCACGGAAGAATGCAAGCAGCGCTACGGCACCTACATTCCTTTCTATGAGAAAGAAAGCGAATTCATCAAGAGTACGCTCAACGAAGATGACCCGGCTTACGACCCTGAGGAAATCAACATCGCTGATGTCAAGTTCCTGCTCTGGCACCATTACCAGCAGAGCAGTTTCGTACAGGAAGCCGTTCCTTTCCTCTTCGGAACCCTGGAACTGGCTGCCAAACTTGCCTACAACATTCTCGACAGAGAGTATGAAACGGCTCCGGAAAACGAGCGTCTTCTGACTTATCTCAGCGAAATGCCTGAGATAGAGGGCAACGCTGAAACGACCGAAGAGGACATCGAGAAGAACAAGGAGTTGGATGAGATTCACCGTCGCGACACCCTGGCGTGGTTCCATTATGGTTGCTATTTCAACGTAGGCAACCAGAAGCGCCTGCAGTTTACCCTCCAGCAGATGGCAAACTCGCCTCAGGGTCTCACCGAACCGCTCGCTTATTCTGTGCAGATGGAAATGACCATCGTCGGCAGAAACAATCTCCTGGCGCTCACTTCTTACGAATGGCTCTGCAAGATTTGCAGGAACATGCCTACCCACAAGCTCTGGGAGGATGAGGAGTTCAGAAAGAAGGCTACTGAGCAATATGAAAAGGTGGATCATGAGAAGGCGATTCACGACTACAATCTGCTCAAGGCGAAGGGATACGAAGACAAGTTCATCTTCCTGGAAGATGTGAAGACGCTGAAGGAATTCCTCAAGGAGATTGAATTCGAGTTGCCAAAGGACATCCGATTCCCTCAGAAATACGAGAAAGGCATCATCTTAAGCGGAAGTCCATACACAGGCATCAACATCAGTTTCGGTCTGGCTCATTGCATCGCATCGCCTGAGAACCCATACTATGTACAGGAGCGTGCAGAGACCGACAGCTTTGGCATTATCAGCGGCAATGGTCTCCCATTCCCTTACGAAATTGTCTGCAAACTGATAGAAAACAACCTGATTCCTGACGCAAACATCTTTACGAGCCAGTATGTAAAGGAAGAAGGCTTGAAGATTACGCAGGCAAACCTCCAGTTCCTTGCCGATTACTACTTGATGGGCAGAAAGGATAAAGACCTATCTCCTAAGGAGTTGTGGTAAAGATGTATTCAGCATACCCAAAAAGTTCACTACGCTAACTCCATTTTTTAGGGGGTTAGCGTAGTAGACTTTTACAAATTTATAGAAGAAAGAGCGGAAAATCAGCTGTTAACTGTTAACTCTGTTAACCCCAGCTGTTCTTCCGCTCTTTTTTATTATAAATGTTGACAGACATTCTTTTGCTGTCTTCAAACGATATTAAAGAGCTATCAGCTTGCAGCAATTATTAAATATACGTAATTTTCCATATAAATATGTAATAAAGTACATATCCATCATTATTTTTTAGTAATTTCGCAGTTAGTAATTCTAAAATCACTAATTATGAAATTCGTAGATAGAATCAGGGAACAAGCTGTTTTACAGACAGCTTTGGAGTCTAAAGCGTCAAACTTCATCGTGATATACGGACGAAGGAGACTTGGAAAATCAACTCTCATCAGAAGAGTGTTGAAGGATGGAGACATTTACTTTGAAGCCAACCTGAGCGAGAAGACTACCCAGCTAAGTCTGTTGGCACGCACCATAGGCACGGAATATCCGGGCTTCGACAGCCCTGTGTATTCTTCTTGGGAAGACATCATCATGGCTTTCAACTACCGTTGCAAGGAAAACGCAACACTTGTCTTGGACGAGTTCCCATATCTAGTTCAGAAAGATCCAGCCTTACCTTCTACTCTACAACGAATCCTCGATAGGCGTATTACCGGAGTAAATGAATTGCGCTGCAACATCATCATCTGCGGCTCTTCACAGAGAATGATGCACGGACTTTTACAAGGTTCAGAACCTCTTTATGGCAGAGCCGACCGTATTTTCATCCTGCGTCCTGTCAAGCTGCCTTGGTGGCAAGAAATCATCAACACCTCAGCCAAGGAACTTGTGGAAGAGTACTCTATATGGGGTGGAGTGCCCCAGTACTGGAGTCAACGAGAAAAATTCGGCTCTTTGGATGAAGCCATTCCAGAACTGATATTAGACGAAATGGGAAATCTCTATGACGAGCCTGCCCGTCTGTTTATGGATGAGGTATCAGATATCGCACCCTATTCGTCAATCATGCTTGCGGTGGGTAGTGGAAAGCAGAAGTATTCCAGCATTTCTGATGCTCTTGGCAAGACTACGGCAGAGCTTGCCAAACCTATAAAAATTCTGACTGAAATGGCTTTCCTCAGAAAGGAAGTACCATTTGGCGAAAATCCGCAGAAGACAAAGAAGATTGTTTATCGGATAGATGACCCCTTCATGGCTTTCTACTACAGATTCATCGAACCAAACAAGTCTATGATTGCCTTGGGGCGTGGCAACATTGCAAAGAAATTCATCAATGACGGTTTCAACGGTCATGTTGCCGAGGTTTGGGAAAGACTATGTCAGTTGGCTGTCAGCGGTAGCAACATAGAAGGTCACACATGGGGTGAAGCCTCACGCTGGTGGGGCAAGGTTCCTATCTTTGAAGAAGGCAAGAAAACCCCTATAGGCAACGAAGAACTGGAATTTGATGTTGTTGCAGAAGACCTCTTTGACAAAAACACAATACTTGTTGGAGAATGTAAATGGACAGCTCCGGATTATGCCGATCGGCTCTTGGAAAAGCTGAAGAGAAAGGTGTCTCTCGCCCCATTTGCCCAGGGAAAGAATGTAATATACCTCCTTTTCCTAAGAGAAAAGCCCCTACCTGGTCCTCAGCCCTGCAAGGTGATATTGCCTGATGAAGTGGCAAGTTTGCTGCATCATTGATGCTTATCTAAACTATAGTCAGTTAAGGTAATGATTAAAAACTTGGTTGCACTGAGGATGAAATGAAAAAGGGGCACGATTGCTCGTGCCCCAATGAAAGCTTCTGTTAGTAAGCCTTCAAACTGAATAACAGCATTAAGGCCACCAACAAAAGTACCTTAATCCACGTTGACTTTTTCATTGTCTTCGCTTTTTAGGGTTAGTTTAAAATAGGTCTTCACCTGCCTACGAAATCTAAATGATGGAGCACCTAGTAGGCCACAGCACTCCCATATAGCATCATTAAGATGCCTGTTGTCATTTATTGAACAACAACTTTCTTCACACTACCATCGCTATATTTCACGATGTTCAAGCCCTTGGCTGGAGCAGACAATCGCTGACCATTTACAGAATAGCGAGAGAGTTCCTTGGCATCGGTAGAGGTTGTAACCTTATCAATGCCAGTTGCATCGAACTCTACTATATTCTCGAAATAGCCAAATTCTGACGACTTATAAGCATCATAAGTTCCTTTTGGTACATAAACCGTACAATTCTTTGCGTCACATCCATTAAATACATTATACCCTAACTCTGGTAATTTTTTCGTATATACATAAATGGAGGTCAATCCACTGCAACCAGCAAAAGCAGACCCGCCTATCGAAGTAACACTGGAAGAGATGGTCAAGCTAGTCAAACCACTGCAACCAGAAAAAGCAGACCAGCCTATCGAAGTAACACTGGAAGGGATGGTCAAGCTAATCAAACCACTGCAACCATGGAAGGCTTTATCTCCTATTGAAGTAACACCTGAAGGAATTACCAAACTTGTCAAACCACTGCAACCATGGAAGGCTTTATCTCCTATCGAAGTAACACCTGAAGGAATTACCAAGCTTGTCAATCCACTGCAACCTTCAAAAGCCCGGTAGCCTATCTCAGTAACACTGGAAGGGATGGTCAAGCTAGTCAAAACACTGCAACCATAAAAAGCATAATCGCCCAACTTATCATTAGAGGTATACACGCTTAAAAAATATAGTAATCCACCTCCTACAATTTTGGCATCAGACAAATCTAATATAGATAGTTTCCCGTCGGTTTTGTCCCCACAAAGATCACTACCAGCCATCTCACGGATAAAAAGCCAATCCGTACCATTAACTTCACCAACAATCTTCAAATTGGTAATCAGATACTTCTTGCTTTCACTAATTCTATCAGGTAAAGTACCAGCCTTATCCAGCTTAATTGTTATTTGTTTGGTAATCAAGCCATCATCAGCTGCTTGGATTGAAAGACACCCCAATAACATAAACATGACAAATAAAAGTTGTCGTTTAAAAGTAAAATTTTTCATATCTCCATTTTTAGTTTATATTCTTTCTCCTACTTGAATTCTTGTTAGTCCAATTACTATTGGCTCTCCTTCATCACCTTTGTTTAATTCACAATCGCAGGTAAAAAAGAAGTTGTTTTCCAGAACTCCATCCTCCTTTTCAATACCCAATTTAACATGACCACTTACATTCCAATGTGAGTCGGTCTCAGAAGGTAGTTGGATAGTTCCCGGTTCTAAAATTGCACTCTTTACCTTTAATCCTTTCGCTTTCCCCAAGAAAGAAATTGAGGAAACATGTGTACGGACATAGTCAGCTATCGCTTTCACTTTATCCGCTTTAACATCAAATGATAACTTTGGTCGTACCATAATCGTACTTTTTAATGTGAAACAATCTGTTAACTACACAACAAAAAGAAAGCGTGAACTTGCCTGTTGCTCGCTTCACGAACTGAGGCCCTGGCAAGCCCATCATGTCGAAACGAACAACTTCGAAGCCCACGCCGATATGATACACTTATCCCTATACCGAATTGGACACCCTACTTGCGTAGGGTGCCACATCAGTACAGAGATGTGAATATACACATCCCGAGAGCATCTACCGTTGCATAGTCTTTGACATGAGTTAGAAACTGCCAGGTTTCAGTTCGTCAAGAACTAAGCGCATAGTAAACGCACTTTTATATTATGTCATGATACACCAACCCTCCCAAGTCCTCGTCTCAGCCATCTACCCTCTTAAAAGGAAGAAAAGCCTCAATTCGGCGTGAGCGAACGGGTATCTGCGTGCAAAGGTAATGAAAATAATCGGAAAGTTGCATCATTTCCGATTAATATTTTTCAAGAACATAAAAATTCTGCTGTGTGAGGGCACACAACAGACATAAAAATAGACTATAGCGTAGAAAGAGCGGAAAATCAGCTGTTAACTGTTAACTCTGTTAACCCCAGCTGTTCTTCCGCTCTTTATTTATCTTCTTATTTCAGATTCTTATCCAGAAACTCCAGCATTTTCTCCTGTGCCTTCAGTCCGCAGGAATGAGGGATTTCCCAAAGCTCCGTATCCAGCAGATTATCTGCTCCCTGACTCTTCCAAACCTTGTGCATTTCGGCGAAAGCATCTTTTACACCAGGCACCGGGAAGAGCTTATCTTTTGTGCCATTGATGAAAAGCATCGGTTTCGGGCAGGCGAGGGAGGCGATGTGAGGATAGTCGAGATATTGCCTCAACCCCGGAATGCAATTCGCAAAGCCGCCATTCTCCTTTCTTCCGAATCTTCGGGTAAGCTGAGCGTCGGTGGTAATCATCCAGCAGATGGAAGCACCCGCCTTGATCCTATCCGATAAAGCAGAGAGCATCCACGAGCGATAGGCTCCCATCGAACACCCCACGCATCCGATACGCTTCGCATCTACCACCGGCAGCGAAGCCAGGAACTCGGTACTGGCGATATCATCGTAAGTCATGAAGGCAGAGAGGTCTCTACCCAGCATCATCATGTTGCCGGCTATCAGGTCGTATTTGTTTCTATCCACGCCCTCCTTCCGGCCTCTTTCTCCCCACATCGGAGCATCTGCCGAAAAGACTACGTAGCCATGTTTCGCCAGATAATCGCCCACGTACTGATTATCATAAAGCTGCCTTGCCCACGCATCCGCATCATCCAAGATCTCCTGACAGAGCGCTTGCTTCGTAGGGGAATCTCTCCCTGCCATTCATACTTCTCCCGCTTCTGAAGCTTCGGCTTCGGAGAGGTCTGAGCAAGCGCCACCGATGCCTGCAACAATGCGATGATACTATATGTGATAATCCTTTTCATTCTCTTGTCTTGTTTATAAGATTAGTTATTGTTTGCAAAATTAAGAAATTATCCTCAAAAAGAGCCCAATAATCTCGATATTTTTGCGTACCTTTGCCTAAAACATTTATAAATAACGGATAAAACATTCATAAACAACAGATAAAACATCAGAAAATAAAGACATGAAAATAGCAGTTTTTTGTTCAGCAAATAAGAATATCGACCCCGACTTCTTCACATTGACTGAAGAGATGGGAAAGTGGATGGCTGAGAACGGCCACGACCTGGTTTTCGGCGGCTGCAACTCCGGTCTGATGGATTGCATCGGCAAGGCAGTGAAGGCGAATGGCGGCAGAACCATCGGTGTGGTTCCTACGCTTGTAGAGCGAGGCGGCAGAACCTTCTCAGACCTCGACATCGAGATTCCGTGTGATAATCTCAGCGACCGCAAGGACCTGATGCTCGCCCAGAGCGACATCTTCGTAGCCCTTCCTGGCGGCATCGGCACCTTGGATGAAATCTTCACCATCGCCGCCGCCCACACCATCGGCTACCATCACAAGATGGTGATTCTCTACAACATGAAAGGCTTTTGGAACTCCACCATCGCCCTATTGGATGACATGGCAGAGAAAAGCATGATTCGCGACGATTGGCGAGATGTGATAGAAGTGGCGGATAACCTGGAAGAGCTGGCTAAGCTCTGCGAGGGATAGAACCCTCTATAGAAAAGTAAAGCTACCTTCTGCCGAATGACTTCTCGGTAGAAGGTAGCTTTACTTCATAATACATCATTTTATGACGTTTTTTTGTGTCAGACACAATTTTGGGGAGTAAAAACACGGTTTACTTCAGCATCCATTCCCAAGCAGGAATTATATGCACCGCCTTCCCATCCATGGTGAGTTCCTCTTTCTCATTCAGCGTAATGATGTAACCCTCTGACAAATCATAGATTTCCATCGCCTCTTGCAGGCCCTCTATTTCACGCTTGCGAGTCTTCTCATCATCCATCTTCACCGTAACCTGGTAAGCCTGGGTAATCCTTACACCTTCTCTCACCACAAAGTCGCACTCCTTCTTGTCGGCATGATAGAACAGGTCACAACCCCTTCGCAGCAATTCGATGAAAACGGCATTCTCCAGTTTTACACCATTGTTATCCGTGACATTGAAACCCATCCTGCTGATGATGGCATTATCTATAAAATACACCTTCTTCGGGCTCAACATCTGGGTCTTTACCGATGGAGCATACTTCAACAACTGGAATATCATGTAGGTTTGCTGAATATATTTCAGATAGTTCTTGATGGTTTCGGGATGGCGAATGCCCACTATCTTTCCCAGCGAGTTATAGGTAACACGCTTGGTGGCATTGCTGGCAAGATAAAATGCAAGTTCTTTAATTTCCTTGTCGTTTGTAAGACCATTGCGAGCCATCACATCCCGGAAGATAATGCTCTCATAAAGTGAGGACAGGTAACTGACGGAACCCGTCTGAAGATATTTCGGGAAACCACCCCTCTCCAAGAAATCACGGAAATGACCCAGCAGTTTGGAACGGCTCGCCATCAGATAGAAATCTTTCAGCGAAGGCTCAATATGCTCCAGCTGCAGGTATTCGGCAAAAGAGAAAGGATAAACCTCCACAGAGATATAACGCCCTGTGAGATGAGTGCCCATCTCCTTGCTCAGCATCCGGGCATTGGAGCCTGTCACCACCACCTTATTGCCTTCATTGTAAAGGCGCCTCACAAAGGTTTCCCAACCCGCAATGTTTTGAATCTCATCAAAGTAATAGGTGTGTTGCTCACCAAAAAGCTCAAAGAAGCATTCCTGCAAGGTTGCAAAATCTTCAAGCTTAAAGTTTACGAGACGCTCATCGTCAAAATTGAAGAAGAAATCTTTCTCCTCCAACTTATCACGCAGTTGCTGCAGCAACACCGACTTTCCACATCGTCTTACACCAGTTATGATAAGGATTTCCGAGGTGGTAAGCCATTCCTCTTCTATGTGTCGAGGGATGGCATCCTGCATAAGATGCCTGCAGTTGTCCTGCTGCTCAAATATTATTTGTTTCAACAGTTCTTTCATTGCTTTACTATTTTATGATTCGTGGGCAAAAATAAGAAAAATATCTGAAAGTAGCAAGAGAAAAACAAAAATCTTTCATTTTGAATGAACACTTTTACCTAAAACCTTTCATTTAGAATGAATAGTTTTCGATTAGTTCCTTAAAAAACAAAAGAAAGAGCGGAAAAACAACTGTTAACTGTTAACTCTGTTAACCCCAGTTGCCATTCCGCTCTTTTATAATAATCTCTAACAAGAAATCTTTTATTCTGCCAGCAGCTTCTCGGCCATAGCCTTACCCAGAGCCTCGCACTGCGCCTTTACCTCTGGAGTAATCGCCTGCTTCATATCTACAGGCTCGCCCACTGGCTCGTAGTGGAGCTTGGTGTCGTTCCACTCCTGAATCTTTGCTACTGCCTTGCTTGCCCAGCAATGAGAACCGTACCAACCGAGGAGGTGGTTCTTGACGTCCTTATTGGCAAGCTCGGAGAGGAGAACCTCCATCTCGTGATAAAGTCCGGAATTGTAGGTTGGAGCACCCACGATAAGGCCCTTGTAGCGGAAGATGTCGCGCAGGATGTAGCTGTGGTGAGTCTTCGAGATGTTGTACATTACGATGTTCTTCACGCCTGCCTTGCTTGCCGCACGGGCGATGATTTCAGCCATGCGCTCGGTATTGCCGTACATGGTACCGTAGCAGATAACGAGGCCCGGCTCCGTCTCGTACTTCGACATCTTATCATACATGCCGATCACCTTCTCAATATGCTCGTGCCAAACAGGACCATGGGTTGAGCAGATGTAATCCAGCTCCACGCCAGCCAACTTCTTCAAGGCATTCTGAACAGGGATTCCATACTTACCCACAATGTTTGAGTAGTAGCGAACCATCTCCAGCCAGAAAGTCTCGCAGTTGATTTCCGTATCGATGATTCCGCCGTTCAGCGCACCGAAGCAGCCGAACGCATCACCTGAGAAGAGCACCTTGTTCTTTGCATCGAGCGTTACCATGGTCTCTGGCCAGTGAACCATAGGGATGAGAACGAAACTCAGCTCGTGGTTGCCCAATGAAAGGGTTTCGCCATTCTTCACCTCTACCACATCATCTGTTACGCCGTAGAAGCCTTCGAGCATTCCCAGGGTCTTCTTGTTGCCCACAATCTTGATGTTAGGGTAATATTTCTTGATGAGGGCGATGGAGCCGCTGTGGTCAGGTTCCATGTGGTTGATGATAAGATAATCGATTTCGCGGTCGCCAATCACCTCGTGGATATTCTCGAGGAACTGGGTGAAGAAATCAACCTCTACAGTATCTACCAGCGCTACCTTCTCATCGTCAATGAT
>ERZ773157.1126-NODE-1126-length-27247-cov-11.805605_pt1 | contig 27247 bp, 35 predicted proteins | sample MGYA00511480_ERZ773157 | MGnify/ENA primary metagenome ERZ773157 (study PRJEB29015, sample SAMEA2737863) | human gut metagenome | biome: human gut; feature: human-associated habitat; material: faeces | place: China | collected 2012 ... | reverse complement strand
GTGAAAATATGCTTGTCAAGACCCAAAGTTTTACGAAAATGAAGTTTGGCAGAATCACTCCTTATTATAGAAAATTTTCTACCTGATTGTGATTAACTAAGTAAACGCCCTCATACTACTCTAGTATGTATAAATACATACTAGAGTATATTTATATATAATATAAGCGCAAGCAAAGAAAGTCCAGAAATATCTTGACATCCAGAAATATCTTGATATAATAGAATCAAGAAAGGATGGCGAAGAAAAATGACGGCAAGTGAAGCGATAAAGGAAATTTTGAAATTGAAGGAATTGAACCAAGCGAAGTTAAGTGATATGCTTGACATTCCGCTTAAAACCTTGAATGAACGTCTAAGGCACAAAAACATTAGTGTCAACAAGCTGGATGAAACACTAAGGGTTATGGGATACAAGATTATGGTAGTCCCTCGTGAGACAAAAGTCGAAAATGGGTTTGACATCAAGTGATGGGTGAAAAAAATGCGTTACTTCTTAGCTAGAGTGTCTAGTAAGGAGCAAAGCCTTGCAAGACAGCTTAAAATCGCACGAGATCGGTTCGACATCCCGGACGAGAATGTATTTTGTGATAAAATGACAGGTAGCAGCTTTGACCGTCCGCAGTATAAACGATTGAAAGAGACTGTCAAGGCTGGGGATGAGGTCATTGTTAAGGAATTTGACCGATTCGGGCGTGACAAAGACGAGATGAAGCGAGAACTTCAGTGGTTCAAAGAAAAAGGCGTGATTGTTCGCATCCTTGACATTCCAACTACGCTGATTGACTTCCAAGATCAGACATGGGTGCTGGAAATGGTGAACAATATCCTTATTGAAGTTTTGGGCGCAGTAGCTGAACAGGAGCGCAAGAAAACCAAGCAGCGTCAGGCAGAGGGTATAGCTGCTATGCCAATTGTTGACGGCAAGCGAGTGTCAGCCAGAACAGGCCGTAGCTTCGGCAGACGGGAAAAGCAAGTTGACGAGCAGCAGTTTGAAAGCCTATTAAAACAACAGAAAAAAGGCGAAATCACTGTAAAAGAGTGTTGCAAGCAGCTTGGTATTGGAAAATCTACTTGGTATGAGCGTGTCGAAAGACACGCAAATAAAAATAGCGGCAGCCCAACCACAAGCCGCCGCTAAGAGTACACCAACTTCATCAAAACAGGAAAAAGAATGGTGCAACCATAGTATACCATTCTTTCTTCTAATAAACAAGGAAAACTAAAAATAAAAAAGCGGCGACCCACCACAGGCCGCTGCTACAAACAAGAACCACCAATCCCTCAACAGGATGATAGTACATGAGTATTATATCATTTCTTTTGGGGGAACACAACACCAAAGGAGAATGGATATGGCGAATAGTTATTGTAAATCGGAGGCAATCAATAATTTCATGGACAACGTGACAGCTACTGTTACAGAATACATTCTTGAGATCGGTATGGAAGAAACCGTAAAGAAGTTAGTTGATAGCAACGCACCGCTAGATATTTTCCCACATATTACGGCTTACGCAAAGGAACACGGATTTATCTAACCCGCCAGACATGGTATCGGATTGCTGAACAGAACAGGTGAAAGTATGGCTAGAAAACTTTACGCAGTGACAAGCGGTGAATACGAGGATTATCACATCATTACTCTGACCGAGAGCCGTAGATGTGCGGAGAAAATTGCAGAGATGTACGATGCTGATGTTGAAGAATACGAGGATAACGAAGAGTTGACGGAAAAACCACTCACTTATACGGTTTATGCCTATGGTGGCGCAGATTGCTGTGAAGAGCATTTAGATGACGTTGAGAAAAATGTTATCATGGGTCGCTGGCACGGGTTCGCTTATGTCGATGCGTGGTCTAAGCAAGATGCAGAGCGGAAAGCTGATGTCATTTTCAAGGAAGTCCGTGAAAAAATGGAAGCTGAACGCAAGGCGAAAGAAGAAGCATGGAATATTCCTACATGGATTGCCAAACGAGAAAACAAAAAAATCCATGTCATTCCAACAGATAGCAAAACAAACGCAAGCGGGGTGATGTTTGGATGCATGGCATTTGTTAAGGCTCCTACAATAGAAGAAGCCATGAAGATTGCAACGTCTATGTTTGCTGATTATGACGCAAACCGTGCGAAAGCATAGAAGTGACATTGTTCGCAACCTAGAATAAAACCGAATGAGAAAGGGAAAACAGCATGAAACCCGTAAAATTGTCAGAACAGAGCTTGAAGCTCATTGAAACGTTGTGCGATTACACCGACAAGCCCGACATTCTCAATTCCATTGCAGACGCTTTGTACTACGATGCAGACGAGTTGAAGCGCAGGCTAAACCAGCTTGCAGAAGAGGTCAAATAAATCGTACCTTCCATCCGTTAAAACGAATTTTAGCAAATAATTTTCCGAAAACAGCATTATAAAACCGAATATTTGATTTTTGTGCAGTTGTAGGCACTCTTTACATTTTCAGGTAGGGGGTGCCTATTTTTTATGCAGCCAAAACAGTGCATTGCCATTATCGACAGCATCAAAGCGTATGCAAAGCAGAATCCGAACGAAGCACAGGTCTATGAGGACTGGTTTCAGGCGGTGGTGAACTTGAGGGACGCTCTGCCGCAAGACAAGCGGTTCGATGCCTACAAATGCTCCGGCGAGCTGCGCTCTGTCTGTGCAACCATGATGGGAAAGATGAAAACAGGCGAGGACGTGGCAAAAGTCTATGACATTATCAGCCGGACGTACCTGTTTGAAGCAAATGATGTGTTCGACAGCTATTGCATTTACCTTGAATGGAATCGTGCGCCAGAGAAGAAGTTCTATCAGCCCAGACGCAGAGTGCTGAAAGTGCTGGCAGATGACCTAGAGGACTTGTTCTATAAGAGGATAGATTTCTTGGGGGTCAGTCTTCCGGCTCGCGTGGGCAAAAGTACGCTGTGCATTTTCTTCATCACATGGCTTATGGGCAACCGCCCGGACGTTGCATCGGTTATGAGCGGACATTCCGACAAGCTGACCAATGGCTTCTACGGCGAAGTGCTGTCTATCATTACTGACCCCGTTACCTATAACTGGGGTAAAATCTTCCCTGACGTTCAGCTTGTGGATAAGAGTGCAAAGGATGAAAGTGTTGACCTGAACCGCAAAAAGCGTTTCCCTACCCTTACTTGCCGCTCCATTGGCGGCACTCTGACTGGTGCTGTTGAAATCGGCGAGGGCGGCGTTTTGTACAGCGATGACCTGATTGAGGACTTGGAGGAAAGCCTGAATGTTGAACGTCTGAACAACAAGTACGATGCTTACCTAAACCAGCTAAAAGACCGTAAAAAGCAGGGCGCATTGGAGCTGATGGTCGGCACACGCTGGAACGTGCTCGACCCTCTGGGGCGCATCCAAAGCCAGTATGCAGACAATCCAAAGTACAGATTTCGGGTGATTCCCGCTGTGGACGAGAACGGACACAGCAATTTCAATTATGACTACGGTGTAGGATTTGACGATGCCTACTATGCCGACATGAAAGCCAGCATTGACGATGCAACATGGTGGGCAAAGTACATGGGTAAACCTTATGTGCGTGAAGGCCTGTTGTTCCCTTCCGATGAACTGCGGTATTTCAACGGCGTTTTGCCTGACGGTGAGCCTGATCGCAAGCTCATGGTCATGGACATTGCATGGGGCGGCGGTGACTTCACCGCCTGCCCTATCGCTTATGTGTACGGCGATGCCGTGTTCATCCCCGACCTTGTGTTCAATAATGGCGATAAGACCGTGACCAGACCGGAAGTCGTGGGCAAAATCATCCAACACAAAATCAATGTGGTGCGCGGCGAAGCCAACAACGGCGGCGATGAATACTGTGACGTGGTAGACAGCCAGCTTCGACAGCAGGGCTATCATTGCTCTGTCCGTAGCCAGCGTGCGCCCAGTGGTCAAAGCAAGCTGTCCAGAATCATCCAGTATGCGCCGGACATCAAACGGTTCTATTTCCTTGACGAGAAGCACCAGTCGAAAGAGTACAAGGCGTTCATGGAACAGGTGACGATGTTCACGCAGCTTGGCAAAGTTCCGCACGATGATGCACCGGACAGTCTGGCACAGCTTGCCGATGAATTGTATAACGGAATCAGTAAAATCGAGCCTGTCAAGAGGCCATTTTAATAATTCCCCTAAATAGCCGGGTGCGTAGGCATTAAAATTTGATTTGCCTATTGACATGGCTTAAAATAGTACTAGGAAGATTTGCAGCTTCCTCTAGGTATTGCATTGACGTTGTTTTAGTCATTTTTACTCGTCAGTTTGTTGCATTACCCTCCTTTCTTACTCACCCACGACAGCTGCCTTTCTCTGCCGTGGGGATTATATGTTGCGTTTCCGAGTGGACGGAACGTTGTTTGTACTCCCCCAACTGACACGAAGCGGTTCAAACCCGCTACGCAGCACAACCATCCTCTTGCTTTGCATGGGATTTCTCTTTTGACACCTCACCGCTATTCCCGGCTCTCGATGTAAAAGGCTTTTTTGAATTTTCTCCTTTTGCAAAGAGCAGCGGTTAACCAATCAAGCCGGGTTTCTATCGCGGAGTGGAGCAGTCAGGTAGCTCGCTTGGTTACCAAGAGGTCGCTGGTTCAAATCCGGCTTCCGCGTCCGAATCGCAGTCCGAACCATTGCCTGTCCGGCAAACAGAAAGACTGTGAAGGTTTTCCGGGGCGGAAAATAGCACGGCTGGAAGTGCGAACAGTTTCCCAGTAGCTTCCAACAGGTCTGTGCTCAACAGCCTGTTTCCAGAAATCCAACGAAAGGAGCGCCCATGCTAGTTAGAATCTGTTGCCCTTGTATCAGGCAAAACCCAATCTATAAGAACGTCCGCTGCAACCGCTATCTTGGCGAAGTAGACGGACGATACCATTTCAAGTGTGACAGATGCAAGGGCGTTATCGAAGGAGATACAAGGGAAGGATGGGTGAAAATCATCCATCCACCGGAAAAGTAAATAGCTTTTGAAGCGCAGTTTTGGCGCAGTGAGATAGACCTTAACAGGTTTGTCTTGCTGCGCTTTTTATTTTGCCGGAAAGGAGGAACACATGGCTGAGTATCAGATGGTCGTTGGCGGCTTTTTGAATAATCCGCTGACTGGACGTAGACCGATTGAAACGCCGGAGACGGAAATCAATCGGGAGAATGTGCTGAAAGTTGTCATGGGCAAGGCAGAGCCTATTCATCTGCTGAACAAGAATGAGATTCGCTTTCTGCACAACTACTACTTGGGTAGCCAGCCTGTTCTCCACCGCACGAAGGAATACCACGCTGAAATCACCAACCGCATTGTGGAGAACCACGCCAACGAGTGCGTGGGCTTCTACACAGGTTATATGAGCGGCACGCCTTGCTCTTATGTGCGGTCTGAAACGGCAACAGGTGACGGTGAGGAAATCGCCCGGCTGTCCAACGCCTTGCAGTATGAGGGCAAGGACGCGCTCGATCGGCGGCTCTGGCAGTGGATGTTGGAGTGCGGGCAGGGATACCGCATCGTTCTTCCTGACAAGGGGTATGGCGGCAACTACCCGGACGAAACGCCCCTGCTGGTGGACGTTCCCGACCCCGACATGGCGTATGTGATTTATAACTCCGGCATTGGGCATAAGCCCATCGCCAACGTGCTGCACATCCCACGCAATTATCAGAACGACCTGAACGACCTGATTTGCGTGTATACACCAAACCAGTACTTTGAAATCGACAACGGCAAGGTCACAAAATCGGAGAATCATTCTCTTGGAATGCTGCCGATGGTCGAATACAAGCTCAACCCGGAGCGCATGGGTCTGTTTGAACCGGCTATCCCTGTTCTGGATGCCATCAACGACCTTGAAAGCAACCGTCTGGACGGTGTAGCACAGTTCATTCAGTCCATTATGGTGTTTACCAACTGCCTTGTGGACAAGGATGCGCTCGACCAAGTAAAAGAGCTTGGCGCAATGTGCCTGAAGTCCACCTCTGGTCTGCCCGCATCTGTTTCGCAGATTGCAAATGAGCTTGACCAGCAGCAGAGCCAGACCTTGCTTGATTCCATGCTGAATGTGTACCGCAGCCTGACTGCCATGCCTAGTGCCACTGGCAGCGAGAACGCAACGTCTGACAACGTGGGCGCAGTTATTGTCCGCAACGGCTGGAATCACACAGAAGCAAGGGCACAGCAGTACGAGAATATGTTCAAGTTCTCGGAACGCCAAAGCCTGTCTGTAATGCTGAAAATCTTGCGTGACACGGTTGGTTCTAAACTGATGGCAAGCGACATCAACATTAAACTGCCCCGCCGTCAGTACGACAACCAGCAGAGCAAGGTTCAGATTTTTGCGCAGATGCTTGGCCAGCCCATCGACCCGCAGTTGGCGTTCACTACGCCCGGTCTGTTCCCTGACCCGCAGGCTGCTTACGAAATGAGCAAGCCCTTCCTGATTGCCGCTGGCAAGCTAGGCGAGGATGGCAAAGCTCCGAAACCGCAGGAGCAGCCGACTGACCATATTGCCGACACCGGCAAAATGGTTGGTGAACAGGCTGACGATACTAAGAAAGAGAAAGATGCAGGTATGGCATGAAAAACAAAAGTGTTTACTTGATGCAGTCCGGAAGCAAGGTAAAGATTGGAGTTTCCGAAAATCCAGTTAAAAGGCTTAATTCTTTGAAAATTGGATGCCCTGATATTTCACTTTCGTATGCAAGCGAGCCGATTTCAAACGCTTTTGAGATTGAAAGTAAATTGCATAGTGCTTTTTCCGAATTTTCTATTGGTCACGAATGGTTTTCTGCGGAAATCAAAGAAGAAGCTATTGTTGCTATCGAAGAATATGTTTGTTTGCACGGGGAGCTTTCCGAAAACGAAGAACCGAACGCTGACGCAACTGATATTTTGCGCAAACTTTTTTCGAAAGAAGCGTTGATTACAGATTCTGAAAACTTAAAAAGTGAACGGGAAGCTACTGAGTGGATTCTCGTTGAACTTTCTTCCGGCAAAATACCCGCAAGCCTTATTTCTGGATTTATGGGGCTTGGATATGATTGCTCCAAAATTAAAGAGATTTGCATCAAGTACGACATTCATAAAGCATAAATCAGAATCATCCCGAATTTTCGGGCTGATATATTCCGGCAGGGAAGCCGGGATACAAATTTCGCAGCGTTGCAGGGAAGCAACGGTAAAAAAACGCAGGAGGAAATTAACGATATGAAACTCAATGTGTTGCTTGGTGATGCCTACAAAGAGGGCATGACCGCCGATGAAATCATTTCTGCGCTGGAAAAGGTTGCAGACCCTAACGCAGAGGTCGAGAAGCTGCGCAACGCCGTGACGAAAGCCAACGGTGAAGCTGCCGAGTACAAGAAGCAGCTCAAAGCAAAGCGTACTGATGACGAGAACGCCGCACAGGAACAGGCTGACAGGCTGGCGGAGATGCAGAAGCAGATTGAATCCCTGACTGCCGACAAGGAAAACCTCGTCAAAGAAAAGACCCTTGCATCTTACCGTGAGAAGTTCGTTGCACAGGGTTATGATGCTGAACTGGCTGGCAAGGCTGCATCTGCACTGGCTGACGGCGACATGGACAAGGTGTTTAAGTTCCAGTCGGAGTTTATGACCGCCCATGACACCGCATACAAGGCTTCTCTGCTGAAAGATATGCCCACACCTCCGGGTGCGGATGGCAATGGTAACAGTGCAGATAGCGCGGGTGTTGCCTTTGCTAAACGCTTCGCACAGGAGCGTGCAGACGCAAACAAGGCATCGAGTGACGCAATGACTGCTTTCCATTAAGGAGGAAAACATGAAGTACACCAATACTCCGGTATCGGCTCCTGAAAGCACTATTCTGGCTGCTGATACCTACGTTGCCATTCCCTTTACCGTCAAGGAGACCAATGCCGTTCCGGCTGGCTATCCCATGGCAAAGACTGGTCTGAAAGCTGCTGCCACTACTGGCACCAGCGCTGCTGACGCAGCTACCGATGCCATTGGCATTCTGCTGCACACCGTTGACCCTGCCGTCAACCCCAATGGCGCACTGCTGATTCAGGGCGTTATTGATGTGGATAAGGCAAAGCTGTCTGGCTTCACTTATTCCGCAAATGATATTGCCGCTCTGAAAAAGGCTGTTCCTGCCGTTTTCTGCCGTACTGATGTTGGCGCAAAGAGCGAGTAAGGAGGACTAAATTATGGCACTGAATCTGACTGAAATCTTCTCCCCCGCTGCGATTGCCGCCTATTGGACGAATGATCCGACCAATGCGCAGCCCTATGCTTCCGATGCTCTGTTCCCTGCTCGGAAGAAGGTCAGCATGGAACTGAAGTGGCTGCGTGGCCACAAGGGCGTTGGCGTTTCGCTGAAGCCTAGCGTTTTCGATACCAAGGCTACGTTCCGTACTCGTCAGGGCATCAAAATGACCGAGACCAATATGCCGTTCTTCCGTGAGGGCACTCACATTGACGAGGAAGACCGCCGCAAGATTATCTCTGTTCTGGCTACTAATCAGGAGTTTGCGGCAGACGTTATCAATCGTGTCTATGATGATACCGCACAGCTTATCACTGGCGCACGCATCGTTCCTGAGCGTATGGTTTGGCAGCTTCTGGCTCCTAAGACTGGCAAGCCCGGAATCTCCATCGAATCCAACGGCGTGAGTTACGTCTACGATTACGACCCTGACGGCACTTGGCAGCAGTCCAATTACAAGGCTCTGGCTACCAAGGAGAAGTGGGACGCTCCTACCACTGCAACCCCCATCGCCACGATGACCACTGCCGCAAACACCGTGCTGGCAAACACTGGTGAGATTATCACCGATGCCTACATGAACACCAACACTTTCCACAAGATGATCGCTGCGGATGAAATCAAGAACCGATTCCTGACGGTTATGAAGACCACTACCGCCGTTCTGGTTGATTCCGAGGCACGTTCTGTTGTCGAAAGTGCATCCGGCATCCGCATCCACCTGTATGACAAGATGTTCAAGCCGGAAGAGACCGCTGCTGCCGAAAAGTATCTGCCTGATGGCTATGTCGTGCTGGCTCCTTCTGGCTCTCTGGGCAATATGTACTATGTTGCCACCCCTGAGGAAGCCGACCTGATGGCTGGCATCTCCAACGCACAGGTTTCCGTTGTGAACACCGGCGTTGCCGTTACAACCGAACAGACTGTGCATCCCGTCAACACCAACATCTACGTCTCCGAAATCGTCCTGCCGTCCTTTGAGCGCATGGACGCTGTGTACTGCATCAAGGCTTACTAAGGCGAAAGGAGGAAAGCAGCATGGGAGACCAGTATTCTGAAGCGGCAATCAAGCTGGGGCAGTACATCGCTCCTGCACTTGACCGTGAAGTCACGGACGAGGACTACCCACTCTTCGACCTGCTGCTTGATTTCGCCAAAGACAAGATATTTGCACAGGGCTACCCCTTCGGCAACAGACCGGACGAGCTGCCCTTGCAGTATCAGTCGTTGCAGATACGCATTGCAGCGGAACTGTACAACCACATCGGCGCAAATGGACAGACGAGCTATACCAACAACGGTATCACTCGTGTGTGGGAAAGCTCTGATGTGGCACAGTCTCTGCTGAACGAAGTGGTTCCGAGAGTAGGTGTTATCGGCTGATGTTCAATGGAAGCCCGCTGGACAAGCGTCCGCTGTGGTATTCAAACCCCATTGGCGAGAAAACTCCTGTCGTGGACGAATGGGGAAACGAGACTGGCGAATCCGCATACGAATCGTGGAGCGACCCCGCAAAACTGATGCTGAACGTCAGCCCCCCTACTGGTTCTGCGGAAGCAAACCCTTTTGGAGCATTCACGGATTACAGCTATGTTGTCAGCTCATCCAGCAAAAAGCGCAACACACCGCTTTATGAAGGTACGCACGTCTGGTTTCAGACGGACGTTTCAAAGCCCTTCAATTACATTGTGGTCAAGGTCGCAGAGCATATCACGGACACGTTGTATGCGCTGAAAGAGGTGGCTGCAAGTGAAAATTAAAGTGAGGTTGAGCGATGCCGGACTTCGTGATGCGGAACGTCAGATACGGGCGTACAAGACCACCCTGAATAAAAAGGCGCAAGAGTTTGCAAAGGCGTTGGCGCAAAAAGGCATTGACGTTGCAACAGTTAGGTTTGCTAACGCACAGTATGCTGGCGACAATGACGTAACAGTTGAGCACGACCCGGTACAAACGCCAAATGGCTTTGCAATTGTAGCGCACGGAAAGGCAGTTGCGTTTATCGAGTTTGGCACTGGCGCACATCACAACGGATATGGCGGACAACTTCCGCCCGGTGTTGGTGCGCATGGCTCCTACGGCAAAGGGCAAGGCGCAAACCGCAGATGGTACTACTACGGCGAATCTGGCAATGCCGGTACGCCTGTCAAACAGGTGGATGGCAAAGGTCAGTTGAATTACACCGATGGCAACGAGCCAGCTATGGCTATGTGGGGGGCTGTTGAAGAAATGGCTTCTCAGGTAGAAGCAACGTGGAGGGAGGTTTGGAATAGTTGATTGATTATTTCAATTTCATCTTCACGGTTGTTGCTAAGGAACTGCGAAAGCAAGTTCCCGGTATCTTCGTTACTGGTGAAATCAACGACAGCAATGTCAAGAAGCTTCCGTGTGTGCAGATAGAGGAAAATAGCAACCTACCGGCTCATCTGGATTCTGCAAGCCGAAGCAAGTATGCCGCCGTTTCCCTGCGTGTGCGTGTCTATTCCAACAAAACCAGCGGACGCATTGCAGAAGCCCGCTCCATTGTGGACATCGTGGATTCTGTATTGGAACCGCTCAATTTCTATCGAAAATCGTTTGCCCCGTTGAATGGGCTGTACAACAATTCCGTCTATCGGATTGATTGCAGCTATGGGGCAACAATCGGAGAGGACGGAATGATTTACCGAAACTAAGGAGGTAAACATTCTATGAGTACTGCTATCTCCGGTCTGAATACCACCCTGTATTGTGGCGACAGCGCAACCGCCCTGACGAAGCTGTGCGACATCAAGGATGTGCCCGACCTGATCTCCGAGCCGAACCTTCTGGATGCCACCACTCTGTCTGACCCCATGCAGGTCAACATCTTCGGTATCATCCAGAGCGACACCAAGTCCTTTACTGCCAACTACAACAAGACTGACTACAAGAAAGTCAAGGAAGCTGGCTACGATGAGACTTCCGAGAGCAACACCGTGAAGTACTACGCCCTGAAGATGCAGGACGGCTCCGGCTTCACTTGGCAGGGCATGCACCAAGTCGGTCTGTCCGGCTTCGGCGTGGACGAGGTTGTGGAAATGACCATCAACTGCATCTTCACCAAGAAGCCTGAGTTCAGCGAGACCCTGACTGTCAACGGCGGCTAAACCGCAAAAATCGAATCAATCAAACCGGGCAGAACTGAACATCGGATTTGGTTCTGCCCCTATTTATAAAGGAGAGCATTTATTATGGCTGCAAAAGTTATCAATTTTCATTCCCCCGATGGCAAGAACACTTATGAGCTGACTTTCACCCGTGACAGCGTGGAAGCTACCGAACGTGCAGGCTTTCAGATTGGCCAGTACACCCAGATGACCAACCTGCTGTCCAACTCCCGCGCCCTGTTCTACGGCGCGTTTATCGCCCGGAATCGTGGCATCAAGCGTAAAGTCGTGGACGAAATGTTTGCCCACATCGACGAGAAGGAAGAGCTGATGGCTGCGCTGCTTGAGATGTTCATGGACGCTTCCAAGTCTCTGCTGGCAACTGATACTGAGGACAAGACCGCAAAAAACGCAACGTGGGAGATTGTGTAACCGCACAATCTCAGGAACCAGACGGAGAGGGGGAACCGTTCTCCTTCTCCAAGCTGTTCCACGATGTAGAAGCCTATTACATCTCCATCGGCATGACTTACGAACAGTTCTGGCACGGCGATGTCTGGCTGGCTAAGGTATACCGTGACGCAGAGGAGCTGCGGGAACGCAGAGCCAACGCAGAAGCGTGGAGAAATGGCTTTTACATGGCATCTGCGCTTTCCTCTACGGTTGGCAATATGTTCCGAAAGAAAGGGTCTAAGCCTATCAAATACATGGATAGACCGATTCCCCTTACTCAAAAGGAGAAAGACGAGTATGAATACCAACGCGCAGTTGAGGCGCAGGAGCGAATCAAGAGAATGATGTTCTCTATGATGGAAAGTGATGGTGGTAGTGATGGCTGATGTTGATATTACGAGCTTATCCGTAGAGATTTCTGCGGAATCGCAGGGCGCAGAGCTTAATATCGACAAGCTTGCTGCCGCCATTTCTAATTTGCGGACAAAGGGTAACGTAGCAAAGGTTTGCAGTAGCCTGGATAAGTTATCTGCTTCTATTTCCGCTCTTAAAACCGCATCTACTGGGCTGGACAGTCTTAGCAAAATCACGTCTTTTATGAACGGTCTTGCTAATGTAGACCTTACTCAAAGCGCAAAAGGCATCCGCTCTGTTGCTAATGCTTTGAACAAAATTTCGTCCGTCAATCTTGGAAACACGGATTTTTTCGGGCTTGGCAGTAAGATGAGCAGCTTAAAGAACGGCCTTTCCCCTATTTCTTCTATTAGCGATTCTTCCATTAAGAGTTTGCGTAGCGTAAGCAGCGCAATCAATTCCATTGCTAAAATCCCAAGCATTACAAAGAAGCTGGACTCTAAAACGCTTGATGATTTTGCGGAAGTTTGTAAGAAAGTGGCATCCGCTATTTCTCCACTCGCTTCCAAGCTAGACAAGGTAGGACGCTCTTTTTCTTCGCTTCCATCTAAAATTAAAAGTGCTGTCAATTCTACAACCCACTTTTCTTCGGCAAACCAGAAAGCAAGTGCTAGTCTTTCAAGCTTGGAAAACCAGTTAGAAACCATCAAGAAACGTGCAGCACAGCTAGTTTCTCTGAAGGCTATTGCCACTTATCTTGCTAATGCCGTTACTAAGTTCAATGACTTTTATGAAGCAACAGACTTGTTCAATAACGCAATGGGCGAGTTAAGCGGTCAAGCAACAGAGCTTATCAATAAGATGGAGTCTCTGCTTGGCATTGACCCGACAGAAGCAATGACAAATATTGCTACGATCCAAAGCCTTGCAACTTCGTTCGGTCTAGCAAGCGATAAAGCGTATATCTTATCCAAGAACCTGACCCAACTTGCCTATGACGAATCGTCCTATTGGAATAAAGATACTGCTACCACCTTTACCGCAATTGCTTCTGCTATCTCTGGAGAACTTGAGCCTATTCGCCGTTTAGGCGTTGATCTGTCTCAGGCACGGTTACAGCAGGAACTTCTTGCTTTGGGATTTAACAAACAGGTTTCTAGTTTGTCTCAGGCAGATAAGGCAGTTCTGCGTTACATTGCCATTATGAAGCAGACTGCCAATGTGCAGGGCAACCTTGCACAGACCATTAGTAGCCCCGCCAATATGGTACGCATTTTGAAGTCTGAAATTTCGCAGCTTGCAAAGGCTGTTGGCCAGCTTCTTTATCCCGCATTTAAGGCGATTCTCCCCGTTCTGATTGCGGCAGTTGACCTTATCAAAGAATTTGTGGTCTCTCTTGCATCTGTGTTCGGACAGAAAATTGAATTTACCGATTTTAGCAAGACACAGAAAGATATTGGTGGCGTGGCCAACGCTATGGATGACACCGCCGATGCTACAAAATCGGCAGCAAAAGCAGCCAAAGACTATACGATTGGTTTTGATGAATTAAACATTATCGACCCTTCACAAAACTCTGGTTCTTCCGGTTCTGGTGGCGGCGCTACTGGTAATCTGCTCGGTGATGTTGACCTTTCCCAGTATGATATGTTCAAAGATTATGCTGGAAGCGCTGTTGATGAGATTAAGGCAAAATTAAAATCTCTCGATTCTTTTCAAATCGGAACCCAAATTGGTGAACAGCTAAATAAACTTATGGGCATGATTTATGATGCCATCCATTCTGTTGATTGGGCCTCTCTTGGAGCGGTTTTTGCAGATGGTATTAACGGGCTCGTGGATTCTGTAGACTGGGATTTATTTGGCCGATTACTTGCAGACCGATTCATTATCGAGTTTGAGCTTCTTGGCGGCTTTTTGTCTCGGCTTGACTGGACATCTGTATTAAATGCCTTTATTGATGGTTTTTCTGGATTCTTTCACGAACTTTCAGATTGGATAGCAACAGTAGATTGGACTGGGGTTGGGAAGCAATTAACTGATAAGCTTTCCGATGCTTTCCAAAATGTTGAGATTGAAAAGCTTGCAAGAGTTCTTTTTAACTTTATCACTGATAGCATTAACGCTGTTGCTGATTTCTTGGCTGGCACAGACTCTTACCAGCTCGGTCAAGACCTTGTTGACTTTGCTATTAGAGCCGTTACTTCTGTAGATTGGGCCGGGCTAGCTCAAGCCATCGGTCGTTTCTTTGGCGAAGCGTTTATTGAAGCGCTCGACTTTATGGGTGGTTTGGTTTCTCGAATCGCCGATTATTTTGAAAAGAAAGTGGCAGAAGGGCCGTTCGATAATGTTGGCCTGAATATCGTCTACGGTATTTATTACGGCATTCAAGACGCAATCACGAATGTTGCTTCTTGGATTGTTGAAAATGTGTTCAATCCATTTATCAACGGTTTTAAGTCTGCCTTTGGAATCAATTCCCCATCTACCGTAATGGCTGAACAAGGCGGATACATTATCGCCGGGTTGAAGAAAGGCATTACCGATGCTATCTCTAGCGTAACTGAAACTGCGAAAAAAATTCTTTCTGCAATCAAGAGCGCATTTAAAAATTTTAGCCTTTTTGATATTGGCAAGAACCTGATTCAGGGTCTTATTGATGGCGTGAACAACATGATTGAAACGGCCAAAAATGCTGTTGCAAATGTTGGAAACGCAGTTATCGACAAGGTTAAGAACGTTCTCGGCATCCACTCTCCTTCTACTGTGTTTGCGGAGATTGGCGGTTACATTGACCAAGGCCTTGCAAACGGTATCACTGCTGCTGTCTCCTACGTCACCACTGCCATGCAGGGCGTTGTAGATGCTGTGCGGGAGAAGGGGCAGGCGCTGATTGATGCTGGCTCTACTCAGGCTACCAACTACGTTACCGGGTTCTTGAACGGTCTGGATACCCAGTGGCAGCGTATCGATCAGAGCTTACAATCTGATTTCTTTGGCAGCATCGGCACTCTGTGGGATGCGATTTCTAACGGAGACCTTGAAAAGCTGGGCACATGGGCCGCTTCCTATTTCTATCATGCAATGGATGATGAGCAGAGAAAACAAATCAAGTCCATTGCCAATAACAGCTTGCAGTGGCTGACGCAGGGTTTGAGCAGTGTTTGGAACAACATTGCCGGTATGGCTTCTAGCTTTATCGGTCAGTTGGTTCCTTCGACAGTTGCGGCTACAACGGCGCAGACCGGATTAAATGTTGCAATGAATGCAAACCCTATCCTGTTCGTTATCTCTCTGATTGGGATGTTGGCTGGTGCTTTGTTCAATCTAGCCGGAACGAATAGCGATGTTGCAGGCGGCATTTCTTCCGTATGGGGCGGCTTGAAGAATTTCATGTCCTATATTTTTGAAGGAATCGTTCGTTTGCTGGGCCTGTTTATTCAGGGGTTCGTTAACGGCGTCAACGTTATGATTGGCGCATACAACCTTGTTGCTCAGCTCTGGGGCGGACAAATCGAATACGTGAAAAACCCGCTGTTTGAATACGCAGATAAGATTGCGGCAAGTCGGGAAAGCGGCCCGGCAGTTGATTCTATCGCTTCTGGAAACGTGGATTATTCCAACGTTCCGGGAACGAGCCAGTATTCGGGAGCAAATAGTTCTGGCTCTTACACTTCTAGCTACAGCCGCTCCGCAGAGCTTACCCCGTCTGAGCTTCGAGATTCTGTAAAAGAAGGCTTTATCGCCGCTATGCAAGAATCTGGATTCGGGGGCACCGATAATGGAAACCTCACCGTTCGGGTTTATCTCGACGGAAAGGAGATCACTTCTGCGGTCGAAAAACGTCAGAGCGATCGCGGAATGTCCCTGATGGGAACGGAAGCATACAGCTACTAAGGAGGCGACAGTTCTATGGCAAATATTCCAGCACTGGTCACAGTGAACGGTACGGCATTTCCTGAACCGTCTTCTTATGAAGCTACCACAAGTACTATTGTGGATTCTGGACGAAATACTCAAGGAAAAGTGGTCGGGGCCGTCGTGCGACACGATGTTGCAAAGATTTCGATGTCGTGGAACTACCTGACTGCAGCCCAGTGGGCAACCGTCCTTAGTTTGTTCACAAGAAACTTTTATTGCTCGGTTCGATTCTTAAACCAAGCAACAAACACTTATGAAACTCGGCAGATGTATGTATCCGACCGTACGTCTGGAATGTGGCGGCGAAACCCAAACAGCGGAAAGGTAATGGGCTGGACTGGATGCAAATTGTCGCTTGTGGAGGTTTGATAAATGGAACATCCTTCGCAAAAATGGCTTGCTAAGTTCAAGGAGACCCTTGTTCCTGAAACCTTTGTCAAGATTTCATACGACAGCTCGGAACCCGGAGTCCAAAAGGACGTTTCTGCTAGCTCGGATAGCCAGTCCTCGTTCAGTAATGTTGCTGAAATCGTAGAGGACAACAGCGAACACGAGCTGAAAAAGTATGCAACCGGAGAGACGAACTTGCATCTTCTTGATGGAACGTTTTCTCTCTTTCCGGGCTCTGGTTCCCAAGTGGATGTCGGTTACGCAAGTAAAAACATTGTAACGGACTCTTACCACCCCAAAATCGTTTTCACATTTGGAAAGCATCACACCAGACGGATTCCCGGCGTTACAATTTTGTGGTCTAGCACGTTAAACGAATACGCCAAAAGTTTCAAGCTCACGGCGTATTCCGATGGAACCCAAGTAAGCACTATAACCGTTTCAGATAACGTAGATGTTCGTTCTGAGGTAGACTGGGAGATATCTGGGTACAACTCGATTTCTCTTGAAGTACTTTCTTGGTGCCTTCCGAACCGAAGAGCGAGAGTCGAACAATTCATTGTTGGGTTCCGGCTTGTTTACAGAAAAGGAAACCTGATTTCCTTCACGCACGAATCAAGCAGAGACCCGCTTTCCGGCCAGCTTTCCAAAGACAGCATCTCTTTTTCGCTCGATAACAGTCAACAGGTCTGGGATCCATTGAACCCGCAAGGAATGTACCGCTATATTTATGAACGCCAGCTTGTCACAGTAAGCTACGGCATGGATATTGACGGAAAGACGGAATGGATCAACGGCGGGCAGTTCTTTATGTCCGAATGGAACGTTCCTTCAAACGGCCTTGAAGCGTCTTTTGTGGCTCGTGACGCACTTGGGTTCTTGATGAACTCCACTTATACGGGCAGAAAAAGCGGGAATCTGTATGATATGTGCATAGATGCACTCTCACAGCTTCCGGACAACACCGTTTCTTATTCGATTCCCAGTGAGCTAAAAAACTATCCCGTTGATATCAGCAATGAAAGCAACTCCTCCTACAAGAACTCTGATATTCTTCAGATGGCTGCAAACGCTGCTGGGATGGCTCTTTACCAGACGCGAGGAGGAGAAATCCGAATTGAACGCCCCGTGTTCTTCGCGGATTCTTCTTCAGAAGTTTACGAGATAGACCCCATGAACAATTACCAGTGGCCGGAAATCACGTTCTCTTCCCGCCTGAAAAACGTATCTTGCAGCGTAAACAACACGACCCACCTTTACCCTTCCAGTTCCAGCATTGACGGAGTTACGCAATCCGTCAGCAACGCTTTGCTGAACGATTCCATTTTGGAAATTGGCAAAAACGCCATGACAGAAGCCTATTCCATCTTGTCCACTAGAAAAAAGGCGAGTTTGGAATACCGCGCCAGCCCTCACGTTGATGCCCTTGACCATGTGAAGCTGAACCATAATTTCGGTTACGCTTCGGAACTGTTTGTTACGAATGCAAAGTACACTTTCAATGGCTGTTTTAAGGGAACGCTGGAAGGTTATATACTTTCTGACGTAACTTCGGTATCTCTTGACCAAAGCTTGTTTTCTCTTCAATATGCCGAGTCTCGTATTTTAACCGCGCGTCTAATTCCTGCATCTATGGATTCCCCCTCAATCGGTTGGAGTGCGTCTCCTGCTAACATTGTGCACTTGGACGTCTTGACCAACATTGACGGCGTTTCTACTTGCCGCGTTTCGTATTCCCATAAAGGAACTGCTACTGTTACGGCAAGCGCGGGCAATTCTTCTGCTTCTTGCCAAGTAACGGGAGAAGCACCTTATATTACGCTCAGCTCTTATTCTGTGAACCTTTCGTGGAGTCAATATTCTGACGTTACGGCAACGTTCCATCCGTCCGGGCCCAGTGCGCCGAGTGTTACTTGGAAAGCAAGCAATGGGACAGTCAGGCTTCAAGTCCTCAGTGACATTAACGGAGTTTCCACTTGTCGTATTTGGTGGAATTCCAAAGGCAGCGCAACGGTTACTGCAAGTGCGTTTGGAGAATCTGCAAGCCTGAACGTTTCCACTCAATCTTCTGCACTTTCCAATCTGCCTGATGGTACGATTGTTAAAATCGTGGAGAATGGCGCAGCGGTCGATTTCATTCTTGCGCAGCATAATTATCTTTCTGACCATAACGGCGCTGGCCGAACATTGTTTGTCCGCAGATATGGCTATCGCAAGATGCGCTTTAATAATGTTGGTAGCAATCCAAATCAAAAGTATTGGCTGTATGACCCTGCTTCTGAGGAGCATCGTTGGTTTTATTATTGGGGAAAGTACAATGGATTCTGGGAGAACTACCACTACGGAGAAGGTACAAGTACCCCGCAGGGAGAGTTTGTTGTTCCTAGATACGATGATGGAGCATCTGAAATTCGAAATTGGCTTAACAATGATTACAAAAATCTGTTTAGCGATGCCATGAAGAACTTGATAGGTGAAACTGTTCTTCAAAAGAAAATAAGTGGCATATTTGATTTTACTGCTCGTGTTGCTGAAAGCGTTTTCCTCCTGACTTCTAAAGAACTCGGCATTGGTGGCAATGCATATAACGCAGACCCGAACAACGGTGGAAAACTTCCTGTGGCCCAGCAAATCTTGGATAGTGAAACAGAACTTTGCTGGACAAGAAGTCCGTTGACAGACGCTTCTTCTGATGGCTTGAGCGGAGAAGATGCGAAACGTGCAGAGCACGGAGTTGTTTGTTGCTCTTACAGCGGGACAAGCAGAAGCATATGGGCAAATAATGAATCCGTTTTTGCTAGGCCTGCGTTTACTCTCCCTGACAATCTTGAGATTGACACAAATGGAAATCTGATGATTTGAGGTGAATAATAGTGGCAACATGGATTACTGATAGAACCTATAAAGATGTATCCCGAGTTTCTGAAATTTCAGAAAAGGGACGTTCAGGCACATGGTCATCAGACGAGCAAGCAGAATGGGCCGCTGGCATGAAAGGCGCTCTAAGCTACATGGACTACAACCGCATTGAAAGCGGCATTCAAGAGATTGCGGCCATTCTGAATGCGCCTGTTTCGGTCAAAACCGACTGGGATGTAAACGGATACCTGACTGTCGCAGATGCTTCCAGGTGGCTTTCCAATATCAAAGCTATTCGTTCTTTGTGCAGTGGCAAAAACGATACTCCCGAAACTCCCGCTTCCCTCAATTATCTGCACTATACGATTATCAACCAGGTCGAAGAAATTCTGCTTGATATCGAAACGATAGCCAACAACCATCTAATCTACTGCTCAGAGCCGGTCTGTGGAGGTGAACCTTACTATGCACTTTGTTGACCGAGAAGCGAAGTACCCAAACCGATGGACAATGACTAAACCGGACGGCTCGTCCGAAGTCGTCACCCTTGTCCGCAATGACGAACCAATCGTTGAAGGCACTCCTATGAATGCCGAAACGTTGAACACTCTTTCAGATGTTGCAGGTGCGGACATTGCAAGAATTGCTGCCGAAAAAGCAGAACTGAACGCAAAACGGTCTGAAATAAATGCTGAAACATCCGCGCAAGAATCTCAGAAGCAAGCCGAAAAGTCTGCTGAAAGCGCCCGTCTTGCAGAACAGAGTGCAAATAAAGGCGGCTGGATGGATTTCGAGCAGAAGAACGGCATTCTTTATATGGTTAAAAGCGATAGCTTGACCGAAATAAATATGCAAGACAATGGCTCTGGAATTTTGGAGGTAACGTTTGAATGAGCAAAACAATCGAAATCGGCCCTTATAGCGCCTATGCGATTGCTGTAAAGCATGGCTATGCGGGCACAGAAGAGGACTGGATTAAAGCAGTCGAAGCAGCTCGAAAAAGCGCCGAGACAAGCGCGGCCAATGCAAAACGAGAAGCAGACGGAGCTTCTACTTCTGCCGCTACTGCCACTGAACAGGCCGGAATTGCAACCACAAAAGCTGGAGAATCTGCCGCATCCGCTGAGGCTTCTACATCCAGTGCATCTGCCGCTGCAATCAGTGAAGCCAATGCAAAGAAATACTCGGAAGAGGCCGGGGCCAAAGCAAATACTGATAAGACCCTGAGCATTGAAAACGCTCCCGCAGACGCAAAGGCTACCGGTGATGCGCTGGCAGGCAAAGCAGACTCCGTCGTTCCGCATGATCTTTTTATTCCAATTACGGGGTGGCAGACAGACACAGAAGTTGCAGAGTACCCGCATTACATTGATATTACAGCAGACGTTACGTCCACGACTGTGGTATCTGTCAGTATCGACCCTGCAAGCGCAGACGTAGCCGGTAAAGCTATGCTTGTAAACCCAGAAACTCGAACCGGATCTATCCGTATCCGTGCACACAAAATTCCGACTGCGGAAATTTCCGCCCGGTGGTATCCCATCAAGTATGGCGGTCAGTTCTATGGTGACGGCTCCATCTACTCCAACTTCCTGCTTGCGGCACATCCTGTAGGCAGTATCTATCAGACCATCAGCCCTGAAAATCCGTCCGTAACTTTTGGCGGCGGCACGTGGGAAAAGATTGCGCAAGATAGGGTGTTAATGGGTGCAAGCGACACGCACCCAGCTGGTACAACGGTAGAGGCAGGGCTGCCGAATATTACGGGCTCTTTTTATGCAAGACCCCACATGACTGGCAGCAAGAGTTCAGGCGGTTCGATTACAAACGGGGATGGTAAGCTATTTACACATTCAATTCAGGGTTCTGACTATTTAGATAATTCAATGACAGAATCCGGTAGGTCCTACAAAGACGATGTAATGTTTTTTGATGCCTCTCGTTCCAACCCCATCTACGGCGCTTCCACCACCGTCCAACCCCCGGCATACTTTACTTACACTTGGCTTCGTACCGACTGAAAGGAGAAACGATGGCACTAGGAGAACTCAAAAACGGCATTGGCCCTGATGCCTATGCTATCTATCAGCAAGTCCTTGCGGCGGTAGTCGAGCGAGACCACCCCGTGGGCAGCCTGTACATCAGCGAAAACGCTACCAGCCCTGCCGAGCTTTACGGCGGCACATGGGAGCGGATTGAAGATTGCACTATCTGGGGTGCAAGCGATACGCATCCAGCTGGTACAACGGTAGAGGCAGGACTGCCGAATATTGAAGGGACTTTTGCTTTAATAGGACAAAACGGAGCATTTATTAAATCTGGCTATGCAACAGGGTGCTTTGAACTGGGCTCTTCCACAAATGTTTGTGTTCCGCAAGGTCAAACAGAAATGAACACAGGCTCAACTGTGTTTAGAGCCTCCCGTTCCAACTCCATCTACGGCGCATCAGATACCGTTCAACCCCCGGCGTACTGCACATACATCTGGCGGCGTATCGCCTGAAAGGAACACACATGAAAATTATTGACAGTAACGGCGTAGAAATCGAAAACCCCGACCTGACGAAAGGCTACCTCAAGCCCGAGACCCAGACCATCCATCACGATGCTGTGGCGGGCGTGGAAGAGGTCAGCCATTATGAGACCATCCGTGAATATCCAAACGGTGGAAAAGACGTAAAGAAAGTCGTGGATGTCAAAGCTGTTCCGGCTCAGGATGCCTACGACGAAAAGGTGGAGGTACAGCGGTATGTGCTGTACACCGCTGACGAGCTGGCCGCACAGGAAAAGGCCCGTAAGGAAGCAGAGGAAAAGGCACAGCTGCCCACCGCAGAAGAGCGCCTTGCCGCTCTGGAAGCGGCTATGCTTGACCTGCTGGCCGCACAACAGTAAGAGGAGGATACTATGGTTTTGTTCTATGTGACCCAAATTAAGCTGCACCGCTTTGACGGCGCTTTCACCATCGACAACGTACCTGACCGGTATAAGGATGCCGTGATGAAAAAGCTGACGGAGGAGGGATTTTATGAAGTGGAAAGTAATGCTTGACTTCCTGCGGGATATCTTTTCTGCGCTATCCCATGCTGCCGGTGACGGTGCCGACAAGGAAGAGCCTGCCCCTGCACCGGACGTGCCCACTGTGGACACCGTGACCGGGTGGGCAGGGGAGCCGCCTTACCGCTATGTGGACGTGAGCCGGTATCAGAATGAAATTGACTGGGCACAGGTGGCGGCGGCGGGCTACAAGGGGGCCATGCTCAAGACCGTGAGCACCAACCGCAAGCTCTCCAAGCGGGCAGACGGCCTGTACATCGACCCGACCTTTGAGACCAACTACCGCAACGCCCGGGCTGCCGGGCTGGACGTGGGCGTATACTACTACACCTACGCCACCAGCGAAGCAATGGCCGATGCAGAGCTTGCCCTTGTGCGGGAAGCGGTACGCGGCAAGGAGCTCACCATGCCCGTGTGCGTGGACGTGGAGGAAAACAAGCTCAAGCAACTGTCCACGCTTGACCTGTCCAACCTTACCGCTTACGCGCTGGAGCGGGTGGAGCGGATGGGTTTTTACGCCCAACTGTACACCTACACCGGTTACAAGTACGAGCTGGACATGGCTCGGCTGTCCTCTCGGTGGGACGTGTGGCTTGCCGACTACACCGGCAAGACCCCGAAGGTGGATTTTAAGTACAATGCCCACCAGCACACCAGCAAGGGCGCTGTGCCGGGCATCAGCGGCAACGTTGACCTCAATGTGACCACCATCAACTACCCGAAAATTATCAGCAAGAAGGGCCTGACCCGTCTCCGGGAGGGCAAATGACCGAAAAAGAAGCTTTACTGTGGGTGCTGGGCATCCTGGGCAGCCTGTGCGCCGGTGCAATCACACTGGACAAGGTGCTGGACATCATCCACAAATACCTCAAAAAAGCCAAAGAGCCGGACGCGGCGCAAGATAAGCGACTGGACGAGATGGACAGACGCATCAGCGCCATCGAGCGGGGGCAGCTCCAGCATGGTGCAGCCCTGACCCGCGACCTCGGGCGATTTACAGAAATTGACGAGGTGAACCGCCTTACTCTTGAAGCCGTTCGTGCTTTGCTTGAATCGCAGCTGACCGGAAACAACGTAGCAGCAATGCAAGCAAGCAAAGCAAAAATTGATAACTACCTGATGGAAGGAGTAACAAAACATGGAAGCAATGCTTAACTTTATCCCCGCACCTATCGCACTGGTACTGATGTTCATCGGCTTTGCCGCGCTGGCCGTTGGTGCCATCCGGCTTGGTTACAAGCAGTACGTCAAGCAGTGGGCGCTGGAGCTCGTGACCATCGCTGAGGACAGCATTATGGGCAGCGGTCAGGGCGCAAAGAAAAAGGCACAGGTCTTTGCCGCACTGCGCGGCGCACTGCCGGACTGGCTGAAGCCTTTCATCACGGATGAAGTGCTGGACAGTGTGATTGAAAAGGCTGTCAGCATGATGAAAAAGGCATTGACAGAGAAAAAGCCCGCGATCGGGAAGTAAGGAGGACATCATGGCAAGCACTACATACGAACCGCTTAACCCGTGGAGATGCTCAAAAAGCATTATCCAGACAAATTCTGACCGCGCTGGAACAGACGTTTGTACAGGTTACCATATCGACAATGTTAACAAACTGGTGACGTTTTGTCACCATTTTGCCAGCATTGGCAATATGGTGCGCAACGCAGGACAGCTGCCGCAGCCCTTCTGGCTCGGTGCTGCCTGTGGCGGCGGCTCGTGTAGTCTTTCCGCCAGCGTTGCAAGGGCTTAATGCAGAACAGATAAAAGCTGTGATAAAACGTGCACCGCTTGGGAGGTATGACCGGAAAATCGCCCGGTTGCGGTACGTTGACCAGCTATGTCAAGTTGATATTGCAGCGCGTGTGCCGTATTGTCGAACATCAATCGGCAATAGGCTGAAAATTATTGATAAAATGCTGGGCGTGTGATACAATAACACCAATTGGGTGCGTTTTTTCACGAAAACGCATTGAAGCGGCAGGCTTTCGGGTCTGCCGCTTTTCTTTTTGCACGATTTATGGTATAATATGTCCAACAAATCCACCCGGCCTCTCGAAGAAGCGCATTAGGGTGGATATTTGCCAGCTAGCCCAGTGCTTTATCTGGGAATGAAAAAAGCGGTTGCCAGATAGGCGCCGACCAGTCTCCCACCCGCCTACTTATAGTGCGTACCATGCGGGAGACGCAATTTTGCCACTTCGGTGGCAGGGCGATTATTCGCTCACTTATAATCCATCAGCTTTTAGGCTGGTGGATTTTGTTTTATTCTTACTAGTTTTGTCGAAAGCATTGCCATATATTGGATGATGTGATATCTTAGCATTGCACTCCAATGTGTGTATCCTTACAGTTAAGCGCTCATGCGGATTTTTCCGCGTGGGCGCTTTTTGTTTTGCTTAAAATAATCAAACTTTAAGCAAGATTTAATCAAGGTCTAAGCAAGCTATTTTTTGTCCTTCGTTGTACCTTCGTTGTCCTTCACTTTTTGCCGATGCGGTACACTGGGTGCACAAGGAGGGATGTATTATGAGCTATTATCCGACGCCTGGAGCGCCCTACGTTCCGCAGCAGCCAGTAAACCCTTACGGTGGCATGGGAACGGTAGGGCTTGCTACTCCCCTACCAACCGCACAGATGCAGCAGGCACAGCAGCAGCGTCCGCAGCCGATGAATGGGCAGCAGCCTGTTCAGCAGTCGGCACAGGATGGCGGTTGGCTGCTCGGCAGACCTGTTTCCAGCAGGGAAGAATTTTTGGCAATACCGTCTGACCTGTACGGCAGACCGACCTACTGCCCCGACCTTCGGAGCGGTGTGATCTACTGCAAGCGGCTCAACCCGGACACCTGCGAATCTTATGTGCAGGAGTTCTACAGCCCGGAAGCGTGGCGGCAGATGCAGGCACAACAGGCACAGCAAACCGCCGCACCGACACAGCAGTATGTGCCTGTTGAAGAGTATAACGCCCTCGTCCACAGGCTGGATGAACTGGAAAAGTGGCAGAAGAGCTTTTCTAAGCCCGCTACCACAGCAAAGAAAGGAGAATAAGCAATGCCATCTCCGTTTGATATGATTACTCACAGCCCTATCATGCAGCTTGCGAACCTTGCCCGTGCCGGACAAAACCCGATGGGGCTTATCCAGCAGTTGAGCGGGCAGAACGCACCCATCATGCAAGGCTTGAACCTGATTCAGGGTAAGAACGAAACGCAGCTCAGGACGATGGCACAGAACCTCGCCAAAGAGCGGGGCATCGACCTGAATCAGCTTGCAAGCGTCCTGAACCTGACGCTGCCCCGGTAAAGCATCCCTCTAAGCGAAACGCTTCTCAGTTTTGCGGACTTGACAAAAACCGCTTTTGTTTGGCTTCGCCCACCGCACACGGCGGTGGGATAGCATAACGCAAAACAACTGAAAGGAGTTTTGTTATGGACGATTTTGCAACTGGCTATCTGGCTGGGCAGGACGGCGGTAATAACGGCGGCGGATTCTTCGGCAACGAAGGTCTGTGGGCGGTTATCATCCTCGCCATCATCTTCGGCTGGGGCAACGGCGGCTACGGCCGGAACGGCGGTGACAACGGCATGAACAGCTACATCCCCTATCTGGTCGGCACTGGCGCAACTGGTCAGGGTGGCGCAGATACTCGTGCGGCTCTGTCTGAAGGCTTCTACCAGCAGGATACTTCCCGTTCTCTGGCTGGCATTCAGAGCGGTATCTGTTCTCTGGGCTATGACCAGCTCGCACAGATGAACACTCTCAACGCTTCCGTTGCGGGCGGCTTTGCTGGTACTAATCAGGCGATCTGTCAGCTCGGCTACCAGAACGCACAGCTTGTGAACGGTCTGGAACGCAGCGTGTCCAACGGCGATAATGCCATCAGCCTTGCTATCATGCAGGAGGGCAACGCACGTCAGGCGGGTCAGACTGCTATCCAGACGCAGCTTGCATCTTGCTGCTGCGAGAACAAGCAGCTCATCGGCGACCTGAAGTACACCATTGCACAGCAGGACTGCGCTACCCGTCAGGCTATCGCAGACAACGCCCGTGCCATCGTGGACAACTGCAACGCCAATTTCCGCAGCATGATGGACTACTTCACGCAGGATAAGATTGCCACTCTGACCGCTGAGAACCAGAACCTGAAGTTCGCTGCTTCTCAGGATCGTCAGAATGCGCTTCTGACCACTGTGATGTCCCAGCAGACCGATACCATCCTGAACCGGGTCAATCCTCGTCCGATTCCCGCTTATCAGGTGGCAAACCCCAACGTGGGCGTGAACTGCTGCGGCTGCTGCTAACCTACACACTCCCCGATAACACCGGGTGAACCATCGGGGCAGGGGTAAGGCACCTCTGCCCCTGATTTTTTAGGAGGAAACTACTATGGCTTGCAAAACAAGCTGCAAACTCTGCCCGCACTTGGTCATCAGTCAGGCAGTCACGTTTGCCGACGATACTCTGACCATCAACATCCCTGCTGGCGCATACCAGAACGGAGAGAAGTATTGTATCGTGGTCGCTCAGAGCATTCCGGACACGGCTACCATCAACGCACCTGTGGTTATTACCATCGGTGCAGGAACTACCGCATACCCTCTGACCGACTGTAACTGCGCTCAGGCGACCGCCGAGAGCATCCACACCCGCACCCGCTACGCTACCCGTGTGGCAACGTCTGCAACCGGAACCGGCACGTTTAAGTATCTTGGCTGCTTCTGCCGTTCCCACGCCGGTGCGCCTGCGTCCATTTCTTGAGGAGGTATAGATTATGGGCAAGAACAATTTTCGCCGCATGATGATGCTCCGTGACCACGACAAAGACCGTGAGCCGGAAC
>ERZ773157.1124-NODE-1124-length-27259-cov-3.970482_pt1 | contig 27259 bp, 26 predicted proteins | sample MGYA00511480_ERZ773157 | MGnify/ENA primary metagenome ERZ773157 (study PRJEB29015, sample SAMEA2737863) | human gut metagenome | biome: human gut; feature: human-associated habitat; material: faeces | place: China | collected 2012 ... | reverse complement strand
GTAACCGCGACGGTTCTGGCCTGCAAGGCAACCATCAAGGCGCAGTATATTCTCACTGAGCACAATGCAACGGTAGAGAGCATTCACGCTGCGAAAGACCAGATCAAAAACGGTGAACTCCAGCTGGACGAAGGCGAGAGCTACACCGAGAAGGAGTTCAAGAAGGACATCACCACAGCATACATCCAGACCGGCCTGAAGCTGGCCAAGGTCTACGCGCCTGCGGTCGGCCTTGGTGCAGCTTCGCTGGGCTGCATGTTCGGCTCGCACCACATTATGAGCAAGCGAAATGCAAGCCTGACGGCGGCTTATATCGCGCTGGATCAGGCATTCAACGAATACAAGACCCGCGTGGGAGACCGCTTTGGCAGCCGTGTGCAGGAGGAACTGGAGCACAACATCAAGGCTGTGGAGATCGAGAGCAAGAACACCAACGAGCAGGGCGTTGAGGAGGCCATCAAGGAGTACAAGGACGTCGCCATGGCGCACACCAGCCCCTACACCTGCATCTTTGACGAGACGGTGGACACCTGGCAGCCGGACAACATGCTGAACCGGAATTATCTGTTCCTGATGGAGCAGGCGGCGAACAAGCGTCTGCGTACGCAGGGGCATCTGTTCCTGAACGACGTTCTGAGCAGCATCGGCACCCACGGCGGTGTGACCATGAAGACGCCCGAAGGCCAGATCGTGGGCTGGATCTATGACCCGAACGATCCGACCCGGCAGAACCATGTGGATTTTGGCGTCACCAGCTACGTGGAGGGCGACGACGCTCTGAACAGTTTCATCAGCGGCGGTGAGCGCTCTGTGATGCTGCGGTTCAACTGCGACGGCCCGATCATCGACAAGATCTGATATTTTGGAGGAATACGCTATGACCAGATTCGTGAAAAGACTTTCTTACGTTTTTGCTGCCATGGCCGGAGTCTGTTTCGTATCCGGTCTGGCGGTTCTTTCGGAGTGAGGGTGTTATGGACAGTTTGGAAAATATGTTTCCCTGATTCCGTATACCGCGCAGGTAGAGCATCTGTATCTTGCGGGATTTAAATATCCGCTTGCCGATTATTGCTTAAAGGGTTTCTGTTCAATTGGTGTGAGTAATGAGATCACTGAAGAACAGGCAGAAATTACATTTGAAAATGGAATATTGATCGTCATTGAATCGCGGGATGATGCGGCAATGGCGGATGAATCATAGAAAAAGACGGAATCAGCCAATTTTTATGGCGGGTTCCGTCTTTTTGCAAAACAGTTATTGTTTTCGGCAGCCAGTGTGGTAGTCAGCGGAGGATTGGTTCTTCTGCTTTACAGGTATATCGGGCTTACAGGTGCAGCAAGGGAAAAACTCTGACGGAGAATGGAGTTCCAGTTGCTTTTCTGATATAGAAATCGTACAACAATTACCGTTTGCTTTTCTTTATCAATAGTGTAAAAGGCAAGGTAATTATTGATTATAATAAAACGAATTTCCCAACTCGCCAGAACGGGGTCATCTACAAGATAATATTTTTCGGGCATATCCGAGAGTGAGTTGATTTGTTTTGTAGCTGCATCAAGCAGATGCTCGGCTGCGGTGGGGTTCTTCAGTGTAAATTTGATGTAGTCAGCGGCACGCAGGATATCACGTTCTGCGGTAGCTGTGATGTGGATGCTATAACTCATCTGCGACGTTTGCTCCGAATATCAGCCATTGCTTCAGAGAATGGTCGTGTGTTGTCAGAGGCAATATCATTCATACCCTCTTTAATCTGGCTATATAATTCAAAGCGACTGGTTAATTCTTCGTAGGCTTCAATGCTCATAACGGCAAGGTCACCTTTTCCATAAATGATGACCAAGAAATATGCTTCTGGGTCATTTCATTTACCCTATGGCGGGGAGGATTTTTCTTGAATATTAGCACTAGCCATGTTAATATACTATTTGTCATATGGTGGCTTCTTTTATTTAATAAAGGGAGCAAATAAGAATATGGGAGTTGATTTAAAAGAGATTTAGGTCTAAATCTAAGCCAACGAAAAAAAGATGGTAAATATAGAGCATGTTTTATAACGGCTAGTGGAAAAAGAGTAGACAGGATATTTGATAATGTAAAAGAAGCCAAACAATGGAATGGATTTAAAGAAAACAACAAGAGACCTAATACGGTTAGAAATGGAAACTACCCAAAACTAAAAAAAGAAATAGAACCATTTGCAACACGATTTCTGGAAAGTGCATCAGGAGAGTATGCAAAGAGTTACAAAATGCTATCCCAAATGATGGAACATAGCTCAATAAAAATCACATTAGATTTATATAGTCACTTGACCGAAGAAACAGTGAAAACCGAGATAGATAAGTTTTCCAATTATATGGATAGAATGGTTTTTGCATAAGTTCATGAAAGGTCATAAATGAAATATATAAAATGGGGGACAAGATGGGGGACAACCACATGAAAAGTCCTTGAAACACTAGAAAAATAAGAAAGAAGGAAAATAAAATGAAACTTGGAATCGTCGGACTCCCAAATGTCGGAAAGTCTACATTATTTAATTCACTTACGAAGGCAGGCGCACTTTCGGCGAATTATCCATTCGCTACGATCGATCCGAATGTGGGAATTGTATCCGTGCCGGATGAGAGAATTGTAAAGCTTGGTGAACTCTACCACACGAAAAAAGTTACACCAGCAACGATTGAATTTGTTGATATTGCAGGACTTGTAAAGGGTGCAAGTAAGGGGGAAGGATTGGGAAACCAGTTCCTTGCAAACATTCGTGAAGTAGATGCAATCGTTCATGTCGTACGCTGCTTTGAGGATACAAATATCATCCATGTGGATGGATCCATTGACCCGGCAAGAGATATTGAAACGATCAATCTTGAACTTATTTTCTCAGATATTGAGATCCTTGACAGAAGAATCTCAAAAATTGCAAAGCAGGCAAGAATGGATAAGACGCTTGCGAAAGAGCTTGAACTTGTAGAGGCAGTAAAGAAGCATCTTGAAGATGGCAAGATGGCAAGAACGTTTGAAGTACCGGACGATGATGATGCACAGATCTGGTTTAAGGGATACAACCTTCTTACAGCAAAACCTACGATCTATGCGGCAAACGTGGCAGAGGATGATCTTGCAGATGACGGAGCATCGAATCCGCACGTTGCGAAAGTCAGAGAGATGGCGAAAGAAGAAGGCGCAGAAGTATTCGTAATCTGTGCGCAGATAGAGCAGGAACTTGCAGAGCTTGATGAGGATGAGAAAAAAGAATATCTTGAGGATCTCGGTGTTGAGTCAAGCGGACTTGACAAGCTTGTAGCTGCAAGCTATTCACTTCTTGGACTGATATCATTCCTCACTGCCGGGGAAGATGAGTGCCGTGCATGGACGATCAAAAAAGGCACAAAAGCTCCACAGGCAGCAGGAAAGATCCACACGGATTTTGAACGTGGATTTATCAAGGCTGAGGTTGTAAACTATCAGGATCTATTAGATAATGGAAGTCTTTCCGCAGCGCGTGAAAAAGGAATCGTCGGAATGGAAGGAAAGGATTATGTGGTCAAAGACGGAGATGTAATCTTATTCCGCTTTAATGTATAAAAAATAGTCTAAAAATATACCGGGACGTGTTATGGATCATCTGCGCAGAAAGACGATCCGCTGTGAGGCAGTGAACACGATCGTACTTGATGAGGCAGACGAGATGTTAAACATGGGATTCCGTGAGGATATTGAGACGATCTTAGAGTATATCCCGGAGGAAGGACGTCAGACGGTGTTATTTTCTGCGACCATGCCAAAGCCGATCTTAGATATCACCAAGAAATACCAGCACGATGCCGTGACGATCAAAGTGGTAAAAAAAGAGCTGACCGTTCCGAATATTGAGCAGTATTACTATGATGTAAAGAGAAAAGACAAGATAGAAGTTTTGACCAGACTCCTTGATTATTATAATCCAAAACTCTCTCTGGTGTTCTGTAACACAAAACGCATGGTGGACGAACTGACCGAGGAACTGCAGGGACGCGGTTATTTTGCAGAGGGACTGCACGGAGATATGAAGCAGACACAGCGTGACCGTGTGATGCGCGGTTTCCGTACCGGAAAAACAGAGATCCTGATCGCGACCGATGTTGCAGCGAGAGGTATCGATGTGGATGATGTGGAAGCGGTATTCAATTATGATATTCCACAGGATGACGAATATTATGTTCATCGTATCGGAAGAACCGGACGTGCCGGAAGAACCGGACGTGCGTTTACTTTCGTCAAAGGCAAAGAAGTATATAAATTAAAAGATATCATGCGTTACTGCAAGACCAAGATCGTTGCAATGCCGATCCCGTCCACGGATGATGTGGCACAGATCAAGGCTGAGAAGGTCATGGAAGAAATCGGAAGAATTATCGACGAGGAAAATTTAAAAGATACGATCGATATCATCGAAAAGCAGATCAACGAATCTGATTATACTGCAATGGACATTGCAGCAGCATTCTTAAAACAGGCGTTGGGACAGATCAATCTTGACAATGACAGAGAGGACTCTTTTGATTTTGACAATACCGGAGCTGAAGAGGGCATGGTGCGTCTGTTTATCAACATCGGTAAAAAAGACCGCGTGAAACCGGGCGATATCTTAGGTGCAGTCGCAGGCGAATCCGGCATGCCGGGTAAACTTGTCGGAGCCATTGATATGTATGATAAATACACATTCGTGGAAGTGCCGAGAGAATACGGAAAAGAAGTTTTAGATGCCATGAAAAATGCAAAGATCAAAGGCCGCTCCGTCAATATGGAACCGGCAAACCAGAAATAAAAAGTTTAAGTCCATGAGTGAAAATATTTCCGGTCAAAAAAATCCCGTGGGAAATGATTTTTAAAATCAGTCTCATACGGGATTTTTTTGTAATGTTACTGTCCGATCTTGCTCACGATACTCCGGTTGATCTTCATTAAGAAAAATGCAGTTGCACCCACAGATACCAGTTCAGCGATCGGGAATGCCCACCATACCAGATTGACATTGCCGGACTGTGCTAACAGGTATGCTGCCGGGAGCAGGATCACTAACTGTCTTGCAATGGATATGCACATACTGTAGACTGCTTTTCCAAGTGCCTGGAAAATACTACTGCAGGAGATTCCAAAGCCGGCAAGCAGGAAACTTAAACTGATGATACGCAGCGCAGGGACACCGATGGAGAGCATTGTGTCGGAAGCCTGAAACATGGAGAGAAGCTGCTTTGGAAAGAGCTGGAATAAAAGCAGGCCGACTGCCATGATGCTGACTGCATAAGCGACACAGTGTTTTAAAGTTTTTGTGACACGCTCTTTGTTTCCGGCACCGTAGTTGTATGCCATAACCGGGATGACACCGTTGTTTAAACCAAAAGCCGGCATAAATACGAAGCTCTGCAGTTTAAAGTAAACGCCGAACACTGCGGTTGCCGTGGAGGAAAACGCGATCAGGATACGGTTCATACCGTAGTTCATCACGGAACCGATCGCCTGCATTACAATAGAAGGAACACCGATCACATAAATCTGTCCGATAATATTTTTGTCCGGGCGGAAATGGTGCAGGTCAATTTGTACTTCCTTATTTTTTGTGTGGTTTAAAACAACTGCCAGAATACCGGCAATCATCTGTCCGATGACGGTTGCAGCAGCAGCACCGGAAATGCCCATTTTCGGGAGACCAAACAGACCAAAGATGAGAACCGGATCGAGAGCGATATTGATGATCGCACCGACACCCTGTGTATACATGGTATAAATGGTTTTTCCGGTTGCCTGCAGCATACGCTCAAACATAAGCTGCGTAAAAATACCGAAAGAAAGACAGCAGCAGATCGTCAGATACTGTTTTCCATAAACGATGATCTCTTCAATATCTGTCTGGCTGCGGAAAAACGGTTCTGCAAAAAACAGACCGATGATCAGAAAGAGCAGATAGCTGACAAGAATTAAAAATACAGCATTTTCTGCGACCTTATTTACTTTTTCGGTATCCTTTTCTCCCAGGGAGCGGGCTAAAAGCGCATTTACGCCGACGGCAGTTCCAACACCGACAGCAATCATAAGATTCTGGATCGGGAAAGCCATAGACACTGCAGTCAGGGCATTTTCGCTGATCATGGCAACAAAAATACTGTCGACAATATTATAGAGCGCCTGAACGAGCATGGAGATCATGATCGGCAGGGACATTGAGATAATGAGTTTGTCAATCGGCATGACGCCCATTTTATTTTCTTCCATAAATCCTCCTTTGTTTAACCTTTGTGTAAAAAATTCCATAATTTACTCCCGGAAAATAAAAACTTCCGGGAGCACTACCTTCCTATATTAGCATTCCTTTTATCCGAATACAAGGTACAACTTCATCAAATCTTAATGTTTTGACTGATTGGAAATTCATAATTATTCCGTTACAATAAAAGCATGATCATAAAGAGACAGGTTTATGTAAAAATCTATCGAAAACCTGTGGAAAAGGGGAAAACATGTACAGTATACTGGTGTGCGACGATGAGAAAGACATTGTTTCAGCATTAAAAATCTATCTGATGGCGGACGGTTATCAGGTATTTGAGGCATATAACGGAAAAGAGGCGCTTGAGGTGTTAAAGGAACAGGATATTCATCTGGTACTGATGGATATTATGATGCCGGAGATGGATGGGATTGCAGCGATGGTGAAAATCCGTGAGACGAGCAATGTTCCGGTTATTTTACTGACAGCAAAAAGTGAGGATACAGATAAAGTGTTAGGACTGACTGTCGGGGCGGACGATTATATCACCAAACCGTTTAATCCGATTGAAGTGCAGGCGCGCGTCAAATCACAGCTCAGACGCTATATGCAGCTCGGAGGCGGAGCTATCAGAAAAGATGTTCTCTCGATCGGCGGGATCGAACTTGACGACCGCAGCAAAGAGGTGTCGCTTGACGGCGAAAAGATTTCTCTGACACGCACGGAATACGATATTTTAAAACTTCTGATGGAGCATCCTGGAGAGGTGTTTTCCCCGAACCAGATTTACGAACAGGTATGGCAGGATAATCCCTACGGAACGGAGAATACGGTGGCGGTACATATCAGGCATCTGCGGGAAAAAGTGGAGTATAACCCGGCAGAACCGCGGTATTTGAAAGTTGTGTGGGGACGCGGTTATAAAATGGAAGGACAGGTGTGAGAAAAGTGAAAAATTGGAGAGGATCGACAGCGGCAAAGATCATTGCCTGGATCGCGCTCAGTGCCAGTGCACTGTGTTTTGTGTTCAGCGCGGTGGGTGTGATCTTTATGTTTGATGAAGGAATCTATAGAAATTCAAAGGATGAAACAAGAAAGCAGTGGTTTGAAAATGTTTCCTATGAATATGGTCTGTCCGCGGTGGATGATGTAAGGCGGGAACAGCCGGCAGGTTCTGTAGAAAGCAAATATTTTAAATATGGTATTATCAAAGCAGACAGTCTCGAGGGGATTGACCTGAATGATGAAAAATCGTATGCGGAACGCAACTTTTCGGATAAGATCAGTCTGGAAGATGTGTATACAAACAGTGTGGAATTATCGGACGAAGATCAGATTGTATACACAAATGGAAATTTCCTGACCGGCGGCGGTGTGCAGCTCATGTATTCCGGGGATAATTCGTGGGTGAGCGTTTATGCGGACCGGGTCTGCTATGATGAGGCAAAAGGTGTTTTTGTTTATCTGGCGGGAAATGAGTATTATCCGGTGCAGACGATTGAGACAGACATAGACGGATATGGAAGCGCAGTTTTTACTTATGATACCGAGAGAAAAATGTATCTGTTTGAACACACAGACGGGACAGGAGATGCTGCTTCTGCGGAAAGAACGGTTACAGATGAGACATTGACTGATGCTGTTTCTGTGGAAAGAATGGCTGCAGATGTGGCATTGACCGATGCTGCGGACGGGGATACAGTAGCAGAATCAACCGAAGAGCGGATGAAGAGTGAACGTTTCAAGACAGAACTGATCACGAACGTGTCCCATGACATTAAGACTCCACTGACATCGATCATCAACTATGTGGATACGACGGAAGAGCCACTGACGGATGTCACAGGCAGCGGCATGGATGATATTGCAAATGGAGAATACGTCACGTTTGACATGTTTGATGGCACGCGCATGGATGTAAATCACTGGGGAAATGTGTTATTAGACGGAGTCCGGGAGATATCCATGGATGAGATCGACCGGGTGGACTCATCTGAAAAAAACAAAGAAGATGCCAGCGTTTCGTATACAACACACGAGGATTATTATCTTGACAGCAACTATACACTCTGGGTAAACATGGGGAACACATCACCGAAAACCACTTATCAGATGGTTGTGATCCTGCCGCAGAATGTTGGGACAGACTGGAACAGTACGGACTTGTACGTACAGGCAAATACCCTGCTGAATTTTGTATACAGCATGCGTTACACGGCGCTAGTCACAATGTTTGTAAGTTTTATCATCGGAGCAGCAGCCTTTGTATTTCTGATGTGTGCGGCGGGGCACCGGAATGGAACGGATGAGATCGTTACGACTGTCTGGGATCATCTGTGGCTGGATGTTTTTGCAGTGGGGGCTGTGCTGGCAGAGGTATTTGTTTTCTATGTGGCAGCGATATTCCTGATAGATGTCGATGTTGCGTATCTGCCGTTTATCTTATTTGTTACTGCAGTTGCAACCCTTTGCATGGGATGGCTGTTGTTACTGTTTTTATTAAGTTTTTCCGTGCGGGTAAAATTGGGAAAATGGTGGAGACATACCCTGTGTTACCAGCTTTTCCGTAAAATCGGACAGTTCGCCCGGATGATCTGGGAAAATATCGGGTTTCTCTGGAAAGTGATCCTGGTCATGCTGGTACTTGCATTTTTTGAGGGCATAGGGGTATTGATGTTTTTTAATTCAGACATAGCCCTTTTACTCTGGCTGTTAGAAAAACTGGTTTTATATCCGCTGGTCCTGTGGTACTGTGTGCAGTTAAACCAGTTAAAGAACGGAACGGAAAAAATTGCAGGCGGTGAGCCGGGCTATCAGATCAGTACAAAGCGTATGACCGGTATATTTAAGGAACAGGGAGAACAGATCAACCATATCAGCGACGGCATGACACATGCGATCGAGGAGCGGATGAAGAGTGAACGTTTCAAGACAGAACTGATCACGAACGTGTCCCATGACATTAAGACTCCACTGACATCGATCATCAACTATGTGGATCTGCTGGAAAAAGAAGAACTGCACAACGAGACAGCGCAGGAGTATTTAGAGGTGTTAGAGCGCCAGTCAAGCCGATTGAAAAAGCTGATCGAAGACCTGATCGAGGCTTCCAAGGCGTCCACCGGAAACCTTCCGGTACATTTAGAGCGGTTAGAAGCCGGGATATTTATGACACAGACGGTCGGGGAATTTGAGGAAAAGACAAAAGAGGCAGGACTTGATCTTGTGATCGAAAAGCCGGAGACACCGGTCTATATCATGGCGGACAGCAGACATTTCTGGCGTGTGATCGATAACCTGATGAATAATATCTGCAAATATGCCCAGAGTGGGACGCGTGTCTACATCAATCTTGAAGTAAAAGAGGCGCAGGTGTCTATCACCTTCCGCAATACGTCAAAATACCCGCTCAATATCAGCAGTGATGAACTGATGGAACGTTTTGTGCGGGGCGATGCATCCAGAAATACGGAAGGAAGCGGACTCGGACTTTCAATCGCAAACAGCCTGATGGATCTTATGGGTGGTACATTCCGTCTGTATGTGGACGGAGATCTGTTTAAGGTCGTGCTCGGGTTTGCCGAGACAGCAGAGAAAGAAACAAAAGAAAAAATCGAAGAACTGTAATTGTTGGAAGTTGCACTACAGGTGTGAACAATAACCCAAAAGCATGGTTGTCCAGAGGGATGCCATGCTTTTTTCATTCATAGGAAATTACGTCCTATGAATGAAAAAGCCCTCCGGGCGGGATGCGCACTTCGCATTCCAAATCGGCAAAATCTGCTGCCACCACTGTATCATACGGCATTTTCAGTTCAGAAAATGCCTGCCTGTGAACAGTAACTCACAAGCGACTCATTGTCCCTGTGCGGTGAAAAGCAGATTGTGAAAAGGAAAATTGGAGGGTATAATATGTAGGGAAAAGGGAGAGCAGCTTATGAAACAGATAAAACAAAAGTGGTTGTAAAATAATCAGTTGAATCAAGTGGCAATAGTATAAAAAATAAAATTTTTTACATATAGAAATGGAGCTTTTATGGATAACAATAAAATCGATGAGGGATTACAGGGAAATGAAAAAATAGAAACCGCAATTGCGGCACTGCAGCAGGAGGCAAGCGAAGAGATGTTAGCGCATACCCTGACAGTGATACGCAGACGCATGAAAGAGGGAGGTCAGTTTATCGTAGCGGTGGAACCGCCGACGGGTGGCGGACAGATGCAGATACAGGCAGTGCAGACGCCGGACGGCAATAGCTGGTGGGCGGCATTTACCAGTTTTGAGGAAGAATTAAAGGGAAGCGGGAGTGTAATGTCTACATTTTTAACAGGAATTGAGCAGGCATTCCGCGCGGTACTTGCCGCAGAAGGGGCAAAGGGAATTATTGTGAATCCGTGGAACCGGACGATCATGCTGGATAAAAACCTGATACGGATCATACTTGGGGAACCGGCATAAAGTATATATATTGATTTTCAAACGAAAAGGATAGACAGCTGACAACTGTCTATCCTCTGAAATGCTTATTGTCTATGCGGTTTAAAGATTAACCGAAGTATCTGTTCAACAGTCCTTCAAATGCTTTTCCGTGTCTAGCCTCATCGCGTGCCATCTCATGAACGGTATCATGGATTGCATCAAGGTTTGCAGCTTTTGCACGTTTTGCAAGATCAGTTTTTCCTGCTGTTGCACCGTTCTCAGCGTCAACTCTCATCTGAAGGTTCTTTTTGGTGCTGTCTGTTACAACTTCACCGAGCAGTTCTGCGAATTTTGCAGCGTGTTCTGCCTCTTCCCATGCAGCTTTCTCATAGTAGGAACCAACTTCCGGATAACCTTCACGGTAAGCAACACGAGCCATTGCAAGATACATACCAACCTCAGAGCACTCACCCTCGAAGTTTGCTCTTAAATCGGATACGATATCCTCACTTACTCCTTTTGCAACACCAACTACGTGCTCAGCAGCCCATACTTTCTCACCTTCCTGCAATTTGAACTTTTCAGCCGGAGCTTTACATACCGGGCAGATCTCCGGAGCTGCATCGCCTTCATAAACATAACCACATACTGTACATACATACTTTGCCATAATTTTAATCTCCTTTTCTTTGAAAAATGTTATTTGTCTGCTGTAATAGATTTCCCCGCTTATTTGAAATCTATTACTGTGTGCTTTAAATTGATATCAGTAACTATTACTGATTTTAAATGAAAAACTTCTTTTTGTCAACATTATTTTATGTTATTTTAGAAGTTTTTTGGGGAAAAATGATCAGGAAGTCTGTCTTTTGGCTTTACAGGAAGAGCATTTTCCGTAAAAATAAGTCACATGTCCTTCAATCTCACCGTCAAAGTCCTGTGCGGCAAGAACATTGATATGATCCAGTCCCGTTACATTTAAATCCAGAACGCTCCCGCATTCCTTGCAGATAAAATGGTAATGCGGCTTTGGATTACCGTCAAAACGATCAGGTCCAATTCCGGTGGACAGTTTCTGGATCTCACCGATATCTGCCAGTAATGACAGATTGCGGTATACCGTACCGAGACTGATATTCGGAAATTCTTCCTTGATATTCATATAGACGGTCTCTGCGGTAGGGTGGTCATAACGCGAGATGAGAAACTTCTTGATGGATTCCCGCTGCTTACTTCGTTTCAGCATATTACCATCCTTTCTTGATAATAGTAATTGTTACTAAAATTATTATATAATCACAGAGAAAAAATGTCAAGATGAAGATGGTTTGGTTTTTCATTTTAATCTTTGATAAACGAATGCTTTGCGGTATATTGGAATATAGCTTTGACAATAAATGGCAGTGTAAGGGAGAAGCAGTTTGAAAGTAAAGACAATTCTGAGCAGGATATATTATATCATAGTGGCAGTGTGTGTCTTTCTGCATGTTGTTATTTTATCATTGAGTTTTTTTGACAACAAACATCAGGAAAAATATTGCCGCAGCATTATTCCGGACAGGGAATACCAGACAGATGAGGATAACCGCAGGTTTGTATTTTCTGCACAGAAGATAAAGGATGGAGGGGACTGTCTGCGTTTTTATACGGCGCATATGGAAGTCAGTGTGTACGCTGATGACACGCTGATCTATCATGTCGGACAGCAGCAGGCAATGCCAAAGGTGTCACCCGGAGTTATGTGGAATTATGTCGGGATACCATCCGGGGCAGAACAGATCCAGGTTATGATCCGTGCGGTCTATCCGGAGGTCAGACAAAAGCAAATTGATTTTTCAATCGGCGGGTATACCCAGATGTATAGCGGAATGTTGTACAGATCCATGCCGGTAACATTTATCTGTCTGCTAGAAATATTATTGGGTTTCTTCATGGTACTGTGGTGGCTGATCGCACGGACCAAAATGAAAATGAAGCAGACGCTGCTGCATTTTGGCACTTTTTCCTTTCTGACCGGAACTTGGGCACTGAACGAGACAGATGCCGCACTTCTGATCCTGTTTCCGGTCAGAGTTGAGATCGTATTCGTATCAGCGGTAGCCCTGATACTCATGGTGCCTTCCTTTGTGTGGTTTACCAAGGGATTCTTTGATGTTGAGGACAAGTGGGGATCAGATATTATCTGCGCGCTGGCATATCTGAATCTGGCGGTACAGCTTATATTGCAGCTTGCCGGGATTCGAGGCTTCCGGCAGATGTACACGGTCACACATGTCCTGTTGGGGGTAGCGCTGCTTTATACGATAGTCATGCTGATTTCTGAGTACAGAAAAACGAAGGTACACCGCCATCTGCGGTTTGTTGTGGTTGGTGGGTTTATTCTTCTGGGAACGCTTGCGGCAGATCTGCTGCACTTTTATTACGGATCATTTCAGACAAGTATATATGGTATGTATGGTGTTTTTATCTATATCATTATTTTTGCGGTCGAAGTATGCAGACAAGTGGCAGAGCAGGTGGATGCAGGGCGGAAGCTGCAGATCTATGAAGAACTTGCAACCAAAGATATGCTGACGAAGCTCTATAACCGGAATGCATATGATGAATGGATCAAGGTAAACAGGCGGCCGAAGAAGGCGAAGATTGTTGTTTTTGACCTTAACAATTTAAAACAGTGCAATGATACGATGGGGCACGCAGCCGGAGACGCATATATCCAAAATGCTGCGGGGATCATATTGCATGTGTTTGGAAATTGTGGAAATTGTTACCGGATCGGTGGAGATGAATTCTGCGTTGTGATCTATGGGAATGATCCTTCAGATATGGAAGAGTTATTCCGGCAGATGAAGCAGGAACAGGATGAGTTTAATTCGAAAAACGCAATACCACAGATACAGATTGCCTATGGCTATGCGGAGTTTGACCCGGAAACAGACCGGGATATCGAGGATACCAGATCCCGTGCAGATGACAAAATGTATCAAAAGAAGAGAGAAATAAAAGCGGGATACCAATGAAAATGAAAGGACAGAGTAAGTAGTTATATTTAGACCATCAGGCAATGGATGTTATCGTTTATGTTCTAATTTATAAAAAAACGGAATACAAATAGAAGAAAACAAAAACAGAGATGAGAGATTGCCTATGGCAGGAATGAAACGGTTTATTGCATATATATATGGGTATGAAAATGAAAAAAAGGCAGGCAATACGGGATTTGCCAGGATCGAGCTGCGGGGAGAAGAGTGCAGGCTTGAAATCCATCTGCGTAGTGTCTATGCTGCGCAGACGCACTGCAGGGTTTATCTGTTTCGCAAACAGGGTAATCAGATGGAGGGAAGTCTGATCGGAGAAATGGACGTCCGCAATGGTGCTGGAGATTTTGCCACAGCAATGAAAATAATGCATATACCGACATCATCACTCAGTTTTTTCGAGATGGACGGGATTTTTTTGTGCAGCGAAGATGGACGTATTTTCATGAGCCGCTGGACGGAGGGGGAGCCGCTTACCGTGGATATGGAGCACTTTGGGGAGTGGAGAGAAAGCCAGCCAGAGGAACCGCCGGTGGAAGAAGAGTTGTATACAAAAGAAGACCTGCATAAAAGAGAAGATATGCATGCAAGAGAAGATGTGCATAAAACGGAAAATATCATATCAGAAACAGAAAACAAGCCTGTGTCAGGTAAAACACCTGTGCCGGACAGTATGAAAAGGCAGCAGAAAAACAGAAAACAGACCACCCAGCCGGCACAGAAATATGACAGTGAGCTCGCTGCGACAGAACTCCCCGCGCGCAATTTCTTTCCACAGTACCAGTGGACGGACATCTGGGAGCAGTTTTTAAAAAATCATCCGGCAAGCATGCCATTTTCGGAAAAAAATATTACCTGTATTAAAATTGAATTAAAGGATCTACGGGAGCTGCCGAGAAAATACTGGTATCTCGGAAATAACAGTTTTCTGTTACATGGATTTTTTAATTACCGGTATCTGGTGATTGGAAAAATAGAAGAAGATACACAAAACAGATGGTTTTTAGGGGTGCCTGGCATTTATCAGAATCAGGAGCGTGTCATGGCGATCATCTTTGGATTCCCGGAATTTATGCCGGAGCAGGTTGAAAACCGGTTTGGCTGCTGGTATCGTTTTTTTGAAGAATAACTGTCTGACAAAATGGAGACGTTTTTGACAGGGGCTGTGCATAAAAAATGCAGCTGTTAATTGTCAGTGGAAGGGTTGAGATACGCGTAGCGCAGATGATCTGCCCATCGGTTCTGGATAAAAAAACAGCCGCGTTCTACACCTTCATACTGAAAACCGAGCGATTCCAAAAGGTAGATGGAGGGCTTGTTTTCCGGCATAACACGTGCGAATACACGATGAAGATGAAGGTCGTAAAAGGCAAGTGACATGACTTTTTTAATCGCTTCTGAGGCATAGCCCATGCGCCGGAATGCTGCGTCAAATTTATAGCCGATCTCTGTGCAGGAATATGCTGCAAAGCGGATGTCGTGCAGGCATACGGTTCCGATGATCATTTGCGGATCATCCTTCCGGAAAACATAGAAACGGATACACTGTTGTTTTAATGCGAGATCCCATTCACACTTTAAAACTGCCTGCTGGTAGGATGCGGTATAAAAGTTGGCAGGTCTTGTCGGTTCGTAGGCTTCAAAACTTTCACGATTGCGGTTCTGAAAATTTAAGACCGCATTTGCATAATTCGGTGTTAAGACTTTTAAGATCAGCCGGTCTGTCTGAGATTCATATTTTAAAGAAGCGTTTTTCCACTGCATCAGGCAAGATGCCTCCTTCTCGACAAAAATGAAAAAATGCGGTACAATACTGCATACTATATAGTATAACATTTCGGGGAAACTGTCCATGAATCAGGATGAAAAATACATGAAAGCGGCGATACGGCAGGCAAAAAAAGCGTATGCATTGGATGAGGTGCCGATCGGCTGTGTGGTCGTGCAGAACGATAAGATCATTGCGCGTGGATATAATAGAAGAAATACAGAAGGCAACACATTAGCGCATGCGGAACTGACCGCAATCCGCAAAGCGAGTAAGAAAACCGGTGACTGGCGGTTAGAGGACTGCACGATGTATGTGACGTTAGAGCCATGTCAGATGTGTGCAGGTGCGATCGTTCAGAGCCGGATGAAAAAAGTGGTGATCGGAAGCATGAATCCCAAAGCCGGATGCGCCGGCTCGGTATTAAATCTGCTCCAGATGCAGCAGTTTAACCACCAGGTCGAGATAGAAAAGGGCGTGCTTGGGGAAGAGTGTTCGGCAATGCTTTCCACATTTTTTAAAGAACTTCGCCAGAAAAAGAAGTCTTAAGCGCGTATCTGGCTTGACAATACAGGGCGAAATAGGCTATACTTAAATCTCCGAGCAGCCGGGGTGGCAGCGGTACCCTGAACCAGCAATCCGCTATAGCTGGGGTGATGCCGAACGGAGGGTTGTCAGATTGTGGAGCTGCCCTTCATAAGTGGCGTTGAAGTTTGGGTCTTACGCAACAGGAATCTGTGAACCGGGTCAGGTCAGGAATGAAGCAGCCCTAAGCAGAAGCTCTTGTGTGCCGTAAGGGTGCCTGGGCCGAGTTAACTGTGGAGGTAACGTCTGTGGTCTGGATTCGATGGGAGGCGCTCGGTTTTGTATATCTAAAATTGACCATATATCAGGATGAAAGGAATTACAGTGGACAAACTCAGAAAAAGACTGTATCAGGTAAGTGAAGGTTTAGAACTCATCATAGCGTTAGTTGCTGTGGTTGGTGTGGTCATAGCGGCGGTAAATCTTTTCCCGGAACTTCTGGTATACTGGCAGAACCGGACGAATGGGGAGGCATTTCTTATTTTTCTCGATGCTGTGTTTGACGTCGTGATCGGGGTAGAGTTTATCAAGATGCTCTGCAAACCAAGTTCACAGAATATCATGGAGGTTTTGATCTTTCTGATTGCCCGTCATATGATCGTACAGAAAACGTCAGCATTAGAAGACCTGTTATCCGTAGTCAGCATCGGAATTTTATTCTTTTTCCGCAGATTCATGCTCGCAACCAAACCGGATAAGGAACAGCATGTGCCGGAACTGTTAGGTGCAATCAGACATTCAGGGAATAAGCAGGAGAAAGAAACAAAAGATAACGAACAGTAGATTTGTCACAGACAATAGAAAATTATATGGAAAAGGTACCGTATATCAGACGCATGATCCGGGGATCAGGTCTCTGGTATACGGTACCTTTTGTATAAAGAAAAATACAATTTACGTTAATTTTTTCACAAAGATACTGACAGTATATCAAAGTTGAGAGAATATGTCAAATAAAACTGCATTTATTTGAATACAAATATTGAATTTCGAAAAAACTGCTATATAATGAAAACATGATATGCGCTGGTAGAGAGCGCCAATTACAATTTATAAAAAGTGAGGAATTAATCATGTTTGGATTTGGACAACTGATCGACATCTTAAAAAAAGATCCTAAGAAAATCGTGTTTACAGAGGGCGATGATCCTCGTATTTTAGAAGCTGCTTCCCGTTTGTTAGCAGGAACATTCCTTCATCCGATCTTAATCGGTAATCCGGATAAAATTGCTGTTGAAGCAGAAGAGTGCGGTTTTAATATCCGTGGAGCAGAGATCATTGATCCGACTAATTATGACAGAATGGGTGAGATGGTAGATTTATTCTGTGAACTTCGTAAGAGCAAAGGTGTGACACCGGAGCAGGCAAGAGGTATTCTTTCCCAGGCAAACTACTTCGGAACCATGCTTGTAAAAATGGGCGTTGCTGATGCACTTCTCGGTGGAGCAACCTATTCAACAGCAGATACCGTACGTCCGGCATTACAGCTGATCAAGACAAAACCGGGCAACACAATCGTATCTTCCTGCTTTATCATGGTACGTCCTGCAGCTACCGGTGAGAACGAAGTTCTTGCAATGGGTGACTGTGCAATCAACATCCATCCGACAGAGGATGAGTTAGTTGAGATCGCAGGTGAGACAGCACAGTGTGCAAAGATTTTCGGTGTTGATCCGAAGGTTGCATTCTTAAGCTACTCTACACTTGGTTCCGGTAAAGGTGAGGATGTAGATAAGATGCGTAATGCTGCAGCCAAAGCCAAAGCAAAATATCCGGATCTTCCAATCGAGGGAGAACTTCAGTTCGATGCAGCAGTTTCTCCTCGTGTAGCACGTACCAAATGCCCGGGCAACTCGGTTGCAGGTCATGCAAACACATTTATCTTCCCGGAGATCAGTGCCGGAAACATCGGTTACAAGATCGCACAGCGGCTTGGTAATTTCGAGGCTTATGGTCCGATCTTACTTGGATTAAATGCTCCGATCAACGATCTGTCCCGTGGATGTAATGCAGCAGAAGTTTATTCTATGGCTATCATCACTGCAGCACTTGCATAAGACGGATGATTGGAACTGTTGGTACGGGTAGAATTTTCCGTGTATGACAGTACGTTTTAAATACAAAACAAATATGACAGAATAAAAACGTGGCATGGCGTAAAGCTATGCCACGTTTTGTGTGGAAACACATGTGAAAAATTGAATTTTCTACATGTAGGAATGTGCTTATGTTCAAATTTGTTATACAGAAAGACTGTGCAGGAATGTACTTATGCTCAAATTTGTGATACAAAAAGACTGTGCAGAAATGAGGATTAATATGGAACAACCGATTTTTACAAGAGAGGATTTGAAAAAACTGATCATACCGCTGATCATAGAGCAGATGCTGGCTTTAAGCATTGGTCTGTTTGATACCCTGATGGTGTCTTCCTGTGGAGAGGCTTCTGTTTCCGGTGTATCACTCGTAGACAGCATCAGTGTGTTATTGATTCAGATACTGTCGGCACTTGCGACAGGCGGGGCCGTTGTGTGCAGCCAGTATCTCGGCAAAAAGATGCCGGAGAAAGCAAAACTTTCTGCGGGACAGCTGATGTTTATCATGCTCACATCATCCGGAACAGTAATGATTCTGGTATTATTTTTACATCGTTTTTTATTGCGTACAATTTTCGGACAGATTGAAGCAGATGTGATGGATGCGGCTCAGATTTATTTTTTGATCTCGGCGATATCTTATCCGTTTCTCGGTGTGTATAACGCCGGGGCGGCACTTTTCCGAAGTATTGGAAACAGTAAGATCAGTATGTACACCAGCCTTGTCATGAATGTGATTAACATTGGCGGCAATGCGATCCTGATTTATGGTGCTGGAATCGGTGTAATGGGGGCAGCGCTTGCGACACTGATCGCAAGAATGGTGTCTGCACTTGTCATGGTCGTGTTATTATCGAAAAAAGATAATCCGCTCTGCATCACGACACCGGGCTGTATGCGTCCACAGAAAGATGTGATCGGAAAAATCTTAAAGATCGGTATTCCAAGCGGTATTGAAAATGGAATGTTTCAGATCGGTAAACTTCTGGTGTCAAGCCTGACGGCAACGTTTGGAACGGCTGCGATCGCCGCAAATGCCGTGGCAAACAGTATTGCCGGGTTTGCCAATATTCCGGGGATTGCGATCGGGCTTGCGATGGTGACAGTGATCGGACGCTGCATTGGTGCCGGGGAAAAAGAGCAGGCGAAATGGTACAGCAGAAAACTGTTAGGGCTTGCATATGGAGGTATGTGTTTAACAGACATAACGTTATTGATTCTGGTCCGTCCACTGGTTGGCTGTTTTTCATTGTCCGGCGAGGCGTTTGCAATCACGGTGCAGCTTTTGCAGACTTTTTCCATCTGTGCCATGCTCATCTGGCCGCTCAGTTTTGCGCTTCCGAACGTTTTGCGTGCAGCGGGGGATGCGAAATATACCATGGAAGTCAGCGTGTTTTCCATGTGGGTATTCCGTGTTGCAAGCAGCTATTTCTTTGCAGGAACGCTGAAAATGGGCGTGCTTGGCGTATGGATTGGAATGTATGTGGACTGGGTGTTCCGTTCGCTTTTATTTGTAATACGGTATAAACGTGGAAAATGGCTGAATAAGCGGGTGGTATAGGAAAACGCTGGAACAGCAAAAATATGAAATGACAGATGAATGTAAAATGTTAGACAATATACAAACAATACACAAACTATCAGAAAAAATGTGGATAACTCTGTGGATAATGTGGATAAGAGTGCATAATAGTGGAAAACCATATAGTTGTTGCACAATTATAAATTATATGTAAAATAAAAGAAAAATATACATAAACATAAAAAAGAGGCATATTGCAGCCAGCCCAGCTGGTTTCTGCAATATGCCTCTCTTAATTCATGACAATAGAATGTTCGTGGAGCGTGTATTCTGTTGTTCACAATAACAGGTTTGTTCGTGGCGTGTGTTCTACTTCTCCGGGTGGATATCGATCATACGCTCGATCAGTTCTACGGATTCTTCGATACCGTAGCAGGCACTGTTGATACAAAGATCATAGTTTACGGCATCGCCCCATTTACGCCCGGTATAAAAATGATAGTACTGCTCATGTCCTTTATCAATCTTTTTCAAACGGCGAACGGCTTCCCTGAGTGGAAGATTGTTTACCTCCATCATACGGTGCACACGCTGTTCAAACGGAGCGGTGATGAAGATACTGATGTGTGGGATGCGGTTGTTTGTCAGAATCACATCTGCACAGCGTCCCATTACGATAAAGTCTTCTTTTTTTGCCATTTCCACGATCAGATCGCTCTGATTGAAAAATACTGCATCTTTTTTTGGCAGACCGTGATAACGGCTGAAATCTTTTAAGAAACGCTTGGCGTTGGTATCGTGTTTAGCTACTTTATCAAGTTTGGCTGTAAAACTGTCGCGGTCTGTAACGGAATCTTTTTCTGCCTCTAAACGCTCTAATACGCGGTTGAAAATCTCAACATCATAGTAGTTGATCTTTAATGCATCTGCAAGTGCAAAACCGATATCAGTACCGGCACTTCCGTGTGTTCTTCCGATACAGATGATCAGATGATCGTCTTTGGAAAATTTCTGGTGCAGGTTGGATGTATTTAAGGAAGCAAGGTTCTGGTCAAGGATATCAACCGAACCAAAACTTTCCGGCAGTTCTGCGATCTGATGTAAAATCTCATTGTATTCGTGCATCATACGGCTGCGATCCTCTTTGTTACGGATCGTACGCGCCATATTACCGATTAAAGCGATCTCACTGCGGAGCAGATGTCCCTGTGGATGTGTAGAGATCAGGGTTGTCAGGTTACGAATACTTGTTTCTTTGTCGCCGGTAAAAGTGCGTCCAAGGGAAGAACCTACCAGACGGTAAACTTCACTGTCGAGATCATAAATGCGGGTAGCAAGTGCCCGTGATGTTTCGATATTATTTTCCATTGTGAAATCCCCCCTTTATAAAAAGAATACCAGAGTGTCAATGATAAACACCGGAACTAAAAATACGATTGACCATAATAAGTATCCGAAGAAGGATGGCATGCGCACACCGTTTTCATCAGAGATGGATTTTACCATAAAGTTTGGTGCATTTCCGATATAAGTATTTGCACCCATGAATACGGCACCACAGGAAATCGCGGTAAGCATTTTGACCGGAATTGTTCCGACCGTGGTTGCAATACCCTGTGTGAAACCAAGCGTACCTGCAGTTGTCAGGAATACCAGATAGGTCGGTGTGTTATCAAGGAAACTGGAAAGTGCACCGGTTGCCCAGAACATCTCAAGCGGTTTGGAAAGACCAAGCTCCGGTCCCATGGATTTAAGAAGCATCAGTGCCGGCTGCATGGTAATAAAGATACCGATGAAAAGAACGGCAACTTCTTTGATCGCACCCCAGGTAAAGTGGTTACTGGTACGGATCTGAGAGTCTGTTGTTTTAAAAGATAATAAAGCGGCAAGCAGGATGATGGCAACCTCAATAATGGAAGGAAAACCAAGTGTCACCTCACGGAATACACGGATACCGCGAACGTTTCCGGCTGCATCCTGAAATGCTGCAAGGTTCGGAAGAGTTCCACTTAAAATAACAGCAGCAACGATCATAATAAGGAAAATAATGTTGTGCAGACCATCGATCTTTAATGTGGTACCGGCTTTGCTGATATCCGGTTTTCTGCCGTTTGCAATATCTTTGCGGTAATTGTGACGGTCTAAGAGATAGAATACAGTCAGTAAAATTACCATATTAAAGATTAAGATCGGGAACAGATGCATGCTCCAGAAGAACGGAACACCACGCATAAATCCCATTAAAAGTGGCGGATCACCGATCGGGGTTAAGCATCCTCCCATATTCGAGATCAGGAAGATAAAAAATACCATAATGTGACTCTTGTGCTGACGCCAGGAGTTCATCTTGATCATTGGACGTACCATTAACATACTGGCACCGGTTGTACCGATACAGCTGGAAAGTAAGGTACCGATCGCAAGGAAGATTACGTTGACGCGCGGGGAACCTGCGAGATCGCCTTCTAAAGTGATGTTACCGGCAACACAGAACAGACCAAATAACAGGACGATAAAAGTCAGGTAATCGTTTAAAATACACTCAAGTACTGTTTCGACCGCATCTCCGGCACTATAGGTCACTGCAAATGGAATGATAAATAGCAGGGACCAGGCAGCTACGGCAAGCGGCTGGTTTTTCTCCCACCATTCCGGTTTTACAAGCGGAAGTACTGCGATACAGAGTAACAGACCGGCAAATGGGATACAAAGCCATAGCGGAACCGTTGCAGTACTGCTTTCACCGGATTCTGCTGCGAGAATCGTCAGCGGTGTGAGAAGCAGCATAGTTGCGATGCTTCCACAAAGAGCAAGTAACTTTTTCATAAAATCAGCCTCCAAATTCTATGATATATAAATCCATATCATTATTTGTTGATTGCAAAAAAATGTCAATAAATAGTTTTTTTGCAAGGTTAAATCTTAACACAATCTGAACCTTTTTTCTACCAGAAAATAAAAAAAACATAAAAATAATAAAAAAAATACAAAATGCATTCTTACCTTTAAAAAAGCATATACATATGGTATAGTGGATTCTGACAAGTTTATATCATCTACGATAAAGATGTTCCTTGTCTACGGGGTATGGCGTAGTTTGGTAGCGCGCACGGCTGGGGGCCGTGAGGTCGCAGGTTCAAATCCTGTTACCCCGATTGGTGCTGCGGCAGAGTTTTTCAAATGGGAGAACCTGTTGCAGTACTTTTTTGATTTTCATCTGAAATATTGCAAAATATCCGTGAAAAGGGTAATATTTTAAATAGAGCGAAAGACACACAACCGGCGCAGACGATTGTCAGCGGCCGGAATATGTGAAAACTGGGCAAAGTAAATATGGGTATGCAGGAGGAAACGCGGATGAAGAGAATCGGTATGTTAACAAGCGGCGGTGATTGCCAGGCATTAAACGCAGCAATGCGCGGCGTAGTAAAAGGCTTAAGTGAAAATGTGGATGAGCTGGAGATTTACGGCTTTTTAAATGGTTATAAAGGGCTGATTTATGGAGATTACAGATTACTGACATCTGCAGATTTTTCCGGAATACTTACCAAAGGCGGAACGATCCTTGGATCTTCCAGACAGCCGTTTAAGCAGATGCGTGTGCCGGATGCGAACGGATTAGACAAAGTGGAGGCGATGAAATCTACCTATTATAAATTAAGACTTGACTGTCTGGTTATCTTAGGCGGTAATGGGACAGAGAAAACAGCGAATCTGCTCCGCGAGGAAGGTTTAAACGTGATTCATCTTCCGAAGACTATTGATAACGATATTTATGGAACAGATGTTACATTCGGATTTCAGAGTGCGATCAATATCGCAACGGATGCGATCGACTGTATCCATACAACGGCAGCTTCCCATAACCGCGTATTTATCGTGGAAGTTATGGGACATAAAGTTGGCTGGCTGACACTTTATGCAGGAGTTGCAGGTGGTGCAGATATCATTTTACTGCCGGAGATTCCTTATGACATTGAAAAAGTGATCGCAGCTATTAATAAGCGTACCAAAGCCGGAAAAGGATTTACAATTCTTGCGGTTGCGGAGGGAGCTATCTCAAAAGAGGATGCGGCATTATCCAAAAAAGAGTACAAAGAAAAGGTTGCAAAACGCAAATATCCGTCTGTTTCCTATGAGATCGCAGACCGTATTTTTGAGGAGACCGGAGTGGAAGTCCGTGTGACGGTTCCGGGACATACACAGAGAGGCGGAAGTCCGTGTCCATACGACCGTGTACTCTGTACCAGACTTGGTTCTGCCGCAGCACAGGCTGTCATGGACGAGGATTATGGCAACATGATCGCCATGATCAATGGAAAGACAAAACGCGTTCCATTAGGTGAAGTGGCAGGCAGATTAAAAACAGTAGACCCGGATTGCCAGATGATCAAAGAGGCAAAACGGATTGGAATCAGTTTCGGGGATTAAGATGTCATACACAGCATTATATCGTAAGTTCCGTCCACAGGAGTTTGAGGACGTCAAAGGACAGGAACACATTGTTACAACATTAAAAAACCAGATCAAAGCAGACAGGATCGGGCATGCGTATCTGTTTTGTGGAACCAGGGGAACCGGTAAGACGACCATCGCAAAGATATTTGCAAAGGCGGTCAACTGTGAGCATCCTGTAGACGGCAGCCCGTGTGGAGAGTGCCCGGCCTGCAAGGCGATTGCAGCGGGCAACTCCATGAATGTGATCGAGATCGATGCCGCATCGAATAACGGTGTGGATAACATCCGCCAGATCCGTGAGGAGGTGGAATACCGTCCGACGGAAGGCAAATACAAAGTCTACATTATCGATGAGGTTCATATGCTTTCCATAGGTGCATTTAATGCACTGCTAAAGACACTCGAGGAGCCGCCATCATATGTTATTTTTATTCTGGCAACAACGGAGGCACACAAGATACCGATCACAATCTTATCCCGCTGTCAGAGATACGATTTCAGGCGTATTTCCATTGAAACGATCTCAGCGAGACTGATGGAGCTGATGGAAAAGGAGCAGGTCACAGTGGAGGAACGTGCGATCCGCTATATCGCAAAGGCGGCGGACGGTTCCATGCGGGATGCACTCAGTCTGTTAGACCAGTGTATTGCGTTTTATCTTGGGCAGGATCTTACTTACGACAAAGTACTTGAAACACTCGGTGCGGTTGATACTGAGATTTTCAGCAGACTGCTCCGTCAGATTTTAGAGAAAAATGTGACCGGTGCAATCGGTGTGATCGATGAGATGGTCATTGAGGGCAGGGAATTAGGACAGTTTGTCAATGATTTTACCTGGTATCTGAGGAATCTCATGCTTGTACAGAGCTCGGATGACATGGAGGATGTGCTTGACATTTCAACGGAGAATCTTGCCCTGTTAAAAGAAGAGGCGCAGATGGTAGACACAGACATTCTTATGCGCTATATCCGTATTTTTTCAGAACTGAGTAATCAGATCCGTTATGCCGTACAGAAGCGTATACTGATCGAGATTGCGGTGATCAAATTATGTAAACCGGAGATGGAAAAAGATTATGGTTCGCTGATCGACCGCGTGGACAGTCTCGAAAAAAAGCTGGAGAAGGGTATTGTGGTAACGCAGGCATCCGGTGACATGGCTGCGGGGACAACAGGTTCTTCTGCCGCATCGGCGGTGTTAAAAAAAAAGGAACTTCCCAAGGCAATCCCTGAAGATATCAAACAGATCATGAGCAGCTGGAGCGGCATTTTATCACAGCTGACAGGGATCACAAGAACCTATCTCAAAAAAGCAGTTCCGACATTAGGAGAGGGCGGTACGCTGATCCTGGCATTTGAGGATGCCAATGCGTACACTTATATAGAAGAGAACCGTTCCAACTGCCAGGATGAATTTCGGGCAGCAGTTGCAGAAAGACTTGGCAAAGAGGTAGAGATTCTGGTAAAATTAAATGACACTGGCACGCCAAGCGGGGAGATCTATCCCGATTTACGCCAGTTGATTAATTTTGAAATAGAAGAAGACGATTTTTAGGAGTAAAATCGTGCCCAGTGTGCTGGGCATTGCTCCTGCAAGAGGCACATGCTATGCAAGCTATTAGGCATAGCATGCATAGCAGACATTTTGCTCCGCAAAACAAGGAGGATTCACATGGCAAAAAGAGGCGGTTTCCCGGGCGGTATGCCGGGCAACATGAACAACCATATGAAACAGGCGCAGAAAATGCAGCGTCAGATGGAAGAGGCACAGAAAGAATTAGAAGAAAAAGAGATTACTGCAGCAGCAGGTGGTGGAGCTGTTGAAGTTACTGTTTCCGGTAAGAGAGAGATTACAAAAGTAAAATTATCCGAGGAAGTAGTTGACCCGGATGACATCGAGATGTTAGAGGATCTGATCATGGCAGCAACCAATGAGGCACTTCGTCAGTTAGAAGAATTCTCTTCGGATTCCATGTCAAAAATTACCGGCGGCATGGGTGGTCTTGGCGGACTTCCATTCTAAGGGGAAAGAGCACGCCATATGTTTTATGGGCGAATTTATTTATAAGACCCGGGTGTCAGCCACTTTTTGATACCCGGATTTCCGCAGGAAAAAAGGCATAATGATTCAGGGAAGACAAGGAATGTTTTTCGCCTGAACCATTATGCCTTTTTGATTCATAGGAAATTACGTTCCATGAATCAAAAAGATCTCATTTTACAATTTTGCTCGGAACACTTCATCTGCCGGATAGCCGCCGGCACATTTCTGCATGCCACGCTGAATACTGTCTGCGGAATTTCCCCAGTCTTTATCTTTGTTCCGGTAGTCATTTTTTTCTACAAACCATGCGACTTCTTTTTGCAGGCGTTCCATATTTTCCTGCATCAGTGCAAATGCCTTCGGGTAGAACTCCTTTTTCTGCGTATCGTTTAATTTGTTTTCCGCAGTCTCAATCAGATCTCCGAAATGAGGCAGGCAAAAGCCTTTGCTCTCTTCAAAAAGCTGGCGGAATTCTTCATTTTTCAGATACAGGTCGAAAAAGGTATCCAGATATCTGCCGTAGATTTTACGGAAATGATCGCAGACATAGCAGTCTGTCGTCTTTTTGGAGATCCATGCACCAAGCGCAGTCTGCGGTTCATGTTCGGAGGTTGCATCGGTGCGCTTCATGCGCTTTAACAGACTTGATTTGCCTGGGGCAAAATCGGACATTTCTTTTGAGAGTTCCTGATTCAGTTTCTTCAAATGCGTGCTTAAGATCAATGCATTTCCAAGTCGGTTGCCGTAATCGTACATCATTTTAAAGTGATGGCGGCAGAATCCGGTTGCATCTGTCTTTTCACGGATATCATCCTCCATATAGGCGGAACCTAAAATAAATGAGACCGCATGCTGCTCGGCTTCGCGCTCTAAATTGCAAAAAGGGCATTCGTCTTTGGCGTTGAATGCTTTGATTAAAGGGATGGTTGCAATATTTTCTTTCATATGATCTATGACTCCTTTGACTGGTTGATCCACTTTTTTATTTATAAGAATTATAACAAAGTCTGATAATTCAAACAATAACTCATAATAAATTTAAAGTTATGCCATAATAAATAAAAAACGCAACATTTC
>ERZ773157.1120-NODE-1120-length-27359-cov-39.035636_pt1 | contig 27359 bp, 20 predicted proteins | sample MGYA00511480_ERZ773157 | MGnify/ENA primary metagenome ERZ773157 (study PRJEB29015, sample SAMEA2737863) | human gut metagenome | biome: human gut; feature: human-associated habitat; material: faeces | place: China | collected 2012 ... | reverse complement strand
GTCCTAAGTTTCATATTCATTTCTAAATTCGTGCTAGGGATTTCTTACTAATTTTCTGTTCTTAGTAAATTCTTAGTAAATTGCTCCCTCAGAATCCAAAACATACTATAAATTCAAGGTTTTCAGCGTTTTCGGAAAATACTGCCGTGGCAGATGAATAATATTTTTATCATTGTTTTGTTTCTCCTTGATTTGCCCCGGAATGCCCTGTATTGCCCCACCTCGACTATCGTCTCGGTCGCGGCAGTCGCAAAATACCCGATTATGCAAGCATATCGTTCACTTTGCTCGTTGCTTGGCGTATTTTGCAAGGGTTTATCGACTTTTCCGAGCATCGTATTTTTATTCTCTAAAACTACACTTTTTGCAAAACAATGCAAAACCGAGCAAATCAATGCCTTGTGTAGTAGTCAAATCGTAGTCAGTTAAGGGGGCTTCAGACTACGTATGGGGGTGTGCATTATTTAACAAAAGGGGTGTACAGAACACAACATCGTATGCGTTCATTATAGTTCTTCTGCCATCACAAACCACTCTGGTTTAATATTGGCATCATCCGAAAGCCTTAATATAAGATTCTCATCACAAATAAAACTACTTCCTACCCATTCATCATATAATCTTAATATTGCTTGCTTCAAAAATTCTACAGTCTTTTCATAATCTGTTTCTGGTGGATTTCCCATATCAAAAATCACATCTGACATAGGTATCAAATACTCAATACAATAATACTTACTATTATCATAGTAATCATTGACCATTCCACGAATACCCAAAAGACTTTCTATATTTCCTACCAATTCTGGACAACTCGACAATGACGAAAAATAACCATTGTTCTCTAAATATGACCGAAACGCAAACCCATTTACACAGTAATCTTGATTCTTATAGTATCCCAGCCTAGACTTTATATAGCAGACATTACCACCATCATATCTAAATTCATTATCAAGTGATTGTAGTTCGTCCTTGTAATACAAGTCAATATGACCTTTGCCCGGTTTAAAGGTTATTTTATACTTTTTGAAGAAGTTTGATAACGGAGAATCTTCTAACAAGAGTTGCTCCAAATTGTTATTCTTCTTCGGATCAGTTCCTTCCAATCTTCGAGAAAGATGAAACATTTGAATATGCTCGAGTACCTCATCTACCATATTATCAGAAAGGAAATCACTAACCCATTCCCATGGCTCCTTTTCTGTATCTTCATAAATGGACATAAAAATCTGTATCATCTCACTTGCCGAAAGATTCAAAAATTCCATTATTCCTTGTTTTAAGGACTCTTGTGTTCTTGCATCTATATATTTCATTTTATTTGTCACATCCTTATTTTTTAAATTAAATAACAAGTTGATCTCTCAATATGGATTCCACAGTTTCATACTTCTTATTCTTGTATGAAATCTCAATTAACTTTATTTTATGTTCCTTTGCATACTTTCTTTTTTCCTCATCATTTCTTTGTTGGATAATAAATTTATGTTCTCCACCAAATTCTTCAACTGGCATAAAGTGCTGTTCACCTTGACATTCAATTAATGCCCATACCTTTCCTTCTTTATATATAGCAAAATCAAATCGTAGCGGTGTTTCATTATCAATTCCATACACACCATCAAAAGAGACTTCCACCCTATAATGAATACCATTTTTCATCAAAATATCAGTTACAATCCACTGAAACGAAGAAATCGCATGGCAATCACAGAAAACATCACTCCAATATCCTCCATAGGCTCTATATCCATATTCAGTAGGTGGAAAAATGCCAAATTTATCGCACTTTATCAATTTTTCTTTTCCACACAAATAACATCTGCAACGATACTCTTTATATATTGTAATATCATGATATTTCTTTTCATGTCGTTGCGTATAATATGGGGTAGGTACACTCTCTAATGAATCGTTCACACATTCAAGGACATCAAGCGACTCGTACCTTCTTCCCACATAATCAATATTATAATTCTTTGCCAGTTTTCTCGGAATTGTAGCTATTGTCCTTGCATCCTTTTCTGCTAATTTTATTAATTCCTTGCTTCTTTTTTCATTCCATGCATCACAATAGTCTGTTGCCGGAACAATCTTATCTTTATTATCTACCAAACATACTGCTTCATTGTCCTCATACTTCCTTCTTTTATTGTAATTAGCATTACTAGCTTTTATAGAATAAGTAAACTTCGATGAGCAATACATTGGCTTATAACAGACCTTCGGTTCTGTTTTCAATGTTCGTTCAGAATAATATCGTATTTTTCCACACTTTCTGCACTTACATTTATAATGTATGATTTCCTTTTCTTTATGTAAACTAGAAATAACTTTTTCAAAATCAGCAATCGTAACCGAATCACCATAAACTTCAAAATTAACAGGCTTATATAAATATGCTGGTGTAATAATACTTTTTTCTCCATTCCACCCATGCCAATCTCTTCGAGCATATTCACCTTTTTCCACAGCTTGAAGAAAATTTTTCTTTTCTTCTTCTATATTAGATATGCGTTTTTCTATAATTTTTCTATATTCTTCACCATCATCTAAAACTTGCAAACACCCACATTTCATTCCTACCATAACATCTATTCTTTCTACTACGGTTTCCAAAATAAAAATCATCCCTCTCCTACATAGTCAAAATCCCCTTTATGATATTTTACCATATAAACTATATTCTCACCAGTCAAAAAGGCACCCAAGCTATAAGCCTGAGTGCCACAAATCTATATCAATATTGTATTATCAAACCACCTTGAACATATTCTGTTTCAAAGGCTTGTCATCCTTGTCTGAAATCCCCATCTCTTTTCTGGCATTCTCCAACCCCTGCATCTTCTGAAGTTCTTTCTCCGCATCCTCAAGTCCAACGTGGGTGTAAACATTAAGTGTCACGGCAATATCCGAATGCCCCATGAGGTACTGCAATGTCTTAGGATTCATGCCAGATTTCGCTATGTTAGAGCAATATGTATGACGGCATACATGGGGTGTGATATTTGGCATCTGTACCTTATAAATCTCGTTGTACCTGCCCACCATACTGTTAAATCTGTGTTCCCAGTGCATGGCAACCAACGACATTCCGTTCTTATCCAGAAAAAGAAATCCAGTGTATCCACCTACCACATTCTCCACTTTATATTCTGGTCTATCTTGAATGATTGCTCGAAACATTTCTGTAACTTCTTTTGTCATTGGAATTACCCTTGTTCCGGCATTTGTCTTTGTCGGCTCAATCACATACTCCATCTTCGAAGTTTTCTGCAACTGATGGTAGATATTGATGTTTTTTTCTAAATCAATATCTTTCATCGTCAATCCACAAAACTCCGAGATTCGCATACCTGTATGAAAAAGAATGTATATCACTTCATAAATACTTGGCAGATAAATAACTACTTCTAGCAGATTATATTTCTGACGACTCATCAATAAATTTTTCAAATTTAGGGCGAATAATAAGAAACTTATTTCCGCAAAAGACCGAAAATCTCCCTGTATTTTCTTCTGCCAGTCTACGCATCTTCTTGATTCCAATATTAAAATAAGCTGTTGCCTCTTTTATGGTAAGCGTGTACTTCTCGCATACTGGAACGAGTGTTTCTTTATTTTTTTACATTTATCTCTTATGAATTGTAAATTAACGTTACAAGAAAAATTAAAAGACTTAAGAAATCAACGAGGGCTCTCGCTTGTAGAACTTTCTGAAAAAACAGGTATCTTAAAATCTGCACTTGGAAGTTATGAAAATGATGATGCCAAAATGCGATTACAGCTAATGCAATTATTACATTAGCAGAGTTCTATAGTGTGTCCAGTGACTATCTGCTCGGTATTACCGAAAATACAAAACTTCATCCTTTCCCTGTTGACGAGCTTGGTATGGATGATGGAACCATAGAATTATTAAAAGGGCAAAATCTGAATATCCGCCTGATATGTGAAATGATAAAGAATCACCATTTCTCTGATTTCTTATCTGACCTGGAAATCTATGTTGATAATCTGGCATCCGCTCGGATTCGCAATTTGAATAAATATATAGAACATAACCTGATAATGCTTAAAAGATAAATATGCTCTCTGAGAAAACGACCATTATATTCGTTCTCTTAAAGCATCCGTGATTGACGAAGATGATTATTTGATAATCTATTAAGAAATGACATCTCTGCGATTGCAAGAGACCTACGTGAGCTACATAAGAAAGATTTCAATACTGGAAATGATGATACCATATTTAATGAATTTATTTATAGATACTTGCGAAGAAATCCAAAAATCTAACAGCGCAACCCCCAAAAAATGCTTACCTACAGCAAGCTATTTCAAATTAATTTTACTAAAATGAATCCGTATGAATTCAAAACTTTTATGAATATTGTAGAGCGATATTCAACTGCCTTCAAGACCGCCAAGGGCAGTGGACGTGGAAAAAAGGAAATAAAATAATGGCTTGCCAAATAAAATAATATGGATAGTAGGCCGCGTCTGCGCAAGGCTTAGCCTTGACCTGGAATCATCCCGCAATCCCCGAAATAAAATGAGGGCGCACATCACCTGCCGTATGGGTAGGTATAGAAGCGCGCCCTTAGTGACTAAGGGAGTTATATTGGTATAAAGTTGTGACAAAAATACTTAATTGGATTTTTTTGAAGAATCCGATAAAGCTTTTATCATTTCTTTTCTGGCTTCCCAATATATTTCATCCTTAACTTCATCTTTGTTTTCTTTTATCTCTGAAATATATTTGATAAATTTTTCATATAAATCATTTTTCTTAAAAGTACTTACAACAACATTTATATCCGAATTATCAATAAAAAATTTGTCAATAATTTTCTCAAAAGATGGAACAAGAACGCTCATGGTCTCATTTGTGCAAATCTTTACTTGTTTATTTTCACTATCCATATCATGTATTATATCTTTTAACAGATAAGCAACAAAATACCAATTGCCATTCCTCATAAAGATTTGGGTTTTATTTACTATATCTTTCTTATCACCACCAGGAACAAGTTTGTCTATACTCTCTGAATAAGCTTTTTCACACGCAATAACCCAATTAACATATCTATATGATTTGAGATATTTTTGACAGATTTGATTTTTAATCGTATCGTCATCGTTTCCTTTTGCAAAATTAAAAATAGGTGCAGCTAATTGATTATCTCTAAGTGCAAGTGCAGTATCATTACTTGTATTTTTTGCCTCTCTTGGTGAATCTCGCTCTATAATAAATAATGCCTTTGCAACTTTTGTTAAGGAATGCATTCTGTATTCATTAGTTTTTTCTTCACCACGTCTTACTATCTTGAAATACTTCTCTGCGTTCTCACTTTCCAAGTGTTCTTCGTAAATCTGATTTAAAATTTTTACATATGAAGAATAATAAGCAAGATCTTCTGCCTTAATTGGTTTCTGCCTATTTAATGAAATGCTCATTTTATCACCAAATACAGTTCCAAAATTACTTTTTTTTGCATTATGTGTAATTATTATCCTAACCAATACCATTGCCTGATTTGCAGCTACATCTTTGTGATATTGACTATTCTCTCCCTTTTCCTCATAGAAAAATCTATGCGATGCAGATACAGTTTGTGCTCCATTTATAACATAAAAATCCCTCTCATCATCATGATGTAATCCAATAGTATTCTTTCTATTCATATCTATATCAGCATTAGATAAAATGGTAATTCCATTATTCAAAAACCAAAACTCATCTGGACTTGTTGTAAGAGTTTCTATTATCTCCTTAGACACATCACTAGTACCATCATCCAGCGAAAAACGAACATTCTTTTGAAATAAATTTTCCCCTCGACGATTATAAATATCAATGATATCCTTTAACTTTGCTGTAAATACATACCCCTTAACCACATTATCATTAAATCTTTTCTCTTCATAAAGCGAATTAACTCTTCCAGAAACAGTTACTTGAAAAGATTTTTCCTCACCTGCACCACTAAAAGCAAAAGAAGAAATAACACGCTTACTTTTCATTTTTTGTCTTATATTGATAATATATTCCATTCTTTCACACATAAACAGAACCGTTGACTTATTTTTCCAAGGATACTTATTGGTAATATCATCAAAATCATTTTCATTCTCAATGCGATATACCAATAACTTATTTTCTAATCCATCCTTAATTGGAATATCTTCGTCTGTTATACATTTGTTTTTTAATAATTTTGCTATCACACTTTTATAATTTGTATTTGTATCAACAACATATTCTTTAGATTCAAAAAAATTCTGTAAAATAATATTATATCTTTCAATCATTTCATCTGTAAACATAAATGTATTTATTAAATCCTCAAATTTTCCATTGAAGATTCAATGCCCTCCTTTGCAAAATAAGCTTGTATATTTATATCAAATAATGATAAATTTCGATTAAATTCATCCTTAATAAGATTAGAAATTTCTTCTTGCTTTCTTTCATCAATTTCATACATTTCAATTTTGTTTAATAAATCAGAAAGCACTCTTTTTTTCTCCCTCAATTGTTTTTCAAATAAATAAACTTCGTTTATACCACTATTATCTATATTTTCAGAGTCAAAGAAACATTCTATCTCTTCCTTCATATTATCCATAAATCTATGAATCTCGTTTTCCAAGCTAAAGTTTGTATTTTTTGCAATTTTTGCCTTATGCGTTATTGAAGAAACAAGATTATATGGTTCTGGATATATAAATCCTGTATTAATTCCAAATAAATTATTTAATTCATCTCTAATTTTACTCTTGTTTTTTATTACTATAGCTTGATATTTACGTTCAGGTATTTCCTTATATTCACGCCCCTGAAACAGAATAAATGCCCCTTGCTGAACTGCTATTCTCTGATTAACCTTCATATGGTCAACAAATTTATGATTTTCTTGGAATGCTTCCTCAAAGACAAACTGATTCTCATCTTGATTGATAATTGCATCGAATGTTTTATTAATACACTCACTTGACGCGCTATAAATATTTTTAATAAAATATATAAACACCACCCCATCTTTATCATCAGTTTCACTTTCTGACTTATGATTCTTGTAGTATGGCGTTGTTGCAAAATATAATGCTACCAAAGCATTATATGTAACATCCAAAAGTCTGCTAGGATACTCATCATGTTGAGCCTCAAATGCTTCTTCAAGAAATTCACCTTTGGCAATTCGATTAGACGATAATTCATATAAAAGATTTCTTTCATAAAATGGATTAATTTTGTATGAATCATTTCTAAACAGCCCCGGCATGCCAGCTGTCAAATATTGTTCACATTCACCTCTATATACCAATGTGAATTTTTCTTGTCGCTTTTTCTCATATTCCTCACGAATTTTGTTGATTTGACGAATATAATCACTCACAGAAGTCACATATGGATATTTTGAAAATTTTGTCTCTATTTTCTGTTTTATCTCTGTTTCCTTTTCCATCGCATAATCCTTTTTTTGTATCTCAGTTAGCATTTTCTCTTTCGCCTCTTTTTCTAATTTTCTTCTACTCCATATCTATTATCTTATTCAGTTCACTTTCCATCTGTTTTATCAAATCAACTACCAATGCATTCCCCATCATAAATCTACGCTTATTAACAGGCATCTCAACTACCTGTCCATTAACCATACAATTCTTTGTATGTCCTGTCGGAAATCCCTGAATACGCTCTGTTTCCTCCGCTGTAAGAAGTCTAATCCTGTGTGTCTTCTTATCCTCAACAATATGAGTTGTCCTGCTAAATGAACCTTCCGATGTCAACATTGTTCTTGCAGGCTTATCATAAGCATCAATCATCGGAATTGCTCCCTCAGAAAAAATATACTCATGTCCATTGGCTGCCTTTCTAGGAAGCTTCTTAGCTCCCTTTAGATATTGCCAAGTCTGTCTGCTCTCCTTTGGTAATCTTTCATGGGATTCATCACTATGTGTAGTATGTGATTCATTATAGTAGAGTTTTTCTTCTGGAATAAAGTATTTTTCATCTACATTCCCATCATCCATAATTTCACCAAGAGTAATTTGCTTTCCATCATATTGTGAAAATGTTTTTACTGTATAAACAACTCCATCTTTCATTACTCCTGTATTTTCAAAGTCAAAACTAAAGTGTGCTGATAAATCTCCAATTCCCACTGGCAGCTCTTCTATCTTTACTTTTTTTGAATCAAATTCATCCACTGGAAATGTTTTTGCAAAGAAGCCTTCCCTTGCAATCAATTTTGACATACTATCTCTATGTAACTCATCCATATAATCGTCAAAATACTTAACATTTTCTGATATTTGTTTTGCATACTTAGTATCGTTTTTATACGCAAAAATAAAAGTTCTTCTACGTCTCTGCTGATAGCCATACTCTGCTGCATTGATTACACGCCATTCTACCGTATATCCTTCATCTCTGAAACAAGCAAGAATGATGCCAAAGTCTCTTCCTCTCTGCTTAGCTGGTGACTTTATCAATCTGTCTACATTTTCAAGCAAGACAAACGGTGGCTTTTTTTCTTCAATAATATCTCTGATTGACCACCAAAGTACACCTTTCTTTCCCTCTAATCCTTTTGATGTTGCAAGTGATGAAGCTACAGAATAATCCTGACACGGAAAGCCTCCCACAAGCAGATTAAAATCTGGAATTGTAGCTTTATCTACAGCTTCAATATCCACATTTGTTGTATCTTCTCCATTTTTGTCTAAACAAATCCCAAAGTGATATTTATAACAGTCATGGGCATACTGAGTACTCTTTTCAGCTGGTTCCCATTGGTTATACCACACGGTCTTCCATTTTTCTTTTGCATTATTTTCTGGAGAATAAACTACATTCTCATTTATATTATTCAGGCCACAACGAAATCCGCCTACACCTGCAAACAATTCACATACTGTTCTTTCCATTAATTCCAGCTCCTTATGTTGGTAATTTTATTATATCAAGAGCAGCATTTTTGATCAACCCATAATTCAAATTTTTTTCAAACATTTTAATTGTTTGATGATATAACTATTGTTAATCCAAAAACTTTGCGTCGTCATGAATTCCCCATTAGGCAGTTCATTTGCATCACGCTCAACATTTCCATATTCTTCTCCATTGTTAAATCTATATGCAGCTTTAGTTGCATGTGGTCTCACATGGATAATTTCTGTTTCACTTTTGTTCGGAAGATTATTAGAAAAACTTATCTTTCCATTTCTATCTATAAGTTTTGTAAACTGTACACCATATTCAATAATATGCTTATACTGCTCCCACTCTTTACGAACTGTAACCTCTAAATCTTCATGCGACATATTCCATAGTTGACAGCCCTGCACCCTATAAACAGAACCATCTTTTTTCCATATAAAAAAGAAAAATCTAGTTTCTTCAAAATAATCATGAAGAGTTGAATCATCATAATTTTCCTTTATAAGCTCTAAAAACTTGAATGGCGGAAATGACATACTTTCTCTCATATTATTATTTTCTTCAATACGAATTGTCTTTACTACAATATTGGCCTTTTCAAATTCATCAGCATGTTCATCCCGAGTGCCTAATATCTTAAATGCTAAATCGTTCCACTGTGCTTTATTATTATTATATTCCCTGCCAAATTTTTCACAGAGTTCTTTATCAGACATACCTATATATTTATAAACAATGTCTTCAATAATTTCTTCAAATGTTTTTTCTTTAAGTACTTTGGCATCTTTAAGAATAGAGTTATCTGTCTGCTTTCCTGCTATATAATGATTCAATACATATGTCATATAAGAATTCTTAAAGCAAAATGCTCTTTTACGTGCCGGGGTTTTATCTCCGTAAAATTGAGGTACCGTACTTTTTTCTGCAGTTGCTCCCTTTGTGCAAGCGCCAAGGTACATCGTATCCCCCTCAGAAAGCTCGTGAGCCCGCCCAGCTTTAATAGTATTAACTATATAAGCATAATCTTTTTTAATTATTTCTAAATCTGCTTCCGGTGGTGTAAACATTCTTACAAAACTGATTTTATATAATAAATTATTATTAAGCTGCTTATTTCGCCAATAGTAAATCAAAAGAATAAGACGCATCTTCTCCCATGCATGTGACTTATAAAAATCAACTTCTATTGGTCCATCATAATTAATCATAGTCAATACAAGTCTTTCGCCCGCACGAAGCTCTCCTTTCTTTGTTACTTCATACGGCGTAGCTTTCAATTCTACTCCTGCTTCTGCAAAATCCGCTTCCTGATTAGAATTAGCCTTATATCCAAAGTATACTTCTTCTAAAAGATTACCTAGTCCACCTTTACGCAACTTATTAGCATATACTTCTATTGTATCTGAGTTTCCCTGTCCTTTTTCAGTAACAACATCAAGAAATGTCTTATTCTCTAATTTAGCTGCATATTGCTCTATACTTTCTACACTAGCCGGGTCATAGCCAAGTTTTTCATTAAACACACCGATTCCTCCTATGTCGGATATTTTGTTACCTCTGAAATACGCTTATAATATTCCAGCAATCTTTTATCTCTTCTATCTATTGATAATAACCATTCATCCACATTAGATGAATTAATTGCATTTTTTCTCAAAATACCTGCTATATCAGTTGCAGTAACAATCAAAATAGGATGTCCATCATCAACAACCTCTTGATAAGCCTGTTTATCCACATAACTTGTAGTAATCATGATACCAAACTGCCTATACCTGATTCTAGAGATTAATCTTGACATTTCTTTTACACCTACTCCATTGTTAGGAGAATAACATTTTGCTTCAAGTGCACAATCAATTTTAAGTGGAGAATTAATTTTCCCACCTGTACTAATCGAATAAAATCCCAGTGCATCTCTTCCACCATCTCTCCAAGGTCTTGTCAAAGAAAACTCAACGAAGTTTGAATCCATCTTGCCAACAATATTCGTTGCACATGCCTCAAAACCCTGACTGAAATCTTTATAATTATTTCTTATTGCATCCAAACAAATTAATCCCTCTGTATCACTACCAGCAGGAAGCTGTTCAAAACGTGTTGGAATCTTATGCATTCTTGGAGCAGCTAAAGGGGTAATACCATTTCGTCCAAGCTTTATAAACCTCTTCCATGCCTCAGGAGCGTATTGTAAACTATTGGCATGGTCATATATTAATGACTCAATCCATCGTCTTGATATAGGTTTCTCTCCCGTATCAAGAACTGTAAAATATGCCTCATAATTTTGAAATCTTTTTTCTTTAACAGTTCGCCAAAATGCAACTAAATCTCTATCTGGAGAAATCTTTGGATTTCCTGGTGCCGCTAACCCCAAAAATTGGATATCTCGTCCCACACCGGTTTTCTTAAACAAGAAAAAAGGTGGCATATCTTCAAGACTTACTCCTTCATTTAGAAGAGCAAACACTGTCTCAAGTATTTTATTTCCTTTTTTCTTTGTATCAGTTAATTCTCTTCCCGGTTCTCTATTATCCCCATAATAACGAAATATTCCCGTTTCCTCATCAAGATAATCTGGCCATTCAAGCTCTTCCATAGAAGTATAAAGAACAACATAAGCATATTTTCCTGAGCCATCTTCTCGAAGTTTCTTTCTAAATCCACCAGAATTCTCACAGCCTGGAATAAGTTTATGAAATGGTTCTGATGAAATATTGGGCATAGTTCCACCTTTGTATATACAATCAATAAGAAGATCTGATTTTTCTAAATCGTCAAATTGTACTTCCATAATGCCACCTATCTAGAAGAGTCAATATTAATTACCATTCCATTTGTAACCACTGTGTAGTCTTGCTTTTTAAAACTTGGAACTCCTCTACTCTTTTGAAAGGCATTGAGCAATTCAGATAATTTTGTATTTTCTTCCAGATGGTTAATAATTAATAAATTAGCCGCACTTGACTGTGTTCTACCATTTGAAAAATTATATTTTTTCTTGCCCTTAACAACCACATTCTTGTAATAATATTTACAATCCTCATTTTGGAATAACAAATCAACAAATTTTATAAATGCTTCAAAAGAAAAAATTTCTTTATCAGAAAGCTTAACATTACCAATTCGATCATTTAATGTGAACCAAACATCTTCCGCTAGGTCAAGTCCATACCACTCTAAACCTATAACTCCACTGTCAATCTTATCCCCACTGCTAATATCCAAATCATAAAAGTCATATTTTTCATTATATAGCTTATAATTGTGCATGTATCCTAATTTTAAAAATAATGATGCAACAAACGGTAATTCTTTTTTCTGCTCATTTCCAATCTCACTTAGAATATCCCATATATCTCCAAAAGCAGCATCTGATATAAAAGTACCATCTTTCATTTCTATCTCTGGTCTAAAATCATATGGCATCTGTTGTCTTTTTCCAACACTTTCCTTACCCGGATACTGAATATATATCTTTTCGCCATTTAGCGTCTCATAAAGACATACTCTTCTCTCTCGCTTTCCATATTGAAGATTTATGCGTGAAATACTATTAAACGCTTTTACGTTAAATTCTCTATACATCTTTGAATTTTTAAGCACTGTATTTTTGCTATATTCAAAATTCAAGATATTCTTAAGTTCTTCTGTTCCTAATAACTTTGGCATAATTATCCCCCATTTCTTTTTCATCCTTATCCTTGTTAAAAATATCTGATTTTTCTGTATACACGTTTCATTCACTTTAATATAATTTGTACATATATTCTCTATGAATTATTGCTTTTAGTATATTCCAAAAAGCAAATACTTTCAACTAAAAAACATATAAACTAAAAGCCACAATCTTGATAGTCTACCTATCAATAATTATGGCTTTTAATATCATACATCTTATTATATTATCTCTATCAAATCATTTCCACAGCTTTTATTATCGGGTAGCCCTATAATCATGTTACTATTTAGGGGCAAAACAGGGCTAAATTCTCCTGTTAGTTTTTGAAAGCCTTGATTTTATGGGCATTTCAGGCGAATACACGTATATTGCCGTGACACACAAATAATATTTTTATCATCTTCGTATAACCTCGCATAAGTCTGTATATATTGATTTTACTGGATTTCTAAGGATTCTTGTATTTCTGCTTTATCGCATATCTTCTCATAATCTGGCATAATATCGTCAGATTTCCGATATTCAATAGTCATAATTGATCCTTCCTATCCTAATAATAAACTCGTTACAGCTCCATAGCTCTCCTATAACTCTGTAACCCATTTACTTAAATGAGTATACTTGACTATATTGATTTCTTCAATATTATTTTGATGTATTCAAGTGTTAAAATAATGAAAAATTCCACAGCCAATTCAATATCTTCCACAATATGCTAATGGGAACTTTTTATAAACGTGACTTTTTTTAAGCCGCATTTGCAATTTATCATATGTTATTTAATTATTCAACATTTGCCGCTCCACGACAAAAGGAAATATCGCTTACATTTGTATTATTATTGCAAAGCACCTCAAAATGATTTCGATGCGTTTTTATAAAACCTTCTTTTTGCAGCTTTGATATCTCAGTAGACATTGCTGCGCGGTCAATGCAAAGATAATCTGCCAGCTGCTGCCTGTCAAAAGGAATATCAAAGGACAAGGACGAATGTCTGATAGATTCTGCTGACAGGTATGACAATAATTTCTCCCTTGTTGTCCGCTTGCCAACATGTGTAATCTTATCATTCAGAATGAGTATCTTATTTGCCAGTACACTGACCAGATTGCGAATCAGCTTCTGATGATGCCCACATGCAGTTGGACAAGTAACCAGAAGCTTCTGTATATTTAAAAAAACAATCTCACAATCCTCATCTGCCACCACACTGATGTTCAGAACAGCACCAGGGCTTGCCGCATATGGTTCTCCAAAAAAATCACCAGCATGACATTTAGACAGAATATTCCGATGTCCCCAGAGATCCTCCTGAATAATAAGAACACAACCTGACAATACTAATCCCATTACCTGTGTAGAATCTGCTGCTCTGAAAATATAAGAATCCTTCTCTTTAGAAACTGTTACTGCCTCTACACAGTGCAATACAGATAATATCTCATTATCAGTAAGACCTTTAAAAAAAGGACTGTTTTTTAAAATAGGTAAATATTTTTTCAAAATCTCACCTCCTGTTGGAAATCAAACATACAAGTTGTATTTATTATAATATGATTCTAACAGAAACAAAAATAAAATTCTATTAATGGAGGGTAAAATGATAAGAAAAATTATACGAATTGATAAAGAAAAATGTAACGGATGTGGTGCATGTGCAACTGCCTGCCACGAAGGTGCCATTGATATTATAGACGGAAAAGCCGAGCTGGTAAGAGAACATTTTTGTGACGGATTGGGGGATTGCCTCCCAGAATGTCCTACAGGAGCTATTTCATTTGAGGAAAGAGAAGCACCTGCATATGATGAAGATGCTGTAAAAGAAGCACAGAGTAAAATAGCTGCCCAAAACCATGCAATGTCACCTCACACCGGCTGTCCAGGATCTAAAATCATGCAGATACAGCGAACAAAAACGCCTGAGACCACAAAACCATCTTCAGGTGCAGATTCGATATCACAACTTGAGAACTGGCCGGTACAGATCAAACTTGCACCTATCAGTGCACCATATTTTAATGGTGCAAAACTTCTGATAGCCGCCGATTGTACTGCTTACGCTTATGCTGGATTTCATCAGGATTTTATTCAGAATAAGGTAACACTAATAGGTTGTCCGAAATTAGACCAGGTTGATTATAGTGAGAAACTGGCTGCTATTATTCAGAATAACAACATTCAAAGTGTGACAATCGTAAGAATGGAAGTTCCATGCTGTGGTGGTCTGGAGATGGCAGTAAAAAATGCACTTCAAAATAGTGGAAAATTCATACCATGGCAGGTTGTAACAATAAGTATTGATGGAAAAATTATTGATTAATAAGGAGATTACTGGAATGAATAAAAAAATGTTTTGTTTTCAGTGTGAACAGACAGCCGGATGTGCTGGCTGTACAGGAAATGCAGGTGTCTGTGGAAAAAATGCAGATACAGCCAAATTACAGGATGAGCTGACAGGTGCATTGATTGGTCTTGCAAGAGCTGTAGACAGTGCATCAGCTATTTCTAAAAGAACCGTACAAGTCATAATTGAAGGTCTGTTTACAACAGTTACAAATGTAAGTTTTGATAATGCAGCAATCGAAAATATGATACAAAAAGTCAGAGCTGAGAAAGAACGACTGGTCCCTGACTGCAGCAAATGTCAGTCACCATGTGGTAAAACAGACGAATACGACATGCAGCAGATGTGGAATGCCGATAAAGATATCCGCTCTTTAAAATCTCTTATTCTTTTTGGTATTCGTGGAATGGCCGCCTATGCTTACCATGCAAATGTTCTGAATTATGAAGATGATGAAGTAAACCGATTCTTCTGCGAAGCATTATTTAAGATTGGTTACGAAGAAAGTATAGAAACACTGCTTCCTACGGTACTTAAAGTAGGCGAGATCAACCTTAGGTGTATGGCACTTCTTGATAAAGCAAATACAAACAGCTATGGAATGCCAGAGCCCACTGATGTTACACTTACCATCGAAAAAGGTCCTTTTATTGTCGTGACAGGTCATGATCTTAAAGACCTGCAGCTTTTACTTGAACAGACAGAAGGAAAAGGAATCAACATATATACTCATGGTGAAATGCTCCCTGCCCATGCCTATCCACTCTTGAAAAAATTTCCACACTTAAAAGGAAATTTTGGAACTGCATGGCAGAATCAGCAGAAAGAGTTTGATCATCTTCCAGCTCCGATTCTTTACACTACCAACTGTCTGATGCCGCCAAAAAGCAGTTATGCTGACAGAGTATTTACAACAGAGGTGGTTGCTTTCCCTGGCGCTGTTCATATTGATGAGAAAAAAGATTTTACGCCAGTTATCAAAAAAGCACTTGAACTTGGTGGCTATAAAGAAAATCAGACATTAAAAGGCATCAATGGAGGTACGAAGGTGACAACAGGATTCGGTCATTCAGCTATACTGTCACATGCAAATACTATAGTAGATGCTGTAAAATCAGGTGCAATCAGCCATTTCTTCCTGGTTGCCGGATGTGATGGTGCTAAACCGGGTCGAAACTATTACACAGATTTTGTTAAACAAACTCCTTCTGACAGTATCATCCTAACCCTGGCATGTGGCAAATTCCGTTTCAATGATCTTAATCTTGGAGAAATCAATGGTCTGCCACGACTGATGGATATGGGGCAGTGTAACGATGCTTATGGGGCGATTCAGGTTGCTCTGGCACTTGCGGATGCATTTGGATGTACTGTAAATGAGCTTCCACTCTCCTTCGTTCTTTCATGGTACGAACAGAAGGCAGTCTGCATTTTGTTAACACTTCTGCACCTCGGAATCAAAAACATCCGTCTTGGTCCTTCTCTACCTGCGTTTTTGTCTCCTAATATTCTGAACTTTCTTGTGGAAAAATATGGCATAGCACCTATCACCACACCAGAAGAAGACATCAAAGCGCTAATAAACACTCCATAACACCAATAAAGCCAATAAAGCCGATACAGGAATAAAAACCCTGCCTCGGCTTTTTCTTTTGTCATTCTCCTGGACACAAAATATCCTCATTCTCATCATATTTTCTTCACTATTCCCACCTACACTATAGATAAGATGTAAAGGGCAGAAGATCAAAACATTGTTTATGCCTGCATAATAAAACTTTTGACTTTAGAATCCACCTGACATAGATATTGATATTGATATTAATGATATATGCATTAACGATATCTATCCGACAATATCTATATTAACTAAAGAAATAATGAATGAAAGGATGAATATATATGATTAATTTAAAAAAAGTAAACAAATCATGCGTAGCCGCAGTTATTCTTGCCATGTGTCTTATGACATCAGGCTGTGGTTCACAAAACTATACAACCAACAACAAAAATACTGATACCACCATAGCTTCCAGCATTACCGCCCAGGATACCAATGTAACTCACGCAGATGATGCCGATAACTACAAAACGGAAATAACAAGTGAATTCAGCATTACATCAACTGATGGTTCTACAATAACACAGAATGATTCCGTATATACCATAACACAGGCTGGCGAATATACCGTTACAGGACTCTTATCAGAAGGACAGATTGTAGTTAATGCTGACGATAATGCCGAAATCACCATTGTATTGAATGGTACATCCATCACATGTTCTAACGGTTCACCTATTTATATTAAAAATGCTGATAATGTAAAAATCAAATCTGAGGAAAACACTTATAACTGTATAGTTGATGCAAGAGCTGAAGCTGACGACAATCCAGACAATTCTTCCAGTGAAAATGGTAATGCTGCCATCTATGCAGCATGTGACCTTAAATTGGTTGGAAAAGGGGCATTATCATTAACTGGCAACTATAACAACGGTATCCAGAGCAAAGATGACATTTCTATTAAAAATGTTACCATCAAGGTTAATGCTGTAAATAATGCTATAAAAGGAAACGATGAGGTAGCAATAGAATCTGGTGAAATAATAGCTATATCCAGAAAAGGCGATGGCATCAAAACATCAAACAGCAGTCTTTCAACTAAAGGAAAACAGAAAGGAAATGTAATAATATCTGGTGGAAATATTGATATATATGCTGCCTGTGACAGCATAGATGCTGCATATGGTGTAGATGTTTCAGGTGATGGAAATCTGAATATATATACAGATACTTATTCTGATTATAGTGAAGCCGTAGCTGCCGACAACTCCGGTTCTTCAGCCAGCAGCTCTGGTTCTTCGGCCAGCAACCCAGGTTCTTCAATCAGCACTCCGGATTCATCGGCCAGCAACCCAGGTTCTTCAGCCAGCAACCCAGGTTCATCAAATCAGAATCAAGGTTCATCATCTAAATCATCATCCAATGCAACTATGATGACATACATAACAACTGCCAATACAGACAACCAGAATAACAGCAGCGTGGGAACTCCACCCGATATGAATAATGCTCAGAACAATGGTAACATGGGCAATCCTCCTGATATGAACAATACTCAGAACAATGGTAACATGGGCAATCCTCCTGATATGAATAACAGTAGCAGCAATTCTGGCAATAATCGTGACATGAAAGGTAACTTCAGTGGTGGAAACGGAGCTGCTAATGGTATGCCAGGCAATAACAGCTCAGGAAATTCATCTAAAAAGTCTTACTCTACAAAGGGAATCAAAGCCGAGAGCGAGATAAATATATCTGGTACAGCCATTAACATAAGTTCAACTGATGATGGTATTCATGCCAACTCAGATTCTGGTGTTCTTGAAACCGGCGAAGATGGCAAGGGTATAATATCTATATCAGGTGGAACTATCACAATCTCTACAGGTGATGATGGAATACATGCAGATAAAGAGCTTAATATAACTGATGGATATATAAATGTTTTAACATCCTACGAGGGTCTTGAGGCTATAACAATCAACATCAGTGGTGGACAAAGCTTTGTATATGCAGCTGATGATGGTATTAATGCATGTACCGGAGATGGCACATCTACTCCTCTTATTAATATAACTGGTGGATACGTTGATGTAACAACCGGTTCAGGCGATACAGATGGTATAGATTCTAACGGCAGCTACACACAGTCTGGCGGTATGGTTCTTGTAAAAGGCGGCAGTTCATCAGGTCAGGTATCTGGTTCTATTGATGTTGATGGCAATATTACTATAACTGGTGGAACATGTATAGCTTTAGGCGGTATATGTGAAACTCCTGTAAATTCAGTTAATGCTTACGTATTCAGCTCTGTATCCTTTAACGCAGGAAGCTACTCAGTAAAAGATTCCAGCGGTAATGAAATAATAAGCTTTACATTAAACAACAGTTACTCAAATGGCTGGATATGCACATCTGCTCTTACAACAAACACTGAATACACTCTTTACTGCGATGGTTCCTCATTAACAAACTGGACACAATCTGCAGGAACCATGGGTGCATCCAATGCCAGCGGCTTTGGCAACAATCCTGGCAGTTTTAATGGTGGTGGCCGTGGAGGTAACATGAATGGCGGAAAAAATATGAACGATAACAGAAATATAAATGGCAATAATACACCAAATAACAATAATGTACAATAACAATTGCAAACAATAGTTTGATTGAATCATTCATTTTTCGTAAATTAAATCAAAGTCAGACAGCATATATGAGGAAAGCAGGTGCGCATACATCATAAGATGCACTTGAAGTCCAATTGTGATAGTTCTTAGACTTTTCCGTTACTTCATAGCTATCCACAGACACGGATGTCTGTGGAAGTGAGATATGGGACATGGATGTCCCGTATCGAACGGTAGCGGAAACTACCATTACGTATATGAAAAGTCTTAGAAATATCCAATTGGAGCTTCTGGCATCGTTGATGTATGCGCACCTGCTTTCCTCATATATGCTGTCGTCCGTATATTACGAATTTATAACTTCATCTAAATCATCTGTCTGCTTTTAATATGTAATATGGTGTAAAATCATACTCTAATGTATCTGGCTTTTCTACCTTCAGAACCTCCCATTTTGAAATACATGGATGTGTTTTAGCATACATATCTTTTCTTTCAGCTTTCTCATACTTAAAGCCATGTGTTATCATGAAAATATTCCATCTTCTGTGTTCAATTCTTTCAAGCTCTTCTCTGTTATCTGTAAGAGAATATGCATGTTTTTCATAAATAATCCATTTTTTAATATCCTGATGCAATGATTGTGCTATACTTGATTCCCTGTCAAATATGCCCTTATTATGCCATACCTCATCTATTTCTTCTGATATTTTCTTATTCTCTTTAAGTTCTATTGAATCTTTCTTAAGACGTTCCTCTATATCTTCAGATAACATAAACTTATCATCCACAACAATATTTTTATCTGCTTTATATCTGCTTATTATTTCATACAACATATTGTATCTATGATTAAATATCTTTGCATCATTTACAATATCACGATTAGTTATAGAAGCATATGAAAAAATATCTTTATTCCTGTTTATTGTAAATAGATTCTTCTCACCATAAATATTAGCAAAATCATTGTTTTCCTTAGCCCTGACAACTATAGGAATATTAATACAGCTATCACCCTTATTGTATAACAGCTGCTTCAATTCAATAAGTGTATTAGACATTGAATGTGTATCACTCATTGCCACAATAAGATATGTAAATAATTTGGCGTCATTACATCTTTTAAAAATACTGTTAAACTGTAATGTCCTTGCATCCGTATTAAAAAATCTTAAACATACCTTTCCATCTATACCAAACTGATCTGGTATTGTATCAAATGGAAATTTCAATTCATAATATTCAATACTTTTACCTTCATATATATCTTCTTTTATGAACTTCAATCCCTTCAGGACATCAACTGAAAAATTCTTCATGAAACTTCCTATTATTGATTCCATATCCTTATCAAATACATCTATACATATAGTAGACTCTGCTGATAAAACCGACATATTAAGTCCTTGTATTAATGCACTCTGTCCAAATTCACCAAATCCAATGATTCCTATATGAACATCATAATCATCACCCTTATTAGCTGTATATACAGGATGTTCTTTATACATTTTATTGACAGCCATTTTATTAACATCTACTATGTCAAGATCAAAGGTTCTTGTATCTATTTTATCATAATACTGTCTTATCAGTTCTGCCATTGAATTGTCATTGCAGCACAGATGAATCTGCTGATACCCTTTATTTTCAGATGCATTTATATTTTTTTTAAAACCCTCTGTAAATGCATTTAAACATTCAATATTTTCTATTGAATTATCATCACACAAAAAAATATCACTGAATTTACATATATCAAGCATTTTTATTACACTTTCAATATGCATATCCTGATACTTCTGCACAAACTTTACACCTTTATTTATATATTTAAGCTTCTTATCATCTGAAAGTATAGTGCTTTCAACCACTGTAACACGACAATCTTTAGTCAATGCATCTATAAGAGGAAACTTATATTTTCCTTCACCAATAACCAATACGCGCTTTTTATTTCTCTGGCTAAACAGTCCTCTGACATAGCTGGCTGGTTTTCTGATAAGAACGGCTAATGCACCTATTGTACAGAATGGCGCAACAATAACAGCAATACAATACACATATGTTATTATTCCACTTAATATGCCACCACCTGTTGCCTGCATATACGCAATAGCTTCTTTCTGCTTTATATCCGGATCTATCTTATACGCTTTAATTGCATTCTGTATGTTTAATGTTACTTTAAGAAACGGATTATCTACATTATGGTAGAAAAATATACCTTCAATCACACATATAATAAATACTGCAAGTGCCGTATACCATAGATAATCTTTGTATTTATTTCGCTTCATATTAATCTCCATTTCTGTGCATGAAAATCAACATTTTCATACCCTCTCCTTAGTTTTAAAAATCAAAAAATTATTTTTAATTATATTAATTATGAGTAGCCTTTTCTGATTTAGCAGTAATAACAAACGCATTCACACTACCCTCACATAAAACAAGCATCTTTTCAAGTTGTGCTATTCCCTGCTCTCTGTTATATCTTGTACTTACGTAATAAGATATTCCATCAACTATATGTTCTTTCTTCGCTTTAAAATAATTCAGCTTATTTGGTGGCAATATTTCTTTATCAACATCAACTTTTCTTGCAACTGAATTTATAACTACTGTTTCTTTAACTGCTGCTCCCTTTTCAGCAAGAGGCTTACCATCTAAGATAAACTCACCAGGATTAATACCGCATATTTTAAACATACCTTTTATTTCTGCAAGCTTGGCATCAAATCCATAGCTTATACCAACAAGAATAAGGTACTTTTTGTGTTCCTATTCTTCAATCAGTAGTAACTCTTTTCAAATTTCACCTTGCATATGTCAATTCTTCATTTCCCTTATCGTAATCAAACCTACCATCATTCTTTTCTTCTATCGCCTTAATAATATGATAAGTGTATTCGTTATAAGGCGTTGGTATTCCAAATTCTTCTCCCATACGCATAAGTGCACCGGAAAACATATCTATCTCGGTATGTCTTTTAGCATCTATATCCTGAAGTGTAGAGTATCTTGCTGTTGGCGGCACTGCACTTCCACGTGACGATGAATTATCAATAACACTTAAATCTATTCCTTTTGCCTTAGCTATTGTTTCAAGCTCATGTCTTAAACCATCGCTTATAGCCTTCATATGTTCACTATCCCTGTAACATCCGACACCTGCACCAAGTACTGCCTGTGGAAGATTATTACTTACATTAAGTCTGAACTTACTCCACATTTCTTCTTTTATATGCTCTGTCACTCTGTAGTTAAGCCTGCTGGCTGCAAAAAGCTCATCTATCAACTTTATCCTGTCACTCACAAGTGTCTGTTCTGATATTTTGTCTGATGCAGATACCTTATCTGCTGTTTCCCCAAAAATAATTCCTATTGTTGTATCAGGATTAAAGTAATATCCCCTGCCATCTCTATGAGAGGCAACCTTTATAAGTGAATATACAATATGTGACATGCCTATCCTGTCTGCAATGATATCTTCACTGTCAACACCATTCATAAGACTCATAACTATAGTGTTTTCTCCAATAGCTGTAGCAATGTTGTCAAGTGCTCCTTTTAAAGCTCCATACTTTAACGAAACTATCAAAAGGTCAACGCCTGTATTATGCGCTTCTTCGGGTGTCCACACCTCTGGTCTGTATACTTCATCGTTTATAAGACAACCTTCTTTTCTCAGCCTTTCCTGACGTTCTCCCTGTGCTATTAGCCCCAGCCTTACATCCTTTAAGCCTGCAAGTCCCCATATAACATATGAACCTACAGCTCCTGCTCCTAATATAGCAACGGTCTTTATCTTCATGATGTTCTCTTTCCTCTTTTCTATAAAATATATTTCTAGTTATACATATGGATACATTTCTGAATATACTTGGCCATATACTTATATTTCTTACACCCAAAATATCTTATTCATATTTATTATATTTGCAATCTGCTGCTTTATCAACCTATTATTTCATACTATTATTTTCAATACTGTTATTCATATCCTATTTTATTTTTTACCTATTGTTCATACTATTATTTTACCAAAAAAGCGGATGTCTGAATAACAAACATCCGCTTATATTTTATAACTGATATGATGTAAACGTCATAAGACAAAAAGTCTTTCTTAACCTACATGATAAGATTTTTTAACGCTTACTTAGTATGCAACTCCATTAGATACTTCAACATAGTAAATATTAACTCCGCCATCCTCGGCTATAAGATAATATTCACCTGCAACTGGCACTCTGAATGAAACTGACTTAAGTGAATTTCCTGGAATCTTTGATGTAGATGTAATATCCTTTCCATTCTTATCAACTATCTTAATAAGTCTTGATTCATCTGTGCTTGAGCTTGTTGCATATACCTTCACCTTAGCTTCTCCAGCTGTTTTAAACGCAATAGCTCTTCCACTTGTACTGCCTTTACCAGAAAGCTTGATTCTTCTTGTAAAGTCTATTCCTTTATATTCCTTTCTGCTCTTATCTACTGTAACTGTTGCTTTGCTTCCGGCAACAATCTTAAAGCCATCAACAGTAAGTGTTGATTTTAACTTTCCTGTATTTACATCATTAGCATTTAGAACAAACTTGGTACCGCTTACAGTCGAATCTGTCTTTGATTCTGTAGCTTTAGTTGCTTCTGTTGTTTTTTCTGTTGCCTTTGTTGCTTCTGTTGTTTTCTCTGTTGGCTTTACTTCACCAGATGTCTTGCCTGTAACACTTATAACCTGATTAGCTACACCAAAATGTGCTCCAAGTGTTGAATAACTTCCCTGAGTTTCGTAAAGTCCCTTCATATTAATAGTTCCATCAGAATTTCTTAACTGCTTGTCTACATTACCATTAAGATTGATAAAATCAACAGCATTTTTAAACATTCCTGATACTTTAGATGGATTATCAACTACTGTACCCTTCTTGTCGCCACTAACAACTGGTGTTGGTAATAATCCTGATAATCTGTAATACTTACCTGTATTATAGTATATAGAATCACTCATATTACCTGTAAATTTATCTGAGTCTATAGCATTTACTGAAACAAGACCTACGTACACTGCCTTATTTGATGCTCTGTAGCATAAGAAGTTGCCCTTCTTTGCTGACTTACCATTGCCCCATGCTGTGGCATTCATGATTGTAAGACCTGATGGATTGTTGTTGTCAGTGAATCCTGTTGCCCCATTGTTAAACGAGAGACAGTTAAGTACAACATGAGGTGTACCTACACCTGAACCACCGAGCTTAAAGCCATTCATATCTCCGTTAGCATAATGAACTCCGTTAGATAATGTTCCATTGCCGAATGAAACACAGTTTCTTATAGTTATCACACCGATAGGACCTGTAGCTGACTTAGCGAAAAGATCCCATCCATCATCAGAGTTGCAATATGATATACATCCATCAAATACATTGCCTTCGCCGCATGTAAGCTTTGCTGCAAAACCATCTGCATTTTCACCTGTACCACCCTGGTCTGGATAATCACAGTTATCAAATGCTGTACAGTTGATTATAAGGTTGTTTGATGGCCATAAATCTTTAGTTGCTGCTGTTGTGTCATATCTTGATATCTGAAGTCCTGAATCTCTGTTTGCTTCGAATACACATTTTTCAAATATGTTGTTGTTACCAGCAAGTAACACGCCGTTATCACCAGCTCCATAGAAGTTGATTCCCTCAAAATACCAGTAATCTCCATCTACAACAACACCTCTGTTTGCGCCATTAAGTGTCTGTGCTGAGAAATCAAACTTAACCTCTGCACCATCAGCTGCTTTTACAACTATATAAGCGCCGCTTTTTCCATTCATGGCATTATTAATAACTATCGTATCTGTAAACTTGTAAGTTCCAGCCTTAACTATGATAACATCTCCTGCCTTAGCACTGCTTATAGCTGTAAGAATATCAGATGCTGACGAAACATACTTTGCATTCTTAAAATCTGAATCCTTCTTTGTACTTAAATCTGTATATGCCCCTGAATATGAGAGACTTGTCTTATCATAACTGTTTTTAGTATCTGAACCTGCACCTGTAGTTTCCTTCTCAGTTACCTTTGTTGCTTCTGTAGCTTTAGATGTAGTAGCCTTCTCTGTAGTCTTAGTTTCTTTTTCTGTTGCCTTAGATGTAGTAGCCTTTTCTGTAGTCTTAGTTTCCTCTTCTGTTGCCTTTGTTGTTTCATCTGTAGAAGGCTCCGGAGTTACTATGTTGGCATTAGTTCCACCAACAGCCACAAGCTCTGTGTTTTTATAATTCGTAACAGCTGCTTTTAAATCCTTATCTACAACATAAACTGTGTCGTCTTCATCACTGAACTTCCAGTCAATAACACCACCGCCAAGGCTTCCTGCTCCCTTAGAAGATGTAACAAGTGCTGGAACATCCTTTGCTGCTACAAGGCTTCCTGCCTTTACTCCAAGATCCTTAGTTGTATCAAAGTTATCGTATGTTGTGCCACCAGCTACTGTCTTGTATGATGATGGTACCTTTTCACCTGCAGAAGCAGCCAGATATGCATCGAATGTTGCTGCATTGGCAGCTTCACCTGTAACTGATGCTGCATTAGCATATATGATACCTGTTGCTCCAACTATTTCGTTGCCATAAGCTTTTATGATGCCGCCGTTCTCACCTGAGAATGTGCCTTCGCCTAAAGCATCAGAACCCTGATTAGATGAAAGCATAGGATACTTGCAGTTTCTGAAGTAGTTGTTCTCTACATATACAGAAGAACCCATAGTTGAACCTACACCATACTTTGCGTTACCATCATAATAATTGTTATACATATGTACTGACATAGTTCTTACTCTGGCATGTCTTGAGTCTGAATGATCAAACCAGTTATGATGATAAGTAATGTAGTTAGGACCACTCTCGCTCTTCATACCACACAATGAACATTTACCTGAATCATAGAAATGTACATATGAAACTGTTATATACTGTGAATCACCCTTTATATCTATAGATCCATCACCTTTAGCCTGGTCAGCATCCCCACCAACCTTGCCATAGTAAAGGTCTACGTTATGTATCCATACGTTGCAGTTAGCTGTATCTAGTGAGATACCATCATCCATAAAGTTAAGTATTGAGAGGTTCCTCATTTCTACATTACCTGCATTTCTTAAAAGGAAACCGAAGCCGCTTATGCTTGCGTCCTCGCCAACTCCTTCAAAAGTCATGTTAATATTAGAATAAGCACTTGCTCCTTTTATCTGCACACCCTCAGATGAGCTTGAAAACTTATCCATACCCGAATCTGTAAGACATCCTATTACTCTTACATCAAGTGCCCTTGTTTCTACACCCTTACTGGCACTCTTTGTATATGCATCAATAATTGTCTGGAGTCCTGTGTACTCCTTCTCGCCCTTTCCTTCCATAATGCCTGCTTTTACAGTTTTAGCATTATCATTAGTTACATAAAGAACGATTGAATCACTCTTAAGTGTTCCATCTTCGTTATATGCTCCTGAACCTGTCTTGTATTTTGATTCAGAAGAAAATGCAAAGCCTGATCTGTCATATGAGCTTACCTTAAGAACATCTGTAACCTTAGCCTTAGCTGTTACTTCTTTTCCATTCTTTACTGGTACTACCCTGATAACATAGTCTCCTGCCGAAAGGCCCATGGCATCTACCCTGTAGTAACTCTTGTACCTTCTTATAAGTTCATTGTCGATTCTTGCATATGCTGAATCTGACTGTGAAGCCTTTTTGATATATGCTGTATATCCATCGGCTTCCTTGTCAATAGACCACTCAGCGTAAGCTGATTCAAGCCAGCCCTGCGCTGTTCCATTGAACTGTACTGTTCCAACCTCTGCCTTTGCGGTAGATATTGTAGTTGGAATAATGACACTTACAACCATCAATGCTGCAAGTATCCATGCCCATCCTTTGCGGGCACCCTTGCTAATGTTAGCTTTCATGTTTTACCTCCTCATGCACATGTTTGTGCAATATGCTTTAACATATGATGTCTTACTTGCTAATCTTAGCAATATCACACAAAAAAGTACATAGGATAACATAGTAAATTAGTACCATTTATTAAAATTTTGTTTCATATTTATTAAAAGATTGTTTCCATATAAATATATTCTATATTGTTGTTTAATTGAATATTAGTTGGTGACGAACGGACGACAAATATAAGCT
>ERZ773157.1113-NODE-1113-length-27509-cov-3.351570_pt1 | contig 27509 bp, 15 predicted proteins | sample MGYA00511480_ERZ773157 | MGnify/ENA primary metagenome ERZ773157 (study PRJEB29015, sample SAMEA2737863) | human gut metagenome | biome: human gut; feature: human-associated habitat; material: faeces | place: China | collected 2012 ... | reverse complement strand
GAATAATTCCACAAAAACAAGTTCCCCGGGGAAAAGATTTGAATATATAGTATGCTGACAGCCAATGCATAACTTTTATACTTGAAAAATGGTATATATTTTTCATAAGCGAGGAAATAGCAAGTATAAATAAATTAAACAGATAAATATGAGGGTTAATAATTGGCTGAGTGGTTTTGCCTGTGTGCTCCTGTTGGGAGTGGTGGGTTGTAAAAAAGATAAGATACGTGAAGGAATTCCCGTAGTAGTTGAGAAAGTGGGGGTCGATGATGTAGAGATATTCGGTGATTATGTAGGGCGGATCAGGGCCCGGCAATTTGTGGAAGTACATGCCCGGGTAGAAGGCTATCTGGAAAAGATGCTTTTTGAGGAAGGGAAACGGGTAGAGCGTAATCAGCCCTTGTTTATTATCAATCCCGATTTATATAAAGCGCGGGCCGATAAAGCTGCGGCTCAACTGAAAAAAGACGAAGCCCAGGAGTTGAAAACCGGACGCGATGTAGAGCGTTTGCGTCCTTTATACGAACAGAATGCAGCCAGCCAGTTGGACCTGGATAATGCCATTGCCGCTTACGAAAGTGCTAAAGCGAACGTAGCCATGAGTAAAGCCGATCTGGCACAGGCAGAGATGGAGCTGGGATATACGACGGTACGTTCGCCCATTTCGGGATACATCAGCGAACGGCATGCCGATATCGGTACCTTGGTGGGCCCCGGCTCCAAGTCGCTATTGGCGACCGTCGTGGCCAGCGATACCGTGTTGGTCGATTTTAGCCTCACCGCCCTCGATTATCTCCGCAGCCAGCAGCGTAATGTCAGATTAGGCGAGCAGGACGCTACCCGTTCCTGGCAGCCCTCGATTACGGTCACCCTGGCCGATAATTCTGTTTATCCGGAGAAGGGCCTGGTCGACTTTGCCGAGCCTCAGGTCGATCCCAAGACAGGTACTTTCGGGGTGAGAGCCGAACTGGCCAATCCCGGGCGGAAACTGCTGCCCGGACAGTTTACTAAAGTCAAACTGCTGCTCGATGTGCGCGAAAACGCCGTAGTGGTACCTGCCCGCGCAATTATTATCGAGAAGGGAGGTGCTCATGTTTATGTTATGCGCAGGGATAGTACTGCCGAGAAACGGTTTATCGAAACCGGACCCGAAGTCGGTAATTTTGTGGTGGTAGAGAGGGGATTGGGACCTGATGAAATGGTCGTGACCGAGGGACAACACAAACTTTCTCCCGGTGATCTTTTGGCTCTCCGCACGGTGGCTAAAAAAGAAGAAAATACAGACGAAATAAACGAAGTAAGATGAAAGTTGAATTCTTTATAGACCGCCCTATCTTTTCGGCGGTATTATCCATATTGATTGTCGTGGTAGGATGTATCGGCCTCTATTTGTTGCCGGTGGATCAATACCCGCAGATTACACCTCCTATGGTGAAAATTTCGGCCTCCTATCCCGGAGCTAGTGCACAGACTGTCTCGCAGGCTGTGGCGACCCCCATCGAGCAGGAACTCAACGGGACGCCGGGAATGCTCTACATGGAATCCAGCAGTTCCAATTCCGGCGGTTTGTCGATCAATGTCACCTTCGACATTTCGGCCAATCCCGAATTATCTGCCGTAGAAATCCAGAACCGGGTGAAACTGGCCGAGTCGCGCTTGCCCGCCGAGGTGGTGCAGAACGGTATTTCCGTCGAAAAGCAATCTTCGAATCAGCTCATGACCCTGACCCTGACTTCCGACGATCCCCGTTTCGACGAAATCTACCTCAGTAATTTTGCGACGATCAATGTCCTGGATATCCTGAGGCGTATCCCCGGGGTAGGACGGGTTTCCAATATCGGAAGCCGTTATTATGGTATGTGTATCTGGGTGATGCCCGACCGGATGGCTAATTTCGGACTGACGGTAAAAGATTTGCAGGATGCCCTCAAAGACCAGAACCGTGAGTCGGCGGCCGGCGAATTGGGCAAGCAGCCTATTTCCGGGCAGGATATAACCATTCCGATCACTACCCAGGGGCGTTTGTCTACAGTCAATGAATTCGAAGAGATTGTGGTCAGAGCGAATCCAGACGGTTCTATCGTACGTTTGAGGGACGTTGCCCGGGTCTCTCTCGAGGCTTCTTCCTATTCCACCGAGAGTGGTATGAACGGTAAAAATGCCGCAGTACTCGGGATTTATACCCTTCCCGGTGCGAATGCCGTCGAAGTGGCCGGGCAGGTGCGCGAAACGATGAAAGAGATCAGTAAGAATTTTCCCGAAGGGCTCGATTACGAAATCCCTTTCGATATCACCAGCTACATTTCCGAGTCTATCCACGAAGTGTATAAAACCTTGTTCGAAGCGCTGTTGCTGGTGGTGTTGGTGGTGTTTCTTTCGCTCCAGAACTGGCGCGCTTCTCTGGTGCCCCTGATTGCTGTGCCGATATCGTTGATCGGAACTTTCGGGGTGATGTTGGTTTTGGGCTTTTCGCTCAATTTACTTACTCTGTTGGGATTGATTTTGTCGATAGGTATCGTGGTCGACGATGCCATTGTAGTTGTCGAAGCGGTCGAGAGTTATATGGAAAAAGAAGGTTTGAGCCCCTACGAGGCTACGAAGAAAGCTATGCGGGGATTGACCGGGGCGTTGATCGCCACCTCTCTCGTGCTGGCTGCGGTATTTATTCCGGTTAGTTTTCTGGGGGGGATTACCGGTTTGCTTTACCGGCAGTTTGCCATTACCATTGTCGTTTCGGTGTTGATATCGACTGTGGTCGCTTTGACGCTGAGCCCGGCGATGTGTGCGCTCTTGCTGCGTCCTTCCGCACCCTCTAAAAACCGTATTTTCGGAATGATCAACCGTTGGCTGGCTACCGGAAACCGGAAATATGTAGGGATAATCGGTAAAGCGATCACCAATCCCCGCCGTATCCTGGCCGGTTTCGGGATGGTACTTGTTTTCATCTTTGTATTGAACCGGGTGGTTCCGGGTAGTTTTATGCCTGAAGAAGATCAGGGCTATTTCAAGGTTGAACTGGAATTACCCGAAGGGGCTACACTCGAGCGTACACGCCTGGTGACGGATCGGGCGGTAGAATTTCTGAAAGCTCATCCTGCAGTCGGTTATGTACAGAATGTGACCGGTTCCAGTCCCCGGGTAGGAACCAACCAGGCCCGCTCCGAACTGACGGTGATTCTGAAATCGTGGGAAAAGCGTAAAGGAAACGGTATGGAGATCGATCAGGTGATGGAAGATACCCGCAAAGAGTTGAAGCAATATCCCGAGGCCCGGGTTTATTTGTCGAAACCGCCTGTTATTCCAGGCTTAGGTACTGCCGGTGGATTCGAGATGCAGGTCGAAGCCCGGAATGGAGCTACTTTCGAAAATCTGGTCGAAGCGGTCGATACCCTGATGAAGTATGCTGCCGAGAGTAAAGCTTTCACCGGTCTGTCGTCTTCGTTACAGGCCGAAATTCCTCAGCTGTATTTTGATGTCGACCGGGACAAAGCCAAATTCCTGGGTATCCCGATGTCCGATATTTTTTCGACGATGAAAGCCTACACCGGATCGGTTTATGTGAACGATTTCAATATGTTTAACCGGGTTTATAAGGTATATATTCAGGCCGAAGCTCCTTACCGGGCACATAAAGACAATATCAATATGTTCTTTGTAAAGACGGCGGGAGGGGATATGGTGCCTCTGACTGCTTTGGGTGATGCCGAATATACGACAGGTCCGGGAAATATCCGGCGCTTCAATATGTTCACGACGGCAGTTGTCCGGGGGGCGGCAGCTCCGGGATATAGTTCGGGTGAGGTGATGCGTAAGATGGAAAACATTGCCAGGACTCATTTACCCGAGAATATCGGTGTCGAATGGAGCGGTTTGTCTTATCAGGAGAAAAAAGCCGAGGGACAGCTGGGGCTGGTATTGACTCTGGTATTCCTGTTCGTCTTCCTCTTTCTGGCTGCTTTATACGAAAGTTGGCTGGTGCCGGCAGCCGTATTGCTGTCGTTGCCCGTTGCTGCTTTGGGGGCTTATCTGGGCATTCTGGGATTTGGGCTCGAGAACGATATCTATTTCCAGATCGGTTTGGTGACTTTGATCGGTCTGGCTGCTAAAAATGCGATTTTGATTGTGGAGTTTGCCAAGATGGAAGTCGACAAAGGGGTCGATGTGGTTGTCGCTGCCAAAAATGCGGCCATGTTGCGTTTCCGCCCGATCCTGATGACTTCGCTGGCCTTTGTGTTGGGTATGTTGCCTCTGGTCATGGCATCCGGACCGGGATCGGCCAGCCGCCATTCGATCGGGACCGGTGTGTTCTTCGGTATGATTGCAGCCATTACCATCGGAATAGTATTGGTACCTTTCTTCTTTGTAATGGTCTATAAATTCAAAGAAAAGATTAGAGTAAAAACGAAAAGCGTAAAATGATGAAGAAAATTTATACCCTCGCTATTGTATTGCTGGTATTGGGAGTGAGTTCATGTAAACTGGGAAAGCATTACTCCCGGCCCGAACTCCGCTTGCCGGAACAGATCGAAGGAACGGTGCCCGATTCGGTTTCGGCCGGTGATATCCGATGGACCGATTTATATACCGATCCGGTACTCCGGCAGTTGATCCGGAAAACATTGGAAGGAAACAAAGACCTGATGATCGCTGCGGCCAAAGTGAAAGAATCGATGGAACTCCGTCGTATCGCTAAAGCCGACCTTTTCCCCAAGGCAGAGGCTACCGTGTCTGCCGAGCGGGAATACGATGAAACGCCTGGGAATACTTTTGAAGGAAAAGTGTTGGCATCCTGGGAAGTCGATTTGTGGGGAAAACTACGTTGGGCCGGTCAGGCCGCTCTGGCCGAATATTTGCAGAGCGTCGAAGGCAGGCAGGCTTTGCAGTCGGCTCTGGTTGCCCAGGTGGCGCAGGCTTATTTCGAGTTGATCGCTTTAGATCAGGAACTGGCCATCGTACGGCAGACACTGGCGGCCCGGCAGGAAGGAGTACGTCTGGCAAAGCTCAGGTTCGAGGGAGGATTGACTTCCGAAAATCCCTTGCGTCAGGCACAGGTCGAATTGGCCAGAACCCAAACCCTGGTACCGGGATTAGAAAGGGAGATTCGCCTCAAAGAGAATCAGATTACTTTACTGGCCGGAGAATATCCCGGAGAAGTGGCGAGAGGGAAAAGTATCGGTCAGCAGCAGTTGATGACCGCTCTGCCGGTGGGATTATCTTCCCGAATCCTGGAAAGACGGCCCGACATCCGCCAGGCCGAATATCGGTTGAAAGCGGCTCATGCCAAAGTCGGTGTGGCTTATACCAGCATGTTCCCGAAATTTACTTTAACCGGACATTATGACCTCGAGAGCAGCGATCTGACCGATTTTCTGAAAGCACCTTACTTTTTTGTCGGTGGTGAATTATTGGCACCGGTGTTTAATCTGGGAAAAAACAGAGCGCGTTTAAAAGCTTCCAGAGCTGTGCAGGAACAGGAAACCTACAATTATCAGAAAGTGGTGCTCCAGGCTTTCACCGAAGTGAGCAATGCCTTGGTCAACTCCCGTAAAAGTCGTGAAATCCGTGAATCCCGCGAACATCTCGAACAGTCGGCCCGTTCTAATCTCGATCTGGCTACTTTGCAATACATCAACGGAGTGATCAGTTATCTCGATGTATTGGATGCCCAGCGTGGATATTTCGATGCCCAGATCGGGCTCAATACGGCTATCCGCGACGAATTACTGGCTACGGTACAATTGTATCAGGTATTGGGAGGCGGTTGTTCATAGGGATGTCAAAAAATGTACATCGGGAGTGTACCCTGATCAGGATTTCCGGGATTCGATCTCCCGGAGATTCTCCATTTTTTTCTTTCGCAGGAATCCGTTGATATCTTCCAGGTGTTCGGTGACTTTACCGTTTCCGAATTCGTAGACCTTTTGGGCCAGTCCGTTGAGGAAATCCCGGTCATGGGATACGACGATCAGTGTGCCGTCGAAATCGATCAAAGCATTTTTCAGTATATCTTTCGTTTTCAGGTCCAGGTGGTTGGTCGGTTCGTCGAGGATCAACAGGTTGACCGGTTGAAGAAGCAGTTTGATCATAGCCAGACGGGTGCGCTCTCCGCCCGAAAGTACCTTCACTTTTTTGTCGATATCGTCTCCGCTGAACATAAAAGCGCCCAGCAGGTTTTTGGTATTACTTTTCAGCTCCGAAGGGGTAACGTCATCCACCGTCTGGAAAACAGTCAGTTCTTCGTCCAGAAGAGAGGCCTGGTTTTGGGCGAAATAACCGATTTGTACATTGTGGCCGAGTGTGAGTTTACCGGTATAATCCGTAATCTCCCCCATAATACATTTTACGAGCGTAGATTTTCCTTCCCCGTTGCGTCCTACGAAAGCCACCTTTTCTTCTCTTTGAATGGTGAACCCCGCCTCTTTGAACACCAGATGATCCCCGTAATATTTCGACAATTCCTGGGCGATTACCGGATAGCTGCCCGAACGGGGAGAAGGAGGAAATTTCAGGCGCAGGGCAGAGGTATCTTCTTCGTCCACTTCGATCAGCTCTAGCTTTTCGAGCATCTTTACCCGCGATTGCACTTGCAGGGTTTTAGAGTAAGTGCCTTTAAACCGCTCGATAAAATCTTTGGTTTCGGCGATCATTTTTTGTTGTTCGTCATAGGCTTTTTGTTGTTGGGCCCGGCGGTCTTTACGTAGCTCCAGGTACTTGGAGTAATTCACCTTATAATCGTAGATCCGTCCCATCGTGACTTCGATGGTCCGGGTGGTGATGTTATCGACGAATGTACGGTCGTGAGAAATAACGACGACAGCTTTTCCGTTGCTGATCAGAAATTCTTCCAGCCATTGGATCGAGTCGATATCCAGATGATTGGTGGGTTCGTCTAAAAGCAGGACATCCGGATTTTTGAGTAACATTTTGGCCAGTTCGATCCGCATCCGCCAGCCTCCGCTGAAATCGCTGGTCTGACGTTGCAGGTCTTCCCGTTTGAACCCCAGTCCTAGCAGTGTTTTTTCGACATCTGCTTCGAAATGGGTGAGATCGATACTATAATATTTCTCGCTCAGAGCAGAAACCTCTTCGATCAATTTATAATATTCGGGTGAGTCGTAATCGGTACGCTCGGTCAGCTGACGGTTCAGGTCGTCGATCCTTTTCTCCATTGCGAAAAGAGGGGCAAAAGCCTGCGAAGCTTCTTCGTATACGGAGCGTCCGTCTTCGGTCATCAGATGCTGCGGGAGATAGGCGATCACGGTATCTTTCGGCGCCGATACATTGCCCCGGCTCGGTTTGCGCTGGCCTGCCAGGATTTTCAGAAGGGTGGATTTCCCTGCACCGTTTTTTCCCATCAGGGCTATCCGGTCTTTCTCATTGATCTGAAAGGAAATATCTTTAAAGAGGGCTCTGTCACCGAATTCTACCGTAAGTCCGTCTACTGAAATCATTTTTTATCTGTCGAAAATTTTTAAATCCATCTTTCCCCCTTCTTTTTCCTGCCCCTCTGTTCTTTTTATCCTGCCGCAAAGATAGAAAGAAGTCGAATAAAAATGCCGGAATAAGGATAAATAAAGTAAATATAGTTATCTTCCCCGGATTATCCGATAAATTTACCTTCCTTCCAGATGCCCGAATTCCGGGTACCGTCGGCCCAGGTATAGGTCCCCTGTCCGTGTCGTCTGTCATTCATCCATTGGCCTGTATATTTATCTCCGTTATTCCAGGTGAACGTCCCTTGTCCTTGTTTCATATCGTTTACCCATTGCCCTTCATATTTATTTCCGTCGGCATGATAATAAATACCCTGACCGTGCATACGATCATTCATCCATTGTCCTACGTATTTATCCCCATTGACCCACGTGAACGTCCCTTGTCCCTGTTTCTTATCGTCGAACCATTGTCCTTCATACCGACAACCATTGGCATAATAATAAATCCCCTCTCCTTGTTGTTTGTCATTCACCCATTGTCCCTTATATTTGCTACCATCGGGATGATAAAGTGTTCCCTGACCGTGCATACAATCATTTTTCCATTGCCCTTCATACCTGCTTCCACTTTTCCACTGGTAAGTTCCCTGTCCTTGTTTTTTGCCGTTCTCCCATTGTCCGTCGTATTTACTGCCATCGGCAAAATAATAAATGCCTGGTCCTTGTTTGTGATCATTCTCCCATTGTCCGTCGTATTTATCCCCGTTGGCATAATAAAAAACGCCTTGACCATGCATATAGTCACCATTCCATTGCCCTTCGTACCTGCTTCCGTCTTGCCAGTCGTAAGTTCCCCAGCCTTGTTTCTTATCGTTTACCCAATCTCCTTTATATTTGCTTCCGTTGGCATAATAAAAAATACCCCGTCCGTGCATATTCCCGTTTTTCCATTGTCCTTCATATCTACCCCCGTCGGTCCAGCAATAAGTCCCCTGTCCGTTGAATTTTCCATCTGCCATTTCTCCGGTATAGCTCCCATTGTCGAACTTATGGGTTTCCATCTTTGAAGTATTGGAAGCCGTAGAGGAGGAGGTAAAAGTATTCGAAATAGGAGTGCTTCCCGAAGTGCCGGATGTTGTCGAAGACGGAGTTAACCCACGTCCGAGGCATTGGGCGATCGAGGCGACAAGCTCTTGAATATGATGGCTTTCGAATGGACAAGCATCTATCCGGTCCAATTTCAATAAGTGATAGGTCATATCGCTGGGTCCCAACTTCTTGGAGATCTTAAACGGGACGATATTTTTCTCGAATTCCAGTGCCAGGCTAATCTCGTTCGCCGTATTCTCGGAATTATTCGAATGCTCCGACCATATAAAAAGTAAAATCTTACTATTATACACAGCCTGTGAGATCGCTTTGGCATAAGAAGTCCCTCTTTTTATCTCCTCTTTATCTATCCAATAAGATATATTCGCTTGCGTCAATGCAGCTCTGATCTTTTTCACCAATTCTTCGTCTTTTCTCGAATAACTGATAAATACATCATGTTCCATATCGGTTTGATTTTTCATTATTTTAAACTACAAAGAAATAAAAACATATCCATTTCCGGGTCGGCATTTTCCAATATTTCCGGATTTTGTATCAACTGCCTGTCTTTTGCTGTCAAACGTTCCAGCTCGTAACCCGATAAAAAGATCATCAACTTACCGTCTTGTGTGAAGCCTTTGAGTTTTTTGGCATACCATTCCGGACGATTGCTTACCTTGGGGGCGGGTTGATTGTCGGCGATCAGTTTATTTTCTTCTGCACGTTGGCGGATCCAGTTCCATTTACCGTTATGCCGTTCCTTGATGCCCAATAGGTAATAACACTCCGAATCCTCCATCCCGGTTTGCTGATTGAGTTCCGTGACGATATAATCGTCGTTCATCATAAAACCGGCGATACTTATAAATCCTTTCTGACTTAAATCTGTAAATGCCTGCATGGCATTTTCCGTTTCCCAATAACTTTCCGGGACGTTATATTTCCCAAAATCGAATTTCAGGAAAGGAACGGCACTGCCGGGGATAATCCGGTAAATCACCGGTTCGAGGGCGGTGAAAAGATAAGCTTCGTTTCGATGCTGGGTGAGCAAAGGGCCGATACTGGCTTCCAGTGTCCTGGTTTCCATCGGAAGGTATTTCCCCATCACTTGCAAAGCCGAATCGGTCTGTGTCAGTCGTTCAGGATATTTTCCATTGTTATACCCCTCGTAAAACCAGAATTGCGGACCTAGTTTGATAAAACTCTGTGTTCTGTCCGGGACCTCTCTTTGGTCTATGAACCGACCGTTTTTATGATAGCGGTAGAGTTGCACATCTTGTCCCGACAAAATATAGAGCTCGTCTGTTTCGGGATCACTGTAAAAGTCGCTCAATCCCAGGTATTCGCCCGGTGCTCTTCCGATTTTTCCGATAGAATCTAAAAATTCTCCCTTCCTGTCGAACCGGTAAACAAGATTACTCCCGTTCAGCATGTCACCGACATAAAAACTATTACTGTCCGAACGAATCGCATTATATGCCCCCACCGTGATCGATTCCCGGTGGTCCAGTTTGATCACTTCTATCGATTCGATAAAAGTCCTTAGCGAAGAAGCATTGGGCCCGCTATATTCTACCATTTCAGGTAATTCGGGTCGGGAAGTCCCGGCATGACAACCGGTCAGAAGTGCACAAAGCAAAAAGAAAAGGATATTCTGCATAACAAGGATACAATTATAATTTGTTTGCCAAGTTATGATTATTTTGTCAAAAATTTAGATAAATGTGGTATATTTGTTCGCACTAAATCGTTTCGTTGACCATTGTAAAATATGACAAACCGGCAAATTTCACCTCATACAGCCTCTTTTGAAAAGATCTTCCGGGAATATTATCCGGTATTGCTGCCTTTTGTGGAACGGCATGTCGGAGAACGGGAACTGGCTAAAGATTTGGTGCAGGATGTCTTTTTGAAATTATATAAGAGTTATCCTTATTTTTCCTCAGAGGTAAATATTAAATCCTGGTTATATACCTCTTCACGAAATGCTGCATTGGATTATCTGCGGCATTTGAAAGTTCGGGATAACAATAAGCTACTGATGGCAGAAGCGATGATGTATGCTGCCGATGTGGATGAGGTGATCAGTGAAGAACTGACCCGCAAGATCCATGAAGCTATCGATTCTTTACCTTTGCAGTGCTGCCAGATCGTACGTATGCATATCATCGATGGAAAGAAATATACCGAAATCTCCGCTGAATTGGGAATATCTATAAATACCATAAAAACACAGATTTTCCGTGGATATAAAAAATTGCGTGAACTACTTACCGATGATTTGAATGCCTTGGTGTTATTTTATTTCCATATCGTCAGAAAAGAAAATCCTGATTTTTGTTGCAAATCAGAAGAAATATCAAATTTTTGTCACTCAAAATAAAAATAAGCTCGTCTTATCTGTAATTGAAACAAACTGTCGGATGAAAATCCGATGTTTATTATAAACAATAAGTCATGAAAGTTATTTTTATTTTATTTCTGTGTTTCTTTGTAAATCTGGTTTCGGCTCAAGATTTCCAGTATCGTATCGACTCAAATGTAAATACAGTAAAAATCGACTCCATAGGAAAGATTATACGGGAATTGAGAAATTACAATACTAAGGGTAATAATCGTTATTTATCCTATTGGGAAGCTTATGCTTATTATAAATGTGCTATACTTTCCAGGGTATTGAAAAAAGAGGAAGACGCTGAAAAATTTACGGAAAAGGCGATTGAGATACTGGAATCTACAAAAGGGAAGACAACTGAAGATTATGCCCTGCTAGGTATGTTAAAAAATTATCAAATAAATTTTTCAGGATGGTTGGCGACTATTAAATTGAGTAATCAAGCTAAAACGATGGCGCAGAAGGCTATTGAATTGGATGGTGATAATTTACGGGCCTATCTGGTTTTGGGTATAAATAATTATTATACACCGGAGCTTTATGGTGGAAAAAGTAAATGTGAAGCATATTTCAAAAAAGCAATAGCTCTTCCTGACCGTACTTCAGAAAATGAATTCGACCCTACCTGGGGAAAAGGAGATGCTTTTTATTTCTTGTTATCCTATTACAAGAACCGGAAGGATGATGGGGATCAGGAACTTTTTGAAAAATTGAAACAGGATGCCCGGAATAAATTTCCGGATGATAAAAGATTCAAGCGTATCGGTTATTAATTATAAGAATATTATCCTGTATAATGGAGCCGTTCATGACAGTTATAGAATTTGCCGGTATATCCGATTTTATAGGGTGTGATCAAAAATATGAAAATAGCTATTCTGAGGTGCTCAGGTTTATAAGAGAAAGGATGACATTCCGGGTTTACACTTCTGTTAGGGATAAATTTTATTTGATATTGGTGTTCGTATTCATTATCCCTGTTGGTTTGTCTGCACAAAATGCTTATATACAGGGAGTTGTTCAAGATATTGACGGAACACCTTTGGCCGGGGCTGTTGTGATGCTTATGCGTGACGGTACACGGGTTGCGGCAACTACTTGTAAGATAAACGGTACTTTTAAAATCTCAGCTCACATTCTGCAAACCGATGTTTTACAGGTGTCGTTTGTCGGATTCCGTAATCGGCAAATTCCCGTTTCTGCATTTACCGATTGGAATAATATTCGAATTATCTTGCGGGAAACAGTCATACAACTTGACGATGTTACGGTTATGAGTCCCAGTATATCCGAAGACTTTGCTGTAGAACGTTTGGAGAGTATCGATATTTATCTTTCTCCTGCTTCAGGGGCCGATCCTTTGAAAGCAGTATCTGTGATGGCGGCGTCTACCAACGTATCGGAAAGTGCGAATACAGAATTACGGGGATCTTCGGGCAACCATTCCGTTGTGGTGCTGAATGGGGTGCCTGTCTGGAAGCCGGTACGCAATACCCAATTGAACGGTATCGGGAATTTTTCTGTTTTCAATACTGAACTTATCGGCCAGATGAAAGTTTATGCAGGTAATCCTCCGTTGACAATAGGGAATTCGATTGCAGGTGCGATAGAGATTGAAACGCCTGAACACATCACTCGTAATGATTTGAAATTGTCTTTATCGCTTGCGAATGCCGGTATCCTGATCAGTAAAAAGATATCGGATAAAAATTTCCTGCAATTATATGCTAATCACCAATTTTCAGCTCCATACCTCTGGCTGAATCATACTAATACAGATTTTTTGAAGCGTTTCAATACGACGGATGGAGGGGTGAACCTCCATTTACAGTTAACCCCTCGGTTGAAATTCAATCTTTATGAATATGCTATCGACGAGTACTACCGGGCAGATACAGAGCAATATAATTATAAGGACGAAAGTAAGGCAACAAGCCGGCGTTGGTTTCAGGTTGCAGGCCTTACTTTTGCGGCCTTGCAAAGTGGTGTAGTGGTTGAATTGAATAATGGCATAGATCTCTGTAAAAGCGGTTATCGATTTGGTGTCATGGACGGTTCGACACGGGAGAACCGCTTGTATACCTCGTTGGCCGCAAAGTATTTTGTTAGAAATCTGGGGTTTCAGGCTGGACTCACACATCAATATACACGGGTTAATTTTTATGGTACTTTTCCCAAATATTTTTATGATTATTCGGATGAAGCAGAGGATGTAACGGCCGATGATAAACTCTATAACCGTGTCTGGGAAGGTTATTTTTATTGTAAGTATACACCTGTACGTCATTTACTTTTCAGCGGTGCGGTCAGAAAAAATATTCCTGAAGCCAGTCAACCTGATTATATATCCTGGCAAGTTGCGGGGCGATGGAATATGAATGAAAAATTTTCATTGTTATTGTCAGCCGGAAAATATCATACTTATAATGTTCCGGCATACAACAGCCAAAATTTTGCTTTACATTCTTCCCGTCAATATTCTGTTGACCTGACAAGTCATATTTATGACTTTGATCTAAAACTCTCTTCTTATCTAAAAAATGAAAATACCCGGGACTATTTTGCTGAGAATGGGAAAGAGGCTGTTGTGGAGCGAAGACTGAAAGGTTTGGAATTTTCTGTTGCCCGTACGATAGGGCGATTTTCATTTGCAGGTTCCTATACTTTTATCGATTCCCGTGTCCGGTTGGGGAAAAAGAGTTATCGTTCTGCCAACGATATGGATTATATCATCCGGACCTCCATTGTCTGGCGTACAGCAAATCAATGGAATATAGGGATAAATTTTTCTGCACGCCCGGGTTTATATTACACCCCTGTTGAGTATGCTTTAAATATTAGTGATAATGTATGGTTTCTTCTTTATGGAGACTATAATTCGGAACAAGTAACGGCTTATCATTCATTGGATTTGACCGTCAATAAGATATTTCCGTTAAACAAAGGTCACTTACTTGCATTTTTCACAATTACAAATATGTTGGATAAATCAAATAGAAATTATCCTGTGTATAGTACTGACTATAAATCTGTCCTTGGGTGGGAAGAATATCAGAGGAGATTGGTGTATGTAGGGTTACAGTTTAATTTTTAAATGATTTTTTATAAAAATGTCAAATTCTTGTCATACAAAGTATAGGTGAGTCCGTTTTAGAGGTGATAATTGAAATAGACTGTTATTATAATTTGATACGACAATTTAAAGGGTCGATTCTTTTTGCGGGTTTTCGCAAAAAGAATAATGAACAATTCTTGGAAGCTTCGCTTCCATTAAAAAATAAAAGAGGGGAAAAAAATGAGAAAAGAAAAAGAGAATAGAGTCATTGATAATCAATTCGATAGGATCCATCCCTTGGGTATACTGTTTCATTGTCAATCAACCAGGTGCCCGCAGGGTCCAATGACTTTATAAACATTATGAACTTTATAAACTTTCAACTAAATTAAACGACCCTTTTTCATTTGAGATAGTGGGATTAAGTTCAATGAAATACCATGGAAAAAGAAGAAATAACGATAGAATTACTTTATAGAAAACTGGAAAACCGTTTGACAGAAGAGGAAGTCAAACATTTTGAGATGTGGATGCAGGATATCGATCATCAGAGGTATTATCGGAATCTACAATCTTTTTATGAATTACGAGAGGCTGGAAGACCGGATAGTGCAGAAGTGAACCGTGCGTGGATTGATTTACAGAGCCGGATAAATAAACAGGGGTTAAAGCCCGGACGTAACCGTCTGTTATGGCGTGGTGTGGTAGCAGCTTCAATAATTATTTTGTTGGGAGTAATACCTTTAACTGTGCCGCAAGATGTAAAAAACGTTTCTTCGGAAGCGGAGATACAGATCCGTCCCGGCCAACGGAATGCTATTCTGGAACTGGCTGATGGTAAGGTTTATAACCTGACAAACTTGGAATATGGGGGGAATAACAGGATTTCTGAGAATATTATTGTGGATAGTTGTCGTTTGGATTATCTCCGGCCGGATACGCTGATTCCGGTTGCCTTGGCTTGGCATAAAGTAATTGTTCCCCGGGGAGGAGAGTTTCAGATTTCTCTGGAAGATGGAACGAGAGTTTGGCTGAATTCAGAATCTACCCTGAAATATCCGGAGGTATTTACCGGAACTACCCGGGAGGTATTTCTGGAAGGGGAAGCCTATTTTGAAGTAGCACGAAATACAAATTGTCCTTTTATCGTGCATACGGGAATACAAAATGTCAGGGTATTGGGGACCAGTTTCGGAATAACGAATTATGCAGATGACCAGAATCTGACTACCACTTTGGTTAACGGGAAGGTACAAGTAGAATTTCCGGGCTTTTCGGATGAGGTATTTCTTTTGGAACCGGGTTTTCAGCTGGCTTGTGACCGGCAAAACCGGAAAATTGAAAAGCGGACTGTCGATGTCTATGAATATGTTGCCTGGAAAGATGGAAAATATGTTTTTACCCGGAAACGTCTTGAAGATATATTGACTACTCTTTCACGGTGGTATGATTTTCATGTGTTTTTCCAAAATCCGGAAGTAAAAGAGGTCGTCTTTTCCGGTGAACTGAGACGTTTCGATAGTTTCAGTGATATTCTTCGTTTGATTGAGAAAACAAGCGATGTCAAATTTACTACGACAGGCAATACCGTTTTGGTGAGGGAATGATGATAACGACTAAAATAATGTTGAACTAAAGAATGCTAACTTATGAGAAAACAAGGATGTAAAAAATGGGCATTATATGTCCCACAGTTGGTGGCCTTGCTTTTAGTATTCAATTTGAATCTGAATGCAACCGCATTTTCCCAGCATCAGCGATTAAATTTGAAGTTGAAGGATGCTACACTGGAAGAGTTTATTTCAGCCATTAAAAGACAGTGTGATGTGGGTTTTATTTATGATTATAATAAAACAAAAGATTTGAAAGGCATTACTGTCACTGCTGTGAATGAAGAGATTTCTGCAGTTTTGGAGCAGGCTTTAAGGGGGACGGGGTTTACGGCGGAAATAGATAACAATACGATTATTCTGCGGAAATCGGCTGTCCCGCAGACAGTACAAGTGGCTAAGCGGATTAGCGGTCAGGTGATGGACAAAAGTGGGAATGCATTACCGGGTGTAACCGTTATGATTAAAGGAACGGCCTTAGGAACGACAACGGGGGTAAACGGAGATTTTGAAATCAGCTTACCGAATCCTGTAGGCCAGACTTTGGTATTTTCTTTTATCGGAATGACTTCGGTTGAAATGACTTTGAAGAATACAGAACCTTTGACCGTTGTGTTAAAAGAAGAAGCGACGGAGATGGAAGAGGTGGTGATCACCGGTATTTATTCCAGGAAAAAAGAGAGTTTTACCGGTTCTTCCCAGACCTATACCCATAAGGAGTTGAAGATGATCGGGAATACCAATGTCTTGCAAAGTCTGAAAACCATCGATCCTTCTTTTGCGATCATTGAGAATAATCAGTTCGGCTCTGACCCCAATACTTTGCCGGATATTAATGTGCGTGGTAAAACGAGTGTTGTCGGATTAACCCAGGAATATGATACTGACCCGAACCAGCCCCTGTTTATTCTGGATGGATTCGAATCGACCTTGAAAGCAATCAGTAATCTGAGTATGGACCGGGTGGCCAGTATCACTGTATTGAAAGATGCTGCTGCAACCGCTATTTATGGTTCCAAGGCAGCGAACGGTGTTATTGTCGTTGAAACAAAAGCTCCTGAAGCCGGAAAACTGCAAGTGAATTACAATGGGAACCTGAATTTTTCATTTGCCGATCTTTCGGATTATAATTTGATGAATGCCCGTGAAAAATTGGCATTTGAAAAATTAGCCGGCCGTTATGGTCCTTTAGATGCAAATGGGGAAATTATAGACGAAGGTTATCAGTCTACTTACTACCAACGTTTGGCTGAAGTGGAGAAAGGGGTGGATTCGTATTGGCTGAACGAACCTTTACGTTTTGCCACTTCCCACAGTCATGATCTTTTTATTGAAGGGGGAGATTCCCGTATGCGTTATGGTTTAGGGGTAAATTATAACCGGACAGCCGGTGTCATGAAAGGGTCTGACAATAATGTCCTGAACGGAAACGTCCGTTTGATTTACCGTTACAAAAATCTGGCATTTACCGATTACGTCAATTTTGATTATTCGGTATCCGATCGCGAAAAAGTAGCTTTTTCCAAATTCTCACAGGCCAATCCCTATTACCGGAAAGTGAACGATTATGGAGAGCCGGAGGCAGTGCTCGAGAAATATAAACTTATGTCAGGTGATGAATATGTCTTCAATCCGTTGTACGATATGTCTTTGAATTCTTCCAACCGAACCCGGAATTTCGGCTTCCGGAACAATTTTGAGGTGGATTGGCGGGTTATTGAACCTCTCCGGTTGAGAGCCAGAATCAGCGTATCGAAGTCGGTGTCTAAACAAGAAGTTTTTCAATCTCCTAAAGCTTCGGTATTTTACGGGAAGAGTGAAAAAGAAAAAGGATCTTATTCTGAAACCAATGGGGATGTGTTGAGCTATGACGGGGATTTGAATGCGACTTTCGGTAAGTTGTTTGACAATAAACACATGGTGAATGCCGTTGTGGGTATGCAGGTGTCCGATAATAAAAACAAGACTTCCGGTTTTAGAGCGATAGGTTATGTCGACGACCGGAATATCACTCCTACTTTTTCCAATGGTTATCCGTCCGGAGAGAAGCCTTCTTATTCAAACAGCCAGAAACGTTCGGCCAGTTATTATATGAACGGGGGATATGCCTATGATAACCGTTATCTGTTGGATGCTAATTTCAGGGCGGACGGTTCATCTGTTTTCGGAGTTTCGAATAAGTTTACGACAACCTGGGCGGTAGGTGTCGGCTGGAATATACACAATGAATCTTTTGTAAAAAACTGTGCGTTTATTGATTTTCTGAAATTGCGTTATTCGATCGGTAATCCGGGTAACCAGAATTTTAGCCTGTACATGTCGTCCAATATGTATAGCTATACGACAAGTTTTAATAATCCTTTCGGTTTAGGAGCCAGAATATCTTCTTACGGGAATCCGAATCTGGAATGGCAGAAAACAATCGATCAGAATTTCGGATTCGATGTAGAAATATTTCATCGTCGTTTACGTCTGAATTTCGACTATTTTATGAAGAATACCGATCCTTTATTGGTATCAGTGACCTTACCGACTTCGACAGGCACAGCTTCCGTACCGACCAATCTGGGAAAACAGACGACCAAAGGGTATACACTTTCGGCTAATGTCGTCGTGTTACAGAAGGAGGAGCTGAACTGGAGTATCAATGGAAATTTACGGCATTTAAAATATGAATATAAGAATATCGGGAATGCACTGGAAAAATACAATGCACAAAACCGGAAAGATGAAACTGATCAAAAGATCGGAAGTTCAAATTTGAAACGTTATTATGACGGAGGAAGCCCTTCTGATATCTGGGCTGTACGTTCGGCCGGAATCGATCCGGTGACCGGACGGGAAATTTTCATCAAGAAAGATGGAACTCAGACTTTTGAATTCGATTATAATGATGAGGTTATCGTCGGTAACTCAGATCCTAAGCTGGAAGGTGTGATCGGCAGTTCATTCTATTGGAAAGGATTGTCGGCTTCGATAAATTTCCGTTACCGGGTAGGTGGACAGATTTTTCTGAGTGCTCTGTACAATAAAGTAGAGAATATTTCTGATCAGGACGTGTATTATAATCAGGACAAACGAGCCCTGTACGACCGTTGGCAGAAACCCGGGGATGTCGCTAAATTTAAAGCCATATCTCTGAATGAAACCACTCCGATGTCTTCCCGTTTTGTTGCCGATGAGAATACATTATCCTGTGAATCGGTTTCCATCGGGTATGAAACCCAGGCTCGCTGGCTGAGGCATTTCGGTGCTTCTTCCATGACTATACGCGGATATATGAACGATATTTTCCGGATATCTACTGTAAAAAATGAACGGGGATTGGATTATCCTTTTGCCCGTAGTGTGGCTTTTTCTTTAGGTATAAGGTTTTAATGCTAAAAAGATTAGATTATGAATAGAATAAAAAGAATATGGATACTGGGGCTTTTACTGATAGGCGCTTCATGTAATTCCTGGTTGGATGTGGCTCCGGAGGATCAGATTATGGAAAAAGACCTGTTTGAAGAAAGAGAGGGGTTTCTGATGGCTTTAAACGGGGTGTACCTGAATATGAATAGTTCGTCGAATTATGGAGGTAATTTGTCGGCCGGTATAATCGATGTGATGGCTCAGTATTATAATTGTACCACCAGTGAGCACAATTATAGTGGTTACCAGTCCTATGCTTATGATAGTAAGACGTCAAAAGACCGGTTCGAAACGGTATGGAAGACCACTTATTCCCAGATTTCGAATTTGAATGCTATACTGGAACATTGCGGAGACGGGAATCCGGTGCTGCCGGAACTGTATTATAAATTGATCAAAGGCGAGGCGTTGGGATTACGTGCTATGTTACATTTCGATATGCTCCGGCTGTTCGGGCCACTTTGGACGGAAAAGGAGCAGGCAAGTATACCTTACCAGACTTCTTCGGAACGGATTGTCGAACCTTTGTTAAGCGCAGACAGCGTATTAAACTGTGTGCTTACCGATTTGACAAGAGCTGCTGATTTATTGAAGGATGTCGATCCTGTTATTACCGATGGAGCCAGAAATTACAGTGGAGGAGAAAATGGTAATGATCTTTTTTACCGGCAATACCGGATGAATTACTATGCAGTGAAAGCTTTGATGGCAAGGGCGTATATGTGGAAGGAAGATTACAGCAAGGCAAAAGAATGTGCCATTGAGGTGATTGAGGAAGTCGCTGACGAAAAGAATCCTTTGTTCCCTTTGTGTACAGCAACTTATGCAGATACAGCCTCCAATGATAATATGTTTGCGACAGAGGTATTGTTCTCTTTGTACAATAGTATTCGTACAGATAATATTTATAAGACCTATTTTACCTCTGATCTGAATGTGGTGAATTTACTGACTTTGGCCGGAGGCTATCAGAATGGCCGTATCCGTACCATTTTCGAATCTCCCGATGATTTGCGTTTTAAAATGTGGGAATCTGTAACAAAGGAAGGAAAAGAGTTTTGTTGTTTCAAGAAGTATGCAGAGGTACAGACGACTACCGATGAAGCAAAGGCCAAGGCAGAGCGTTTTGCTTATATGGTTCCCCTGATCCGGGTCAGCGAACTTTATTTGATTGCGGCCGAATGTGTCGGAGTCCGGGAAAGGCAGGTCGGTATTGCTTTGGAAAAATACCTGAATCCTTTACGTAAAGCCAGAAAGTGTATCAGCCTGAATACAGAGTCGCCGACCGATCTGAATACGGCTATCCGGAATGAGTATATCCGGGAATTTATCGGAGAGGGGCAAACCTTCTATTATTTCAAACGCAATCGGTTGGAAAGTATACCCGATGGTTCCCAGCCGGCAGAGACGTTGACGATGCAACTCCGGAATTATGTGGTTCCATTACCTGACAGTGAAACCAGTCAACGGGAAAATCAAAGTAGTTCAACTGAAAAAGAGTAAATTATGAAAAATATTGTTTATATAGCGACCTTATTCCTCATCATTGCCGGTCTGTCCGGATGTGAAAAAGAAATCAAGGATTTCGACGGAGAGGAAGGAGTTTATTTCTATGTACAATGGGGACCGGATTGGTTTGATACCACTTATTGGGCCGCCCAGCCTTATACTAAAGTTGAATTTATTAAAAAGGGTGTAGACGAACTGCTTCTGAAAATAAGGGTACAAATGACCGGAAGGGTAAAAGATTATGACCGGAAATTCCGTATTGTAGTCGATCAGGATAGTACGACAGCCGTAAAAGGTGAAAATTATCTGGAATTTGATGAATGGCAAACCATAAAGGGAGGCTGGAGTTATGCAGATGTGCCGGTGACTGTGAAAAATAGTGAAGCATTGGATGAAGTGGAACGTAATCTTGTACTTCGTTTATTGCCATCCGAAGATTTCACCCTGGCTATTCCGCAATGGTTCGATTTGAGCGGTATGTCGGGGAATGATAGCGGCAAGGAGGAATTTGACGGGACACGGCATAAGATTATCCTGAACAACTTTATTACTTGTCCGAAAGTTTGGATGGGAAGGGAGTCCGGTAAAATCGGAGATTTGGAGGGAGGATTGTGGGGATTCTTTTCAAAGGAAAAATTTGAAGAAATCCTAAAGCGTTTTCCGGAGTTGACTTATGAAGATTTTATGTCCAATGAAACGATGCCGTCCGGTTTGAAATATGCTATCCAAAACAAGATGGCTATGGATTTGCAGGCATTATATGACAAGAGCCCCGATCATCGTGATGCAATCAGGGAGAAAGATGGACGACTGATGTGGTTTCAGGGGGTGAGTTGGAAATCTTATTATGGGGTTCCGTTTCAACCGGGAGAATGATAGAATTGAAATATACTAAAATCTGACTACGATGAGAAAATTAATATTGATATTATGGGCGGGAATTCTATCTGTTTTTAGTATTTCCTGTTATGATGACGAGGGATCGAATGATTATCATCCGATCAATGAAGTAAAAATTTCCGATTGGAAAAAAGGAGGTTATACGGCTATTTTTAAGAACGATACTTTAAAAATCACTCCGCTTTCCTATCTGGACACCGTACGGAAAGAACCTGTGATACAGTTTACAGAAGACAGTGATCCTTCGCGTTATGAATACGAATGGAAAGTGGTGGCCAGCAGTTTGACCGATGACCGGGATAAAGGAATCGTTTTGGGTACGGAACGGAATCTGAGGTATTTTGTCAATTTGAAACCTGATTCTTATACTTTATATCTGAAAGTCAAAGATACGAAGACCGATTTGATCTGGAAATCCTATACCTCACTGACTGTTTTGAGTGTGACGGATAAAGGTTTTTTTGTTCTTGGGGAAAAAGAGGATGGTACGGTAGGTTTGGATATGATCTCTACGGCAAAAGATACGATTGTGTTGAAGAATCTGTTGGAGGGGAATGGACTACCTGAATTACGGGGACCGATGCGGGTCATGTATACCGGTTCTTATTATTGGGAAACTCCGGCTATGAAACTGTGGATATCCACAGAATCAGGATCCTACTATCTGGATTTGACTTCGTTTGCTTCAGGACCGATGAATACCTTGCGTTCTATGACTTATTCAAGTTTCCCGATGCCTGATATGCTGAATGTAGTGGATATGGCTGCCAAACAGCGTTTTACCGGTATGTCAAATAACCGGATTATGATGACGGAAGATTATGTATTCGGAGCGAGTTTGTACTCGGATGAAAATTATGGAAATCCTTCCAACCGTATGGATGTGATGAGTGAAAAATGCTTCCGGCCTTTTCCATATATTTTTACCAGTATAAGCAGTCCGAGTGGTTGGATTATTTATAATGCCGACGATCATTGTTTTACCTTTTTGAGTACTGTTACCGGGTTAAGTGTAACTCAGTTACAAGATAATGCAGGAGAAGCATTTCCTTGGATACAGCCGGCGGGCCGTACTTGTATTTATGGTGAGAATACATTTAATACAGTGGGAGGTAGTTCAAATGGAAATTCATTTGCACTGATGGAAGATCAGCAAAATTTCTATGTCTATCAGTTTTATTGCAGTATCCGGAGTTGGGTGCCGAGCGATATGCCTCAGAAAAGAGCCGGCTATACGATAGACAAATCGAAAGCGACCGGTTTAAGAAGCGGATTGCTTTACGCTTTTGCTTCTAAGCGTTCTTTGTTATTGTATGCTAACGGACAAATATTACATGCATATGATTATGTGAATCATATGCATTATGAGAAAGACCTGGGCGATCAGATTACCTTTATCAAATTTGATCCCTATGGAAATAATAACGATGAGTTGATGGTAGGTACCTACAACGCGGCAGAGAAGGGAATTGTAACGCGTTATCTTTTGGGCACTGACCAGGATTCGTTTGAATTGGAACCTTTGAAAGATTGTCGTTGGAACGGTTTGGTGAAAGTGAAAGATATTGATTACCGGCAATAGTTTGAGATCATATCTATGAATAAAAAAGTGATCATATGGATGGCCGGAATCCTGCTGTTGCCTTTGTGGGTGTGTGCCCAGGGGGTAAATTTCCGGCCGCTTTCTTATACGGAAGCGATAGAACTTGCTGCGAAAGAGAACAAGATGGTTTTCATTGACTTTTATACAACATGGTGCGGACCTTGTAAACGAATGTCAAAAGAGGTTTTTCCCCAGCAGGAAGTAGGAGAATATTTCAACCGTACTTTTATTTCCCTCAAATTAGATGCAGAGAAAGAAAATGGGTTGGAACTGGCAAAGAAATATGCCGTAAAGGCTTTTCCTACGTTTGTGGTATTGAGTCCGGATGGTACGGAGGTATTCAGGACCTCCGGCTATCGCCCGGCCGATGAGTTTGTGGAGAAAATCCGCAAAGGGATCGATCCCCGATGGTCACCTGCCGGATTGACTAAACGCTACGAAAAGGGCGAACGTACTCCTCAGTTGGTTGATGATTATGCCACGTTATTATTGGAACAAGGGAAGACAAATGAGGGATTCGGGGTGATCAATGATTATTTTAATCGCTTATCTGCCCGGAAAAAGGTAAAACCGGAGAACTTCTTTCTATATGAACGCTACACCCTGAATTTTGATGACCCCAAAGCACAGTATGTGTTTGATAACAGGGAACAATTTGTCAGGGCAAACGGAAAGGAGATTGTAGATAAACTGTTGTATTCATGGTTGCGCATCCGGTTGATTCCCTATTTCTCATTGAGAAGCCCGGAACCTGTTACTGCTGAGGGGTTGCAGAAATTGAAAACGGATATCGAACAGGTAAAGCTTACCCATACCCGTGCGATGCCGGATTTATTGGCCATAGCTGATGTCCGGATGGGAGGGAATGTCCGGGAATATCTGGAAATATGTAAGGAAAAATTCCCTGTTCTGGAAGATCAGGACCGTTTTCTGATTCTATTGGATCTGGAGGTGGTAATGACCGAATCTCAGGAGGTTAAACAACTGGCAGTCGATTTATTACGCAGCAATATGCAGGTTGCCGACGAATTCCATCAGCGTATTCTGCGGATGAAGATGCTGGAATTGGAAGGGAAGAAAGATTTTACTTTGCAGGCAGAAATCGATGCTGTAGAGAAGGGAAAAGTGATCGTCATGGGATGGACACCCCAGGGTATGCTACAGGATACTTTCGATTTTACTGATCACCGGATCAGGTTGAATATGGCTGCCCGGGATACTTCCCGGTTGACGCTGAAGCTTTTGTGTGAAGAACTGGCTTGTCCGGCACCCCGCTTGGGTACCTATTATCCGAATGTCAGTCTGATGGTGGTCCCTGGTGAATATGCTGTTATGAAAATCAGAGCTGAAAAAGGGAAAGTACCGGAAATTGACTGGATTAGAGGAGGTACTGTGGCGCACGATTACTGGCGTCTTTATTACGAGCAGGTTGATCCTGCTGAAGCGGCTTACCGACAGTTGACAATGACAAATATGCTTGAAGGAGGAGATATCCGCGATTATAAAGAGGAGTTTGACGCTTATATGCAGGCCAACAAACAAACCATAATGGCGTTTGTACGGGCAAATCCCCGAAGTTATATCTCCCTGATGAATTTGCTGGAACATTATAATTGGTTTGACGAAAACGAGGCCGAACGGATATATGATCAGCTTCCTCAGGAATTGCAAGGTACAGCTTATGGGAAAATACTCAAACGGAAATTGGATGCCGGCCGCCCTTATCGTCCGGGCACAATAGCACCTGATTTTGTGAAGAAGGATATGAATGGTAAAGACGTTTCTTTGAAAAAGCTGAAAGGGAAATATGTATTGCTCGATTTCTGGGGAAGTTGGTGCGGACCTTGCCGGGCCTCCCATCCCCATTTGAAAGAGTTACATAAAAAATATAGCGGGAAGGTAGTCTTTGTCAATGTGGCCGATGAAAATGTGAAGGATCTGGAGCAGGCTAAAAAATTATGGAAACAGGCGGTAAAAGAAGATGGTATGACCTGGACTCAAATCCTCAACAATGAAGGTAAGGAGGAACAGGATCTATTGAAACTTTATAATATCACTTCTTTTCCTACTAAGATACTGATAGATCCCGAAGGGAAGGTGGTTGCCCGGCTTGTCGGAGCAACAGCTGATCCTGAAGAATTTCTGAAAGCACTTTAAAGTAAGAAAACGGGATTCTGAAATGATAAAAGCTAATTGAGTAGGAGAAACGGGATTATTTCCCGTTTCGACCTCTCAATCAAGTAGGTAAAAGGAGTTTCACCAAATCCCTAAGTAATGCGTCTGCCCTGCCCTCTCCCGATGTCCGACAGAAACAAACCGCTTTCGCGCTGTTCTGTCTAAAATCTTGTATGTATTCTTATTTTAAGGAATTACATATCTTTTGGTTCATTTCCCGGATTTTTTTCTCGTTTACCTTGATTTCTTTTCTGTCATAGGTCATCAGTCCATTGACTTCTCCTTCGACGTCAGTAATCTGGGTATATACGCCGGCAGAGAATCCCCGGGGGATCAACTGAAGTAAATGTTCGGCATATTTGATATACTCCGTCGTCACTTCTTCCGGATTGTTGAATTTCACATATCCCCAGTTTCTGTCGGGCATCCAGAGGTGGTCTTTCATCACCAGTCCGATGCCGCCGTATTCTCCTAATACGGTTGCCCGCATCGGATCGTAGAGATATAAATCGGGATCCGGATAATTGTGCAGGTCGAGAATATCTCCGCAGGTGTAGTGATTTCCACCGCTGGCAGGATTGACCAGACGACTCGGATCATAAGCTTTTGTCCAGGCTGCGATATCGGGAGTTTTGAATTGTCCCCAGCATTCGTTGAAGGGCACCCATACCCCTACACAAGGATTGGAATACAGCAGGTCGATGATTTCTTTCCATTCCCGGCGGTAATTGGCTTCCGATTCGGCGGAATGGACCATTTCTACTCCTTTGAAATATTGTCTGCTTTGCCATTCCGGTCCTCTGTCGCCATTCGGCATATCCTGCCATACGATTACGCCTAATTTGTCGCAATGGGTGTACCAGCGTGCCGGTTCTACCTTTACATGCTTACGGATCATATTATATCCGAAATCTTTTACTTTCTTGATGTCGTATACCAGGGCTTCGTCGGTCGGAGCGGTATATAATCCGTCGGGCCACCATCCCTGATCCAGCGGACCGAAGTGGAAAACATTCCGATTGTTCAGCTGTAAACGGGTAATACCGTCTGCGCCTTGGCGGATAGAATATTTCCGCATGGCAGCGTAGCTGTTCACTTCGTCGATCACTTTTCCATTGTCGGTCAGAGTCACTTTCATATCATAAAGGAAAGGATTTTCAGGACTCCATAATCTGGCATTCTCGATCGCCAGCTGAACGGGCTGGCCCTGCATGGCTTTTCCCGTAGCTACGACCTTTCCTCCCTCCGATACTACTACCGAAACAACGGCGGAAGGATTGCCGGTTGCCGTATGGGCTTCTACGGTCAGGATCTTTTTATCGATATCCGGTGTCGTTTTCAGCCGGGTGATGTGGTTGGCGGATACAGGTTCCATCCATACCGTTTGCCAGATTCCGCTGACCGGAGTGTACCAGATACCGTCCGGGTGTTTCACCTGTTTTCCTCTCGGTTGATAACCTTCGTCGCTCGGATCCCATACTTTTACCGTGATCTGGTTTTTCCCTTTAGCTAAAACCGGAGTAATATCGAAAGAGAAGGGGGTGTATCCTCCCCGGTGTTGTCCCATTTTAACGCCGTTTACCCAAACATCGGCTTGCCAGTCGACAGCCCCGAAGTGCAGCAGTATGTTTTTGCCTTTCCAGGAGGAGGGAACGGTGAATTCCCGGCTATACCACAATTCGTTTTCTTTGCCTAAAGTCTTCATCACACCCGAGAGGCTCGATTCTACGGCAAATGGTACCAATATCTGACCGTCCATGTCTGCCGGTTGCTGAGTACCCGTCGGACGGATGGCATATTCCCACAAGCCGTTCAGGTTTTTCCATTCCTTCCGTTCCATGATCGGTCGGGGATATTCCGGAAGTACATTATTCGGATCGATTTGCTCTGCCCACGTGGTTTTTATTTTATCGCCCGCAGGTTTCCATTGTGCATACCCTGCCAAACTAACAGCCAGAGCAATTGCAGAAAATAAGATTTTTTTCATAGATATCTGATTGATTAATTTATTTCGACGGATCAAAAATACGTGCTAACGTTTGAAATCAAAGGTGATTATTATTCAAATAAAGGTAAATTTTAACCAAAATTCCTCCTTTGACCAGAAATTACTCTTTTTTGAATAGTTTGTTTTCAGACACCTTCTTTTGCACTTCGCTCTTCTTGCTGATCCTCTCCCATTCCGATACTGAGCCGGTAGATGTCCTCTCCTATTTTTTAGTTACAACGGTGAAAGCTTCACTTCTCTAACCTCTGTAACTGTTAAAACGTAGAATTATTCCGGTCCTTGTTCGTCTTCGGTATTCGTGTTCGGGGACGC
>ERZ773157.1110-NODE-1110-length-27535-cov-10.144905_pt1 | contig 27535 bp, 21 predicted proteins | sample MGYA00511480_ERZ773157 | MGnify/ENA primary metagenome ERZ773157 (study PRJEB29015, sample SAMEA2737863) | human gut metagenome | biome: human gut; feature: human-associated habitat; material: faeces | place: China | collected 2012 ... | reverse complement strand
CCTATGCGATTTTTCTACTCGCATAGGAGGTGGGTGGGTTAACTAAATGACATTGGATCATCACCTGAGTGGCGCAGTCTTTGAGGTATACCGTGACGGAAAGCTCGTGGGCCAGATGGAGGAGCTGTCCGACGGCGTCTACAAGCTGGATGATTTGCCCTAAGGGTTTTCCTGCCCCTTTAATTTCAATCCATGCTCCCCGCACGGGGAGCGACGTGGACTTGCGGTGACGCGACGACCGCACCTGTATTTCAACCCGCGCTCCCCGCACGGGGAGCGACTCTTGCAAGTCGGTAAACGTATGATGGAATTCGATTTCAATCCACGCTCCCCGCACGGGGAGCGACGCCACGTCACAACGCCATTGCTGCCAGTCGCACGCATTTCAATCCACGCTCCCCGCACGGGGAGCGACGGGAATGGCGAGGGTAATACGCTGAACGCACGAATTTCAATCCACGCTCCCCGCACGGGGAGCGACCAGCAGTTCCAGTGCGGTTTGACGCGCTGCATACGATTTCAATCCACGCTCCCCGCACGGGGAGCGACGGAATCGGCTTGTCGAAATGAAAACGCAGGAAATATTTCAATCCACGCTCCCCGAACGGGGAGCGACCAGGGCGATTTGGACAAGGAGACGCGATTGAAGCTATTTCAATCCACGCTCCCCGCACGGGGAGCGACCCTTGCCGGGTGCGACGGCGCGCCGTCTCCCAAAGATTTCAATCCACGCTCCCCGCACGGGGAGCGACGGGGTGCTGCTTGTGTCGTTGGAAATGAACCCGGTTATTTCAATCCACGCTCCCCGCACGGGGAGCGACGCGGGGGAGATTGACGCACAGGGCAACTTTATCGCGATTTCAATCCACGCTCCCCGCACGGGGAGCGACCGTCCGCTTTCGTACCGCCGATAGTGGGTATACCAATTTCAATCCACGCTCCCCGCACGGGGAGCGACGCGTGACGCGCTGACCATTTTCGTGACCTCGCATTTCAATCCACGCTCCCCGCACGGGGAGCGACGTGCGCCATGCTTCAGGTACCGCCGCTGAATCTGCCGATTTCAATCCACGCTCCCCGCACGGGGAGCGACGGTCCGCCGGGACGTACCACCGCCCTGCGTAGCGATTTCAATCCACGCTCCCCGCACGGGGAGCGACGATGCGTGCCAATAAAACGGCGGCAAGCTATAACATTTCAATCCACGCTCCCCGCACGGGGAGCGACTCTGCCGCACCCACGACATACAAAGCTCCATCCACATTTCAATCCACGCTCCCCGCACGGGGAGCGACGCGGACGCGGGGATTTGGATGCCGTTTTCATCGTAATTTCAATCCACGCTCCCCGCACGGGGAGCGACGTCGCTTTCCTTCGCTTCGGACACGTCGAGGTATTTCAATCCACGCTCCCCGCACGGGGAGCGACAACAAAGCAAGCACCTGCTGGAAGCTGTAAGCAATTTCAATCCACGCTCCCCGCACGGGGAGCGACCTCGACCAAGATATTTGTGATGCGCTGGAAGCAATTTCAATCCACGCTCCCCGCACGGGGAGCGACGTCCGCCGTGATAAGGTCGCGGGTCAGGACGTGGATTTCAATCCACGCTCCCCGCACGGGGAGCGACGATTCTTTCCATCTGGGATTCACGGCGCAAGGCATTTCAATCCACGCTCCCCGCACGGGGAGCGACTGGGCGCTGGATTTGGCACACCAGCGACTTCACGATTTCAATCCACGCTCCCCGCACGGGGAGCGACGACCCGCACACCACCATCATTTGCAACGGACTTGACATTTCAATCCACGCTCCCCGCACGGGGAGCGACACAACCGCGTCATACTGTGGTATTATATATGCGTATTTCAATCCACGCTCCCCGCACGGGGAGCGACGGGATCTACATGGACATTAAGGCGTTAATTTTGTGATTTCAATCCACGCTCCCCGCACGGGGAGCGACATTCTAAACCCCGATATCCTTGGACATCGCTAACGATTTCAATCCACGCTCCCCGCACGGGGAGCGACGTGCACCGTAGACCAGCCCCATGCAGGCGATGGAATTTCAATCCACGCTCCCCGCACGGGGAGCGACGCGTGTTATTCTGCGTCTTCCTAACGGGGAGGTATTTCAATCCACGCTCCCCGCACGGGGAGCGACGGAGATTTCCGCGCTTGCTCCGTCCGACCGGGAAATTTCAATCCACGCTCCCCGCACGGGGAGCGACTGGGACGACATCAACAAAGCATACAGCGTTTATATTTCAATCCACGCTCCCCGCACGGGGAGCGACCTTTGCGTGAATGTCAAGGGGTAAACCATGTTTTATTTCAATCCACGCTCCCCGCACGGGGAGCGACCCCTGCTCTGGTGTTGATATTTGGCTGCGTGAAATTTCAATCCACGCTCCCCGCACGGGGAGCGACGATTTTCTCAAATGCCGTGTCGTGGTCGAGGTTGTAATTTCAATCCACGCTCCCCGCACGGGGAGCGACGTGAGAGAAGCCGATGTTGATGGTCAGCTTCTTGATTTCAATCCACGCTCCCCGCACGGGGAGCGACCCCTTATAAGCGTTCTGAATATCCTCCATGCTGGTGCCATTTCAATCCACGCTCCCCGCACGGGGAGCGACGGAAACCGAACCGTTGATTTTAGCGGCTTAATGGAATTTCAATCCACGCTCCCCGCACGGGGAGCGACCGGAGGACGCGCCGAAGGAAGCAGTGACAACCATTTCAATCCACGCTCCCCGCACGGGGAGCGACATCGCATGAAGCGCTTTTGCTTGCTCTTTGCTAATTTCAATCCACGCTCCCCGCACGGGGAGCGACTTGACAACGGGCTGTTTAATGAGGACGACATCGCGATTTCAATCCACGCTCCCCGCACGGGGAGCGACGCGACTCTTGGGGAAATCAGCGGAAACAGGACGTATTTCAATCCACGCTCCCCGCACGGGGAGCGACCGGATGCCCGATATACTTAGCTGCTTCATATGCTATTTCAATCCACGCTCCCCGCACGGGGAGCGACGGCAGGGGCAACCGGGACGGTGTACGACCCGGAATTTCAATCCACGCTCCCCGCACGGGGAGCGACCAGCTTGGCGATAATCGCCTCGCAGGTTGCGTCGAATTTCAATCCACGCTCCCCGCACGGGGAGCGACCAACATACGCAGGAATGGGCTTGCCCTCGTAGGTATTTCAATCCACGCTCCCCGCACGGGGAGCGACTGCGCAAAGTAACAATTCTGTCGATCAGAATCATAGACTTTGCACAAAAAGTATACCACAAAACAGTCCTTTTGAGAATCAGCTTAGCCGAAAATGCGGTAATTTTGCCGGAAAAACCGCGAAATCCGGTGCGAACCTCCCTGCAAAAGGCTGGAGGCTTGCGCTTCGCACGGGCGATTCGCGCGGCGCACCCTTACAGCATCAGCAGCCCTTCCGGGGCGTAGCTCGTCTTCACGCCAATGTGCTCAATCCGGCTTTCGTAGTGATTGCCGAGGTTGTAAAAGCGCAAACTGTCCTTTTCCGGGTCAATCAGTTGCCGAAGTTCCGCCTGAAGCAGCTTGTACTGTGCGGCATCCAAAGAGCACTCAAATACGGAATTCTGCACGCGCTGACCGTGGACGACGCAGCGCTTGGCGACTTGCCGCAAGCGGCGTTTGCCGTCCGCATCGACGGTGGAAACGTCGTAGGTGATTAGAACCAGCATCGGGAACGCCTCGCTTTCGGGTTATTTCCAGAGGAATGGGGGATAACCGTCTGTGTCGCCGCGGAGGGTGCGCGCAAGCAGCAGCGCCTGTACATAGGGAACAAGCCCCCACATGATTTTTTCTTTCAGGAACGGGTGGGTGATTTCTTCGCGTTTGCGGTTTTGCCACGCGGTCAAGAACTGCTTGCGCCCGGCATCGTTCAGGAAGACGGCGCCGCTCTCCTGCCGGTCGAAGTGCTTGTCCTGCAGCACACGGTTGTTCACCAGCGTGATGCAGAGGCGGTCTGCCATCGGGGCGCGCAGTTCTTCCATCAGGTCAAGGGCGAGCGACGTGCGCCCCGGACGGTCGCGGTGCATGAAGCCGACGTAGGCATCCAGCCCGACGCTTTCCAGCGCGGCAGCGCAGTCGTTGGCGAGCAGCACATAGGCGAAGGAGAGCAGGGCGTTCATGTTGTCCTGCGGCGGGCGGCGATTGCGGCCGTTCAGCAAGAAATCCGCCTTTTGAGTCAGTATCATTTCGTCGAATAGCGAAAAATAATCGGCGGATGCGTCGCCTTCCAGCCCGCGCAGCACATCTAAATCAACCGCTGATTCAATTTGCGGCAGCTTGGCATCTAACGCGGCGGAAACATCCTTGAGTGCCTGCACATTCACGCGCAAGGCGTGGTCGCGGATGGTACGCTCCAGCACCCAGCGCTGATTGTATACCTTGCCGAAGATGAAATTCCGTGCAATCAGGCAGCTGGCGGATAGGCTGTCGGCGCGCCGATACTGCTCGCGGCGCAGCAGAACATTGCCGCGCTCGCTGCCGCAGACGCGCGCTAAAAATCGCCCGCGCGGCGTCAGAAACGTCAGCCCAATACCGCGCTCTGCGCAAGCACCCATGAGTGCTGGACTTGCGCCTTTGTAGGAGAAAGTCAGAATGCCCTCCAGCATCAGCAGGGGATACTGCGCGCGCTTTTCCTCGCCCACATGGACGACGATATTCTCGTTTTCCAGCGACAAGTACGCGTCTTCCGTCGTCACGAACAGCGTATTCAGCATCTTTCTCATGGCGAATCCTCCGCAATACGGGCGTGCATGTAGGCGCGGACGCTGCCGGTTCGGCTGAGCCGCGGAACGCATACATCCTTGAGCGAGCAGGCATTGCAGCCCTTGTGCGCCCGAACGGATGGCGTATGTCCGCGCGCCTGATTCTCCAGCAGTTCCGCCAGAAGCGACAGCGTTCGCACACGGAGAGGTTCATCCAGCGCAACCCGCGTCCGACGGCGGGGTTCGCCATAAAACAAGCTGCCCTCCGGGATGGCGCAGCAGAGCATCTCCTCCAAGCAGAGCGCCTGTGCGCATAGCTGCACCTCGTCGGCATCCTGCGTTTTGTCTGACCCTTTTTTGTATTCTACCGGGTACGGCAGCCACAGCCCTTCGCGTCCGTGCAGCGCAACACCGTCGGGACTGCGGTGGAACTCCACCACGTCGCTGACGCCGTGCAGGTGCAGGCGGGCGGATTCCAGCCGCAGTCCGCGCAGAATCAGCGTATTGCCGCGTAATTCTGCTTCCGGGCCGTGATGCGCCGTTTGGTGGAACACTTGCCCCTCCGCCGTGTGCGCATTTTCTGCCCACTGCTGCTCCAGAAAAATCAATCCCCATTGGCGGCGGCAGTAGGCGTAATGCTGCAAGGCGGAGAGGGTCGTGTCCTGTTGCGTCACCCCTTCACTTCGCAGGTGACGCCGTCCGGCAGATTCGCGTCATCCACCGTCCACTCGTAGTCTGCAAAGCTGCGCGGAACCGTCACATCCGCCTTACGCGCTACACGCACGCGTTCAAACAGTTTCCACGCGGGGGCGCTGCCCAGTTCCTTCTCGTGGCGGAAGATGATGAGCTTGCGCACTGCCATCATGCCACGCGCCGCGGAGTGGTCGTTTTCAAACATGTTGAGGATGGCGTCCCACAGCAGGGCGAGGTCTTCCTCGCTGAAGCCCGTGGTCTTGCGCGCCAGATTTGCGGATACGAACCCTTCCACGCGGTACAGCCCGTAGGGGACGATGTACTTGCGCCCCATTTCGGTGCCCTTCTTCTCCGCGTCCTTTTCTGTCGTGATGGCGACGCGGGTGATGGTCACTTCCTGCGGCACGATGGGGTCAACGCTGCGGGCAAAGCCCAGCTGCACCGGCCCGCGCACCTGACCGCAGTTCAGCGATGCCTTGACAAACGTCGTCATCACCGCGCCGAACGTCCGGATGTCGTAGTAGTGGCTGCACATATAATCGCGCAGCTTGCGGTCAATCTCCGGGTCATTCGACTTCAGTTTCTTTTTGAGGTCGTCCTCCTTGATGTCGCCGTAGCCGCAGGCCTCCAGCCCTTCACGGTCGCAGCGATTCAGCGGAACGCCATCCTGAATGTAGATGCCGTAATGCGGGTCGCCCTCCTTGACGGTCGCCACATAGTCGCGAATCTTGCGCTTCAGGCACACGTCCGTCACCAGCCCAAGACCCGTTTCCGGGTCGGTGCGGGGCATGTTGCCGGCATCGGGGTCGCCGTTGGGATTGCCGTTCTGCACGTCGAACAGCACCACGAAATCATAGCGGTTGCGAATCACATCAGACATTGCTGTTTTCCTCCTTCTTTGTGAAGAACTTCTGTTTCTGGTGATAGTAGCCCAGCTGGAAAATACCCTGATCTTGCAGGTTCAGACGCGCGGGATAGCTGTCAGTCAAGCGCCCGCACAGTTCCGTCATCTGCTTGTCGTAATAGATGAAATAGCCGGTATCAAGTTTCTTCAGGTGACTCTGCGCCAGCTTCAGCAGCGTCGGGAAAACGATGCTGGGCGTTGCGCAGGCAGCGTTGAAGTAACGATCCATGATGGTAGCGTTGATGCCGGGATTTGCCTTCTGCTGGAGGCTTTCCAGCACCGCAAAGAGACGACCCAGCACATACGGTGCGTAATTCGTCTGTTCGTTAAGTTGCACGTCGATGACCTCCTTGTACTGTGGATTGCTGCCGTTTTTCAGCAGCCACGCTTTGAGAATTGCCGCCTTGCCGCGGCTGACATTGTGCTCCGCATGGATGCGCAGCTCTGTTTGCGTCAGCAATGAAACAGGGTAAGGCGTATCGCCGAGAATGGCGCGGAGCAAATCGCCCACCAGATGCGACGGCGGCAGCTTGTCCCTGCTGTTGGAATTCGCTGTTTCCTTGAGCAGCGAATAGGCAGAAAGTGTTTCCCGCGTGTCATAGGAAGGGCGAATGATGTTCAAACGCTCCTGATGACGCGCCAAATTCGCGGCAAAATCGCCAAACGTCCCTTGCAGGAAGAAACGAACCGACAGGCGGGACGCATTCGGCGACAGCCCCAGAATGTAGAAGGGTGTACGGGAATCCAGCGGAACATTCTCCCACTGAAGACCCTGCCCAAGGCGGATGGCTTTCATGATGCCGTCCAGCGTATTCTGCGTCATGTCTTCGTTTGTCCCCAGCAGAGCGGCAAAACAGTCGCTGTAAGCGGATTGCGCCGTTTCTGCCCAGTAAACGAGGGTGGCAGATCCCAGCAGACTGTGGTAATTCTTCTCGCGCAGCATGTAATTGAGGGCTTCACCGTAGGCAAAGGCGGCGTGATTCCCGACGGGGGCGTTCAAGCCCTGCCCCTTATTCCGCCCATAGGATTCAAAAGCGAGGGCATTGAAGGAAACCAGCGATGCGCCGGAAGACTGCGCGCCGACAACGCCCTTGATGCTTGGATGCAGCATGGCAATGGTGTCCTCGTCGCCTGTAACCAGACAGCGGCCTTGTACCGCATTGCTCTTGCCGCCGGCAACGCTCGCCTCCCACGCTGCACGAATTTCCGACACTTCGTGCGCCATTTCGGCTTTGCCTGAGGCGCCCATCATGCAGAAAACGAGATTGCCGCCCTTGCGCAGGTCATCGAAATGCTCCTGCAGGGCAGGGGACTGCGCCGCCTTTTCAGGCTGCCAAGTGTCAAAAAAGCGGAGAATTGCCTGCGCCATCGTGCAGGATACGCCGTCCAGCAGCGCATGATGCTTCTGGGCACTGGTTTGGAAACAGGCTTCCGCCTCTTTGGCGGGGTTTTTGCCTGTACCGTTGTACGGCTCATTGGTGATGCCCAGCAGGTACTTTGCGTTGTCGCAGAGAAAGCAGGCTGCCCTGCCGCAGGTGCGCTTGACGGGCGTTGGCAGAAAGTCCTGCAGCGGAAGCAGCTTGCCCTTATCGTTTGCCGCGCCGAGCATTTCTACCGACGACACCTGCCCGTCGGCAGTCAGACACAAGCCCCACTGCACCTTGACGGCGGACCAGCCGGGACGCTTCAACGTGCCCTGTGCGGCGAGCGAATCATAGCACCGCACGAGCGATTGCAGAATCATTTCACCACCTCACAGTCTGTCAAATCAATCACGCCATGCACCATCTGCGCCCGGAAGAACATCGGCTGGATGTTTTCCAAATCAGAATAGTCCATATCAAAAATCATATAGCCCAAATCCCGCGTTTCGTCGATGGTGGGAATGTCGCCGCCCTCCCAAAGGCGGAAATGCGCCGTGCATTCCCGGCAGCCCAGATACGGCTGCATGTATGCCTGACCGCTGCGCAGCCGCCGCTTCACGATGTCCTGAAACTTGCCGGGATTGTCCGACGGATTGGCTTGGTCGGTCATCTCGAAGTGCGCTTCAATGACGTAGTGCACGTCGCGCAGCATGGTGGTAGCGCGCTGCTGAATATCGGCGTTTCGGTCGATGTAGGAGCGCTTCTTGCCGTTGGCTTCGGTCAGCACGTTGCTGGCGGAAATCTTAGATGCCACTTCGTTGCGGAGAATGTTCGTGAAGCGGATGGGTTTGCAGACGTAGATTTTATCCACATGCCATTTCAGACCAGGATGATAGTATACACTTTCTACCATTCCGCGGGCGGCGCTGGGCGTGGGAACGTCATAGCTCACACGTTCAACCTTCATTTCAGGCCGGGTGAAGCAAGCGTAGTCGCCCCACACCTCCATTTTGATGGACATTGGTTCACCTCCTCATGCTTTTGCTAAAATCAACACTTGCCGATGTGGACAAGTGGCAGGTCGTAGGGAACGAACGGGAATCGTGAAAATTCCACCTCCTTTCAGGTGACAAGAACAGTATAGCACAGGATAGTGCATGAGTCAAGGACTGATTTTCACTGTATTAGACAATTATAACGAAAGACTATTAAGCATGGTTTGACACGTCAGTGAAAAGATGATAAAATGCCAAAGTCGGATAGAAACGGCGGGTAATTCGCTGCTTCTATCTGTGGGTTGAAATACTGTGTTAGATAATTATCTAACGGGGCGGGCGGTGAGCGCAATGCTTGCCGCCCGTTTCTGATTTTCTTCATTATATATACGTCAGGAGAACAGCGCCAGCCCGCTTGTGCAGCTGACCTGCAAGCCGCATTCCGGCGTGTACAAATTGATGTCGCTCAGAGTGCCGCAGTGCGCGTCGGTGATTTCCGTGACGCCGCCGATGCCGCATAACGCCTGATACTCGCGGCGGTAGATACTCACGCCGCAGCGCCCCAGACGGCGGAAAAGCTCACGCGAATAGTGCCCATCACGCAGGGCTTTGATGTCCTCGCTGTTTTCAGGTGTCGGAATGTACACCGTCACTGTATCTGTGTCGATAAAGCGGAAATGCTCGGCGGTTTCGCGGAAAGCAAATCTTGCTTCGGATGACAGCGTTTTGCTGGTATCCAGTAAATCATTTTCGGACGAAACGGGTCGTGAACGCTGCTGATTTTCGCCGCGCTTGAAGAGCAAATCGCAAAAATACGCGTGGATGGCTTTGCGGCTGCCGATGTCCTCTGCATACAGGCGCAGCACTGTGCGGCAGCTTTCAATGTTTGGGCGCATGATGGGTGGAACCGCGTGTTCGGTCTGGTAGATGTGGACGATGCTGTCCTGCGCCGCTTCCTTTCCCTCGCGATTGCAGCGTCCGGCGGCTTGCAGAATGCTGTCCAGTCCGGCTAATTCGCGGTATACGGTCGGAAAATCCACGTCAACGCCCGCTTCAATCAGGCTGGTGGAGATGACGCGGCAGCACTGCTTCTTGTCTAAGCGTTCGCGAATTGTGGCAATGGTGCGTTCACGGTCGATGGCGTTCATCAGCGTGGAAAGGTGGAAACGCCCCTCTTCCGGCAGGGCTTCGTACAGGCTGCGCGCCTGTTTGCGGGAATTGACGATGCACAGCACGGCATTTTCCTGACGAATCCGCGCGGCTAATTCCTCGTCCGAAAGCGTCCCGTCCTGCTGGAAGGTGACGCGGCGAAGGCTGCTGAACAGCGCATCCGGGTCGGGGACAAGCTCTTGAATGCGGGTGCCCGCGGTGAAGCCGCTGAAAATGGACAGCAATTCGGGCTGCGTCGCGGTACAGAGAACGGCGGTGACGCCGTAATGCTGAACCAGCTGGTCGATTACCGAGACGCAGGGGCGCATCAGCGAAATCGGCAGCGTCTGCGCCTCGTCGAAAATCACCACGCTGTTGGCGACGTTGTGGAGTTTGCGGCAGCGGCCGGGCTTGGCGGCGTAGAAGGATTCAAAAAACTGCACAGCGGTCGTGACGATGACGGGGGCATCCCAGTTTTCGCAAGCAAGGCGCTTGCGGAGGGCATCGGGCGTTTCGGCATCCGTATCGGGCAAATCCACCTGACTGTGATGCTCCACCACGTTCTCATCACCCAGAATATCCCGAAAGACCTTCGCATTTTGGTCGATAATGCTGGTGTAGGGGATGACGTAGATGATGCGCTTCATGTCATGCTTCACCGCGTGGCTGAGCGCAAAGGCAAGCGACGAAACCGTTTTGCCGCCGCCTGTGGGGACGGTCAGGCTGTACAAGCCCTGCGGATCTTCGCTGCCACGCAGGCAGCGCCGCAGCACCTCGTTGCGCAGCGCGCAGAGGTCGGACTTGGGTTTTTCCAGCCATTTGGCAACGTGCGCTTGCAGCTTTTCCAGCAGCGCGGGCATGGAATCGCCGATGCCGCGCGGCTTTTCTTCCTTGCTGAGCGCGCGCTCCGTGTCCAGAAAATCAGCATCCACCAGACAGGAGAACAGCATCCGGATGTACATGGCAGTCAGGCGCACATCATTCCGCGGAAGCCACGGCGGCGCGGGCTGAACGCTTGTTTGCAGTGAAATCTCACTGCGCCACGCGGATGGATCGTCGCCGCCGGTCAGTTTTTTGTTCAGCCGTGCGCACAATGTGCCATCATCGAGGCTGAGACGGGTTCCCAAGTCGGGCAGACCGCCGTGATGCCCCGCAATGGCAAACGCCGCGGGCATATCGTCCAAATCTGCCGCCGCCCGCGCCCCGGCAGTGCTGTGATCCACCTTGGCAGTGTGTTCCGGGTCACGCTGGCGGCGCTGCCCGTTGGGGCTGTACTTGCCGATATCGTGCAGCAAGGCTGTTCTTTTGGCATGAGAACTCGATCCAAAAGAAGCAGCAAATTCCGCAGAAAGCTCTGCTGTGCCTTCCAAATGCTCCTTGAGCGGCTGATAGCTGCCGTCCTCGCGGAGGTGGGTGACGTATTCCATACAGAAAACCCTCCCGATATAATCAATTTGTGTGTATCTAATGTTAATAATAGTATAGCATCGTAATAACCTGCTGTCAAGAAAAATAAAACTATCGAGCAGTTTTTGTCAAGCACTTCCGGGAAAAACAATGCGCAAAGCAGGAATATATTTGTGCGCTGCTGCCCTTGCAATGCTGCCGCCAAAATGGTATGATGGAAATGAACAAAAAAATACAGAAAAGGAGTCTTCCACGTGGCAAAGAAAACGAAAACCCAGCCGAAAGCGCGTAAAACAATCAGCTCCAATAATCTCGCTGATTTATCAAAACTCGTTCAAGCACTTGAAATAGACGATGAGAATCCGGAAAATCAGCAAAAGCCATCGGCGCTTGACAAAAAAATCATCTACAATGAGTTCCAGAATTCAACGTACACGCTGGTGTCGCCGATGGCATACCTTATTGGCATCGACAAAGAAAACTTTGGCGAAGAAAATGCGAGACCATTTCTGCTGAAAAGCTACGAAGAGCTGGATGCGCACAAAGAGGCGCGCATTATTCGCAATCTGTGCCGCATTCGCACGGCGATGGAACGCAATTATCCAGCCATTGTGAGTGAATTTCGCATGAGTTTCCGCAATATTGGCAGCGTGCCGAATCTCATTCCATCAGAATCGGTGGCGCAGCTGGAACAGGACGGCGTCAGAATTTACAAAGCAAAGCCGGATATTGACGAATACATTATCAGCATCAACTGTGAAATCAGCAACCGAATCAATCAAGTGGCGCGCTTTTTCCCGGAATGGGTGAAGTGGGACTATGTGAAACCCATTTTCCTGATGCCGAACGGGACGAAAAAAGATGGTATCAAAAAAGCAGGGGAATACTATAAAAGCGATACCCGCCGCTACCCGTTCCACTGCTGGATTAACTGGGATGCTGTTGCCACAAGCCCGGAGAGCAAGGGCAACATCCTCTATAATGATGAAAAATTCGTAACGATTCTCTATGAGCGCCACGAAGACCGCTTTGAAAACCTGTCGCTGGTGCGTGATGCGGGCAACCACACGATGCGCAATCTGGGCAGGCTGCTGGGGCAGTGCAAAAAATGCCTGATTGTGGTGGACTGCGAAAATTCGGATGCCGTGAAGCTCGCGGCGGCGCTGAGCAGCCTCCCGACCGAGCAGCTGGGCAAAATATCCAAGGTGATTCTGTTTGACAGCGAGTATACAACGGCACAATGGAAAACGCTGGTTGACCGCACGCTCTCTACGGCGGTGGATGAAAAAGCGAACCTTGAGCTGGAACATATTAAGGTCGAGCGGCTGAACCAGAACAAATCGCAGTGTGATATGGCGCTGGCGGTGCGGACAAGCCGCGAAGTGTATACCTCCGGCGTGGATGCGGTCATCCTTGTGTCGTCGGACAGCGACTACTGGGCGATGATTCGCCAGCTGGACAGCGTCCGCTTCCTTGTTATGCTGGAGAAGGGCAAAACGGGCATGGCCATCATGGACACCTTGGCGCGGCATGAAATCCCGTTCTGCTTCATTGATGACTTCTGCACGGCGGCGTCGTACAACATCAAAACCAGCACGCTGATCAATGCAATTCAGGAGCAAATCAATCAGCAGCTGGCGGGAGAAAGCACGAAACCATTCAACGTTCGCGAGATGATGGAGACGGCGCTGCAAAACTCGTGGATTATGATGACGGACAAGGAGAAGGAAGCATTTTACAAGCGATACTTGCTGTGCATGAAATTGAATGTTAGCCCGGATGGCGCGGTCAGCATCACGCTGGGATAAAGGACAGCGTCTCTGAACGGTGGAGCGAAGGAAGGCTTTGCTTGATGACTTGCCATTTCTGAACCTGCATGCGCCCTTTTAAACAGCATCGGCACAGCACCAAGTTTTCATTTGGCGCTGTGCCGATGATCTTGTATAATGCTATTTCCGAATTGGTTCATCACGGAATCGGCAAAGAAGGAAAGATCCGGTTTTATCCTCTTTTTCCTTATCCCTTGATATTCCTCACGCTGCCTCTTTCCACAAGGTGCACCGGCAAAATAACCTTCTTCTGCGCAATCTCTTCCTTCCGCAGCTGCGCCAAAATCATCTCCGTCGCCAAAGTGCCTTTCTTCTCCGAATCCTGATGAATCGTTGTCAGCCCCGGAATCGCCAGCTGCGAAATATAATGATCATCAAAGCCCACAATCGACTTATCGCGCGGCACACTTACCCCGCACTCATGCAGCCCGGACATGATGCCCGCCGCCAGAATATCCGCCGAGGCGAAAATCCCCGTGATTTCGGGACGTGTGCTGAGTTGATGCCCCAGCTTCTTGCCCTCCTGCACGGAAATTTCCTGCGTAAAGACAAGCGCCGGGTCGTACGGCACGCCGTATTCCGCCAAGGCGCGGCGATAGCCCTGCAGGCGCAATTCAATAACGCCCGCGGGGGAAATCGGCGGCGACGCGAACGCAATCACGCGGTGGCCGTTCTCCAGCAGGTGCTTCGTGGCGAGGTAGCCGCCTTTTTCATCCTCCAAGCCGACGCAGCAGATGTTCGGGTCGTCCACATAGCTGTCGATGAGGACGACGGGAATGCCCAGCTTTGCTACGGCATCGAAGAACGAATCCTGAAACAGCCCCGTCATAATCAGCCCGGAGAGCCGCCAGCTGTGAATCAACCCCTCCAGCGCGGCGACGCTTTCGGCGGAGCGCAGCATCAGGTAGTAGCCGGCTTCACGGGTGCGCTGCTCGACGCTGGCGGCGACGCTGCTCATGAAGGGGTCGCTGACGGTGCTGCCGGTGGTGCGCGGCGTGATGTAAGTGACCATGGCGATGATGGCGGACTGGTCGTTCGCCAGCGAGCGCGCGGACATGCTGGGAACGTAGTGCTCGCGCTCGATAATCTCCCAGATTTTTGCAACCTTCTGTTCGGAAACGCGGCTTTTGCGGTTATGCACCACGTTGGAAACGGTTGTAATGCTTACGCCTGCTTCGGCGGCAATGTCTTTGAGTGTGACCATGCGATGCTCCATTTTATGCAGTGTTTTAGGCGTGGTAATCTGCGCGGATCAAAGAGAACGGACGAAGTCCGCGAAGTCCGTGCGCATCATAAAAAGTATACCAGTCTTTGAAGTTGTTCGCAAGCGGTTTCTGGAAAAAAATCCGTAAAAGAAGGGGGAGACAGCCGAAACTGTCCCCCCTTTTTGAACGTTTTGGAATTATTCCAGTTCAGCCAGATAGTCCTTAATCGGCAGGTCGCCGGGCTTGCCGGTTTCCGGTGCGGTCAGACCAGCCTGAATGGTTTCGGAGCTGGTGGCGTCGATGGGCGCAACGGCTTCAGAGAAGGTGATTTCGTCCAGGTAGATGACGCACTTGGCGAACGCGCGGATGTGCAGGGCGTTGGTCATGCCCGGGAAGCCGGACGCTTCGAGGTCGATGACGAGATCCTGCCATTCGGTGGTGATGACCGGGTGCGTGCCGTCCGCCAGCACAAGGTCAGAGAAGCGCGCCGCGTAGAACTTGGCGTCTTCCGGATGCCAGTCCATGATCAGCTTGTTCTCTTCGCCGCCTTCCGCACCCTTGATGCGGATGGTCAGGTATTTGCAGTAGGAGACGCCGTCCAGACCCCACATGTCAACGGCTTCGCCCCAGTTCGCCATCCAGTCGGCGGCGTGGGCGTAGTAGTCGTCTTCGCTGTCGTAGTCTTCCGGGTCATACGCCTTGGGGCGCATGTCGAGCTTCAACGCGCCGTCCTCATTCTTTGCGCGCAGGTTCGCCCAGTTGTCCCACCAGAGGTGCGCGCCGTTGGGCGCAAGCTCAGGCTTGGCATTCGGGTCACGGTCGTCAAAGTTGTCCCACAGGTAGGTTTCGCCTTCAGCAAACGCAACAGCTGCCATCGCGAACACCATCGTCAGGGAAAGCAGGAAAGCAAGGAACTTCTTCATGGGGATACCTCCTTTATGATGTTGACGGGTGGATAGGTTTAACGCTCAACCTATCGTTGACATGATTATAACATACCATTTGCCACATGTCAAGAGGGGAGAAGAGGCTTTTTCTGAAAATTTTTATCTTCAGGCACATTGCACATTTCCAAATTTCCTGCTATAATCATGGTACAGGTTTAGCGCTTAACCAAATGCGGACAATTTCCACACGCTGGAAACGCCGCGGCGAACAAGGAGGACATGAACGATGAAAAGAACCACCACCATCCTGATGCTTGTGCTGATGCTTCTGCTGACTGCGTGGATGATGCCCGCGACTGCCGAAGAGAATCCGACGCTGCTGACCCTCTACGAAGGCCCGAAGACGATGACGACCTCCGCGACGGCGAAAGTTACCGCGAACGGCAACGACCTGTTCGTCTATGACGTGATGGTCAACCACGAACACATCTGGAACGCCAACACTCAGCCGACGACCACGCCTATGACCTATTTCGACTTCGAGGGCAAAGTGCGCATCGAGGTTGAAATGCCCGGACTGCCGGACAAAGTGGAGAGCGCCGCCGTCATTCCGCAGTCGTGGGGGATTACGCCCGAAGTCAAGGACGGCAAAGTTTCCTTCATGATTACGGAGCCGGGGCAGTACACCGTTGTCTTCAACGATAACGTCAACAAGGCGCTGCACATCTTCGCCAATCCGCTGGAAACCGACGTCCCTGATCCCGACGACCCGAACGTCTACTATATCCCCTCCGGCGAGTGGGTCATGGACGCCATCGCGCTGGAAGACGGGCAGACGCTCTATATCTCCGGCGGCGCGGTGCTGCATTCCATCATCTCCGTCAATAACGCCAAGAACGTCCGCATCTGCGGGCGCGGCATTATTGACGGCAGCGACTACGATGCGTGGAATCAGCCCGGCTCGTATGCGCGCGTCCCGATTGATCTCAATCACGCAAAGGATGTCACCATCGACGGCATTATCGTCGCCAATTCCAACTGCTGGAACGTTAATTCTTACTCCTCCAAGCATGTGGAAATCAACAACGTCAAGGTCATTTCCGGTCGTCAAAATGGCGACGGCTTCACCTTCCAGTCCTGCACCGACCACACCGTGACGAACAGCTTCGCCCGCACATGGGATGACAGCCTCGTCATCAAGAACTACTCCGGCTCCACCAAGGGCATCACCTTCCGCAACATGCAGGTGTGGACGGACCTCGCCCAGTCCATGGAAATCGGCTACGAAACCGACAAGGGCTGGACGCTTGACCCCGAAATCAGCGATGTACTGTTTGAGAACATCACCGTGCTGTATAACTTCCACAAGCCCGTTATCAGCATCCATAACAGCGACGATGCGTATGTGCACGCCATCGTCTACCGCAACATCGTCGTCGAAAACGCCTTCATGCAGGGCGATAATGGCAATAATAAGGAATTGATTGAGATGACGCTGCAAAATTCGGCGTGGTCGACGGTCAAGGATGAGTTTGGGTCGATTGATGATGTGCTGATTGATGGCCTGACGGTGCTGCGGACGCTGGATGGGAAAGTGCCGGCGTCGAGATTGTCGGGGTATGGGGAGGATAATCGGATTACGAATGTGACCTTGCGGAATGTGACGATTCTGGGGGAGAAGATGACGAATTTGAAGCAGATGAAGCTGCGGTATGATGATTATTGTGAGGGGATAGTGGTGGAGTAAGAAAAAAGGATAAACACGCGGAAGAATTAAGGGAGTGAGACCAACTCAATCGCGCGGAGGGGTCAAGGGGGGGATCCCCCTTGCGGAGTCCAGAGGCAGCGCCTCTGGTAGGGTTTGGGGCAACGCCCCAACAGTTTGTCGTGTAACCAGTAATGGAAAAGCACGCAATTCTGCCACACGAGCGCTGAACAGCGAAGCGCTTTCAGCGCAGCGGTTGTAATTTCGCGCGTCCTCAGACGCGCCCCCCAACTTGCTCTTTCGCCCACTTGCATATTGTCGCGCCAAATGGGCGCGACCGACCTGCCAATCATCCACATATCCACCATTATATATAGAAAGGAAATTTCGCTCATGAAAATGCGTTCTGTCGTATGCACCATGCTCGCCCTGTCGCTGGCGTGCCTGCCCCTTCTGACGCAGGCGGAAGAAGAAATTCCCACCATCGTGACCGTTGTCCCCGCGCCCGACCAGACCAAGGCGGAGCGCCCGGCGTGCTTCCCTGACCCTGCTGACCAGTACATCGCCCTCCCCGAAACGGAGAATTTCGCGCTCAATAAGGAAGTCATTTCCGGCGCACATACCGACGTGTACGTCAGCCGAAACGTCAACGACGGCAAAACCGATACCTACTGGGAAAGCAAAGGGTTCCCGGCGGAAATGCTCATCGTGCTGGGCGAGACGCATACCATCTCGACCGTCGCGGTCTGCCTGAATCCATCCGCCATCTGGGAGGCGCGCATTCAGGAAATCGCCGTTCTCGTCAGCCAGGACGGCGAGAACTTTACCGAAGTCGCACCCGCCACGCAGTACCAATTCGACCCTGCGACGGGCAATCGCATCCGCATTGATTTCGATAGTGTGGAAGCCAGTTTTGTCAAGGTTGTGTTCACAATGAATTCCGCCTCCCGCACCGACGGTGCGCAGGCAGCGGAAATCTGCGTTTATTGATAGGAGAAAATCACGATGCAATATCAAGGCATTATCTTCGATTTGGATGGCGTTCTCTGCTCGACCGACGAGTACCACTACCGCGCGTGGAAGGCGCTCGCGGATCGGCTCGGTATCCCCTTTGACCGCGAACGCAACGGCCTTTTGCGCGGGGTCAGCCGCATGGACAGCCTGAATATCATCCTCGAAAAAAGCGATAAGGCGTACTCACAGGAAGAGAAAAACGCGATGGCGGAGGAGAAAAACACGCGCTATCGGCAGTTGCTGAACCAAATGTCACCCGCTGATTTGTCCGGCGATGTGAAGCGCACGCTGGACACCCTGCGCGCACGCGGCTTGAAGCTGGCGATTGGCTCGTCGAGCAAGAACACGCCGTTCATTCTGGAGCGAATGGGGCTGGATGGGTTTTTCGACGCGGTGGCGGATGGAAACTGCATCACGCACTCGAAGCCGAACCCGGAGGTGTTTTTGAAGGCGGCGGAGATGCTGGGCTTGAAGCCGGAGCAGTGCGTGGTGGTGGAGGACGCCCATGCAGGGGTGGAAGCCGCGAAAGCGGGTGGGTTTGCCTGCGCCGCCATGGGGGACGCCAAGGAGGATGCGCGCGCAACGTATCATCTGGGGAAATTGTCGGATTTGCTGGGGTATGTAGGGTAAATGCATAGAACCGAAATTTCCGCACCCGAAAACCTGCAATCCGTAGCAGGAAAAGCGCAGTGCAGCCGCGAATTTCCCTCCATGAATACCGCATGGAGGGAAGTTCTGAACATGAGGAGGAATACACGGATGAATACGGTGATTGAGCGAACGGGGTTTGACCCGGCACAGGACGCGGATAACGGCAACCGCTTCCTGACGGGCAATGGGTATATGGGCGTTCGCGGGACGATTGGCGAAGCGGGCGTACAGCAGATGACCGCCCTCAACCTCGCGGGCATCCACCACCAAAAGGGGCAGGGCTGGGAAGAGCCGCTGAATGCCCCGAATCCGCTGTATGTCGCCGTGAAAGGCGTGTCGCTGCCGGAAAATGCCGATCGGCTTACATCGCACCGCCTCGCGCTCGATATTGCCGATGGTGTGTTCACCCGCGAAAGCACGTTCAAGGCGGATGCGGGCGAAATCACCATCCGGCAGGAAAGGTTCTGCGCGATGGAGCGGGTGCATTTGCTCGCACAGCGCGTGACCATCACGGCGACACATGACAGCATCGTCACTATTGCGTTCGGCGTGGACGAAAACGTCTGGGACATCCACGGCCCGCATTACGAGGCGTTGACGCTGACAGAATCGGACGGCGTCGTCGCCCTGACCGGCGAAACGGATGACCACCAGCGCGTCTGCACGGCGCTCCGGTGCAGCTGCACGGACGGCGAAATCACGCACGGCGGCGTTCGGACGGCGCAAATCGCGCTTCGGGCGGGTCAGCCGTGGCAGCTGGATGAGGTCGCCGCGGTGTACACCACCAGCGACGGCGACGAACCGGAAGCATCCGCCATGGAAGCGGCAGAAAATGCCCCGGCGTATGATGCTTTGCGCGAAGAACAGCGTGCGGCGTGGGCGGCGCTCTGGCAGAAAGCGCGGGTGACGATTGAAGGCGACGCGCGCGCGGAGTTCGCGGTCAATTACTCGATGTACCACTTGATGAGCATCGCGCCGCGGCATCGGGCGGCGCTGTCGGTGGCGGCGCGCGGGCTGTCCGGGCAGACGTATAAGGGCGCGATTTTCTGGGATACGGAGATGTTCATGCTGGATTTCTATCTGGCGTGTATGCCGGAGGTGGCGCGGCACTGCCTGGAATACCGCGTGCAGACGCTGCCGGGCGCGCTGGACAAGGCGAAATCCTACGGCTATGCGGGCGCGTTCTATGCGTGGGAGAGCGTCGAGGGCGGCAAGGATGCCTGCACGGACTACAACGTCACCGACGTGTTCACGGGCCGACCGATGCGCACGTTCTTCCGCGATACGCAGGTGCACATCAGCGCCGCCGTCGTGTACGGACTGCGGAAGTACACGCGGTATACAGGGGATGATTCGCTGCTGCAAAGCGGCGGTGCGCGCGTCGTGCTGGAATGCGCAAGGTTCTATATGAGCCTGATTTCCAAGCGCATCCTCAGCGACACCTATGATTTGCTGGATGTGATGGGCCCGGACGAGTACCACGAGCATGTGAAAAACAACGCCTACACCAACGAAATGGCGCGGATGACGCTGAATTACGCGGTGGAGGTCTGCCGGAAGTACCTGCCGGAGACGGACGAAGCGGAACTGATGCACTTTGCGGACGCCGCGAAGCACTTGAAGCATCAAACACCTGACCCGAAAACCGGGCTGATTGAACAGTTCGACGGCTACTTCAAGCTGGAAAACGTACTCGTGCCGGAGGTGCGCAGCCGCCTGATTGACCCGCGCGAATACTGGGGCGGCGCATATGGCGTGGCGGCGCAGACGCAGGTCATTAAGCAGGCGGACGTGATTGCCCTGCTGTACATGCTGGGGCAGTACCCGGCGGACATCATCGCCGCGAATTATGATTACTATGAGCCGCGAACCGAGCATGGCAGCAGTCTGTCCGCGTGCATGTACGCCCTGTGCGCGTGCGCAATCGGGCGTCCGGCGGCAGCGTATCCGCTGTTCCTGAAATCCGCCGAGGCGGATATTGTCGGCGGCGGCAAGCAGTGGGCGGGGCTGGTGTACATTGGCGGCACGCACCCGGCGGCGGCAGGCGGCGCGTATATGGTGCTGCTCTATGGCTTCTTGGGTCTGCACTTTGAGGACGGCAAGCCGACGCTGCATCCGCGCCTGCCGGAGGGGTGGAAGAAGGTGCAGATGCAAGTGCATTGGCAGGGCAAAGACTGGCTGCTGACGGCGGAAGAAGGGCAGCAGGCATGACAATCGCCCACTATCACCTGCCCGGTCTGTTCGAGTTTTACGAACTGTACCGCCGATTTTTGCCGCTCTACCGAAACCATCCGGAATATTTCTATGATTGGTGCGACATCGGCTCGATTTACGGCGCACCGGCGGATTGCCTGTGGGGCGGCGGGCGCGTCGGGTCGGGGGAGTCGAGCGCGCGGGACGTGCTGGCGCTGATGCGTGATTACGGCATTTCGCCGCGCCTGACGTTCAGCAACTCCCTCCTGCGCGCGGAGCATCTGCGTGATGCGCGCTGCAATGCGCTCTGCCGGATGCTGAACGACGGCGGGAATGGCGGCGTGATTCTCCATTCGGATTTGCTCCTGCGCTATTTGCAGAAAACGTATCCGAACTTGTATTTCGTGTCCTCAACGACGAAGGTGCTGACATCGTTTCCCGACTTGCAGACGGAACTGGAACGATCGGAATTCCGCTATGTCGTGCCGGATTTCCGCCTGAATCACGCGCTGGAGAAGCTGAATGCCCTGCCGCAGGGTCAAAAGGACAAGGTGGAGTTCCTCTGCAACGAGTGCTGCTATTTCGGCTGCCGCGACCGCCGCGCGTGCTACGAAGCCGTCAGCCGGAAGAACCTCGGCGAGGGCGGCGACGAGCACCGCTGCCACGCACCGGACGCGCAGGGCGGCTACCGATTCTCCAAGGCAATGGAAAATCCGGGCTTTATCGGGGTGGAGGATATTCAGCAGACGTACCTGCCAATGGGCTTTGAGAACTTCAAGATTGAGGGGCGCGAGTTGGGCAGCGCGCTGGTGCTGGAATTTCTGCTGTACTACCTGACGAAGCCGGAATGCCAGTTGAAAGTGCGGGAGGAAATCTATCTGGATAACATGCTGGACTTGTTCTGATTGCAATCAAAAACAGCCTGCGGAATTCGTCCACAGGCTGTTTTGATACTTTTTTCGGATTTTGCTGCGCGAACTATTGTGCCTTTGCGCAGTTTTCCGTTACTGAATCTTGAGAATCCATCCTTCGGGCGCTTCGATTTCGCACTGCTGGATGCCGCGCAGGGTCGTGTACAGCTTCGTCAGCACGGGACCCATTTCGTCCATGCCGGAGGGAATGCGAATCTCCTTGCCGTGGTCGTTAATCAGACCGACCGGGCTGATGACCGCCGCCGTGCCGCACAGGCCGCATTCCGCGAAATCAGGCACTTCCGAGAAGTACACCTCGCGCTCTTCCACCGGCATATGCAGGTACTTTTCCGCCACAACGAGCAGGCTGCGGCGGGTGACGGAGGGCAGGATGGAGTCGCTCTTGGGCGTGACCAGCTTGCCGTCCTTGGTGACGAAAATGAAGTTCGCGCCGCCGGTTTCCTCCACCTTCGTGCGGGTTGCCGCGTCAAGATACATGTTCTCCGCGAAGCCTTCGCGGTGCGCTTCCATAATTGCGTGGAGGCTCATGGCGTAGTTCAGCCCCGCCTTGATGTTGCCCGTGCCGTGCGGGGCTGCGCGGTCGTAATCGCTCACCTTGATGGCAATCGGCTTCGCGCCGCCCTTGAAGTACGGGCCGACAGGCGTGCAGAAAATTCGGAATTCAAACTCCGTCGCGGGCTTCACGCCGATGACGCTGTTCGTGCCAATCATGAACGGGCGGATGTACAGGCTCGCGCCCGTGCCATACGGCGGCACAAAATCCGCATTCGCCGCAACGACCTGCTTCACCGCGTCCACGAACTTGTCCACCGGGAAGGGCGGCATTTCCAGCCGCGCGGCGCTGTCCGCCATGCGCTTGGCGTTCATGTCCGGGCGGAAGCAAACGATATGCCCGTCCTTGGTGTAGTATGCCTTCATGCCCTCAAAGCACGCCTGGCAATACTGGAAGACGCAGGCGCATTCATTCAGGGTGATGTTTGCGTCGGTTTCCAGCCTACCTTCGTCCCACTGACCGTCCTTGTAGCGGCAAACGTAGCGATAATCCGTCTTGATATAGCCGAAGCCGAGATTGCTCCAGTCGATGTTCTGCTTGCTCATTGCTCATACACTCCTTTTGGTGGATTTCGCCTTTATTATAGGACGAAATGCGGCTGATTGCAAGCGAATGACTGTACTGCTGGTGTTTTTACGACGGAACGTGTCATTCGCGGCGGAAAATCATTCGACAGAAGTTGTACAAGTGCGGCTTGACGCTGGTATGGTCATGCTGTGTATTTGTCAGCTGATGCCAAACGAGCTCTTCACCATTGAGCTGAAGAACTTGTCGATAGCCCGAAGGTGCGGACGTAACAACACCGTCAGCGCGAGAAGCGCTGATGAGCAGCAGCTCCGGCTTTGTGTCTCCGAAGGTCAGCTCCGATTCCTGAAGCTGCCCCGGATGATCAGCAGAGCCGGGAATCGGTGTCAAGCCGGGGGCTGGTGCGACTGCACCTACCCACGCGAACAACTCTGGATGCGTCAGGGCGATGAACAGAGACTCACGCCCGCCCATGGAAAAGCCGGTAATAGCAGTCTGCTCGCGCCCCGTCGCGGCGGCAAAATTCTGCTGGATAAAGGGCATCAAATCTGCCGTCAAGTCGTTGACGAAATTGTCATAGCAAAGCGAATTGCGCAGGTTCATGCCTGTGCAGGAACGAAGCTCCTGGTCACAGAAGATGTAGGGGAGAACGACGATCATTTCTTCTGCCTCGCCGGATGCCCAGAGATTGCCCAGCATGACATTCAGTCCGACTGCATCGCGCGCCATCCAGTCCTGCGTGTCCCAGTAGCCGTGGAGAATGTACAGGACGGGATAAGTACGCTGCTCATCGTAATCCGTCGGCAGCAGCACGTTGACCGGGGTATCCCGATGCGCCGTGCGTGAATAGTAGGTGTACTTCTGAAACGTCGGGTAGGAAACACCCTCCTGCCGCGCAAAAACAGCATCCGGTGCAAGCTCTGTGAGCATCTGACGGTACGTCTGCATGGTGTGAGCCTCCTTCTGAACAATTGTGTTTGGCTCTTCTGCAAAAGCAGCAGGAACGCTGCTCATCAGCAGGAAAGCGCCTGACAGCAGGGCAGCACAGCGGCTGACAATGGAACGCATCCTTACTCTACCTCGATTCATGGCTTTTCTGTTATACTATTTCCAGATTCACCTGCGCCATCTGCTTGCGCCTTTTCCCTTCTGGCGTCCGCTCATTCCACTTAGCGTAGCGCTGCTACGCTGCGTTTCATTCACGTTAGCCAGAATGAAAAATTCGCGGCGCATCTTGGCGCATTCTTATCTGGAAATAGTATTATCTTACCATGGCTTTGAGGAAATTACAATGGAAAAGCAGAAAAATGCACGAAAAAGAGACTCGGAGTTTCCTCCGAGCCTCTGGGGATGCGAGATTACTTCTCGTAGTGAGCGGATTCGCCAGCGATGCGGCCGAAGACGACCGTGTCGGTCAGTGCGTTGCCGCCCAGACGGTTCGCGCCGTGGATGCCGCCGGTCACTTCGCCCGCAGCATACAGACCAGGAATCACGTTGCCGTTTTCATCCAGCACCTGCGCATTCACGTTGATGTGCACGCCGCCCATCGTGTGATGCACGGTGGGAATGCGGGCAGCCGCGTAGAAGGGCGCGGTGTCGATGGGGGTCTTGTAGAGGGTACGGCCGAATTCGTCCGGCGTGCCCGCAAGGTCGCCGCCTTCTGCGTGACGGTTGAATTCCGTGACAGCCGCAATCAGCGTGTCCGCCGGAACGTTCATCTTTTCCGCCAGCTCTTCCAGCGTGTCCGCCTTCACCGCGCGGCCGGCTTCCACCAGCTGGTTCGCGGTTTCGCCGAAGTTGTTGCGTTCGTCGCCCGTGGGATAGGTGTCGGAGTCCATGACGACCCACATGTACGCATCGGTCTGCGCGAACAGGGCGTTGGTCATGTCGTCGCGGCGGCCGCCCTCGTTGACGAAGCGGTTGCCTTCCTTGTTGATGAAGATACGGGTTTCCACGTCATGCTCGATGTTGCCGGACAGGGAGCCGGTCACCGGATCGCCCAGCGGCAGCAGCTGAATGTTGCCCATCTGCACAAAGTCAGCACCCAGCTTCTGCATCATCTTGATGCCGTCGCCGGTCGCGCCCGCGTGGTTGGTGCTCTTGATGCTGTCGCCCAGATCCGCCCACTGCGTGTTGTACGCGCTGCGCAGTTCGACGTTCGCCGCGAAGCCGCCCGTCGCCACAACGACGCCCTTGGACGCCTTGACGGTCACGGTGTTGCCCGTTTCGCCCGTCGCCACAACGCCGCACGCCTTGCCTTTTTCGTCCACAAGGATTTCGGTCGCGCGGGTGTTCAGCATCACGTCCACGTTGTCGTGGCTGTCGATGTAGTTCATGTAGGCCTTAAAGAAGCCAGTGCCCAGCGGTTCAACCGGCTTGTGGGCGCGCGGCCACAGACCGCCGGTCACGGTGAACAGCCCAGCGGTGTCGTCCTGGAACTCCATGCCCAGATCCATCAGCCACTGCACACCTGCCCACGCGTTGGAAACCAGCGTGTGCACCAGGACGGGATCGCCCTGGTAGTCGCCGCCGGAAAGCGTCTGGGTGTAGTGCCATTCGACAGAGTCGTTGTAGGCAATCGCCTGCTCAGAGCGGTCGTTGACTGCATTCAGCGCGCCGCCAGCGAGGATGGTATTGCCGCCGACCTTGCCCATCTTTTCCAGCACCAGCACCTTGGAGCCGAGCTGATTCGCCTGCACAGCCGCCGCCAGACCAGCGCCGCCGCCGCCGATGACCACGATTTCCGTCTCGATGGTGACGTCCTCCGCCTTTTCGACGACAGTCTCCACCTTCGTAGACCACTTCACGGTGTCCAGACCCGCCTTGGTCACAGCGTCCAGCACAGCCGCCATGATGGCATCGGAGGTCTTGGTCGCGCCCGCAACCGCGTCAACGTTCGCGGTCTGCTGCTCGATGATGCGGCCCGGAATCTGCGCAATCGCCGGGTCAGAGATGCCGGCGGTATCGCCGTTCTTGGTCACTTCGATGGCGGTCACTGCGCCGTTTTCATCCACGGTCACAGCCACTTCGATGGCACCCTTGCCACCGATTTCGCTGTCGCCCACGCCCGTAAAGACGCCGGCGTCCGCGCTCGCAACGCCGCACAGGGTCAGCAGCATCGTCAGCGCCAGCAGGAGAGAAAGGAACTTCTTCATGGTTCTCCTCCTTATTCGTTTGGTCGAAATGGCAGAAGAAGCATCTGCCGTATATTTTATTATACAATAACTCGACGATGGTTGGCAAGGGGAAATGACGCTTTTTTCACAAGCAAAATAGGCGATTTTTGCAAAAAGAAAGGTTTTCGGCAGGAATTTCGCGGTTTGAGGGCGAATTGTGTTCACGGAAAAAGCAAATCCGGCATCGCGCCGGGTGGAAAAGAGGAACTATCGGATGGATGAAACGCAATGTCTGCGGATGATCAGGGCTTCGCTTGCCCCCTCAACCGGCTGTACGGAACCGGCGGCAATTGCCCTCAACGCGGCGACGGCGCGCAAGGCGGCGCAGGGGACTGTCACGCAGGTGACGGCGCGGCTGGATGCGTACCTGTTCAAAAACGCCATGGGCGTGGGTATTCCGGGCGCGGATGAGCGCGGCGTGGACTTGTGTGTGGCGCTGGGCATCACGGCGGGCGACGCGGACGCGGGCATGAACGCGCTGCACACGGTGACGGCGGAGCAGCTGGCGGCAGCAAAGGCATTGCGCGGCTGCGTGAAAGTCGAAATCGTCGACGGCGTGAGCGGATTATATATTGAAACGATTTTGCGAACGGACTGCGACGCGGTTCGTGTGGTCACGGTGGGTGCGCACGATCATATCACCCTTGTCGAACATGCGCCGTTTACCGAAGCGCCTGCCGAGCAGGAATCGGTGGAGGAAGGCGGCGCGCACTGCGGGTCGCTGGCGGAATTTATCGCCTTTGCGGACACGGTTGCGCTGGATAAATTGGCGTTCCTCCGCGACGCGCTGACCATGAACCGAACCATCTACGACCGCGCCATGTCGGATGAGCTGGCGCACTGCGTTCTGCCGAAAATCACGCTGGACGATCCGTCGCTCTGCGCGGCGGCGAAGCGGATGGCGGGCGCGGCGTCCTACGCGCGGATGCACGGTGTTCCGCTCCCGGTGATGACCGCGACGGGCAGCGGCAATCAGGGCATCACGCTCTTTTTGACGGTGGATGCGGCGGCGCGCTATTTCAGCATCCCGGAGGAAAAGGAACTGCGTGCGATTGCGCTGGCGGCGCTGGCGAACGTGTACATCAAAAGCTTCATCGGCCCCCTGTCGAGCGTGTGCGCGTGCGGCGTGGCGGCAGGCTTGAGCGCGTCGCTGGGGGTCGTGTACCTGCTGGGCGGCGGCGAAGGCGAGATGGTGCAGGCTGCGCGGAATATCCTCGGCTCTGTCAGCGGCATGATTTGCGACGGCGCGAAGGAGGGCTGCGCGAGCAAGGTTGCCCTGAGCGCGGGGCTTGCGGTGGAAGCGGCGTGTCTGGCGCTGGAAGGCGGCGGCATCCACGCGCAGGACGGCATTCTGGATGACAGCTTTGACCGCCTGATTGCGCACCTCGGCGAGCTGGTCTGCGTCGGCATGGGCAGCACGAACAGCACGATTGTGCACATCATGAAGGACGAGAAGGGGTATGCGGCATCGTGCTGACATCCCGAACATGAGAATAATACTATTTCCAGATTCAACTGCACCATCTGCTTGCGCCTTTTCCTTTCTGGCGTCCGCTCATTCCACTTAGCGTAGCGCTGCTACGCTGCGTTTCATTCA
>ERZ773157.1102-NODE-1102-length-27687-cov-15.075058_pt1 | contig 27687 bp, 28 predicted proteins | sample MGYA00511480_ERZ773157 | MGnify/ENA primary metagenome ERZ773157 (study PRJEB29015, sample SAMEA2737863) | human gut metagenome | biome: human gut; feature: human-associated habitat; material: faeces | place: China | collected 2012 ... | reverse complement strand
AAGAAAAAAGCTACTAAATAATAATTGTTGATATGGCAAAAAAAACAGTTGCAGCTAAAAAGAGAAATGTGAAAGTAGACGCTAATGGACAGTTGCATGTTCATTCATCTTTCAACAATATTATTGTTTCTCTTGCAAACAGTGAAGGGCAGATTATCTCTTGGTCATCTGCTGGTAAAATGGGATTTAGAGGTTCTAAAAAGAATACTCCTTATGCAGCGCAGATGGCTGCCCAGGATTGTGCAAAGATTGCATTCGATCTTGGCCTGAGAAAGGTAAAAGCATATGTGAAGGGTCCAGGTAACGGACGTGAGTCTGCTATTAGAACTATCCACGGTGCTGGTATCGAAGTTACTGAAATCATTGACGTGACTCCGCTTCCACATAATGGTTGTCGTCCTCCGAAAAGACGTAGAGTTTAATTTACCTTTAACTTACACAATGATCTTGATTTTGTTTTTGGATTACATTTAATTTCTCTCTGTAATCGCGGCTGCAACAAATTAAGTTCATGAATAAACAATTAAATATTTAAAAGAAATGGCTAGATATACTGGACCAAAATCAAGAATAGCCCGTAAATTCGGTGAAGGTATCTTTGGAGCTGATAAAGTTTTGTCAAAGAAGAACTATCCTCCCGGACAACATGGTAATTCAAGAAAAAGAAAAACTTCTGAATATGGTGTGCAACTTCGTGAAAAGCAGAAAGCTAAATACACCTATGGAGTTTTAGAAAAACAATTCCGCAATTTGTTTGAAAAGGCAGCTACTGCGAAAGGTATTACCGGTGAGGTACTCCTTCAATTGCTGGAAGGCCGTCTTGACAACGTAGTATTCCGTTTGGGTATTGCTCCTACACGTGCTGCTGCTCGTCAGTTGGTTGGTCACAAACATATTACTGTAGATGGTGAAGTAGTAAACATTCCTTCATACGCAGTAAAACCAGGACAATTGATTGGTGTTCGTGAAAGATCTAAATCTTTGGAAGTAATTGCTAATTCTCTCGCTGGTTTCAATCATAGCAAATATGCTTGGTTGGAATGGGATGAAGCTTCGAAGGTTGGTAAAATGTTGCACATACCTGAGAGAGCAGACATTCCTGAGAACATTAAAGAACATTTGATCGTTGAATTGTATTCTAAATAATAATTAATTTCATGGCGATATTAGCATTTCAAAAACCTGATAAAGTATTAATGTTGGAGGCGGACTCCAGATTCGGTAAATTCGAATTCCGTCCGTTGGAACCGGGTTTTGGTATTACTGTAGGTAATGCATTACGCCGTATCCTTCTTTCTTCATTAGAGGGTTTTGCTATCACTACTATCAGAATCGATGGTGTGGAGCATGAATTTTCTAGTGTACCTGGAGTAAAAGAGGATGTTACCAACATTATCTTGAATCTGAAACAAGTGAGATTCAAGCAAGTAGTTGAAGAATTCGAGAGTGAGAAAGTAAGTATTACAGTCGAGAATTCAAGTGAATTTAAAGCAGGTGACATAGGTAAGTATTTGACTGGATTTGAAGTGTTAAATCCGGAATTAGTTATTTGTCATTTAGATTCTAAGTCAACTATGCAGATTGATATTACAATTAACAAAGGCCGTGGTTATGTACCTGCTGATGAAAATCGCGAGTATTGCACGGATGTTAATGTAATTCCAATCGACTCTATTTATACACCGATACGTAATGTCAAGTATGCTGTAGAAAACTTCCGTGTAGAACAGAAGACTGACTACGAAAAGCTGGTACTTGAAATTAGTACCGACGGTTCTATACATCCGAAAGAAGCGCTGAAAGAAGCTGCAAAAATTCTGATTTATCACTTCATGTTGTTCTCTGACGAGAAGATCACGCTTGAAAGTAATGATACTGACGGCAATGAAGAGTTTGATGAAGAAGTATTGCATATGCGTCAGCTGTTGAAAACTAAACTCGTTGATATGGACTTGTCAGTTCGTGCCCTCAATTGCTTGAAGGCTGCTGACGTAGAAACTCTCGGCGACTTGGTACAATTCAACAAAACTGACCTGTTGAAATTCAGAAACTTCGGAAAGAAATCGCTTACCGAGCTTGATGATTTGCTGGAAAGTCTGAATCTGTCGTTTGGAACCGACATTTCTAAATATAAATTAGATAAAGAATAAAAAATGAGACATAATAAAAAATTCAATCATTTAGGTCGTACTGCTTCTCATAGAAGCGCTATGTTATCTAACATGGCTTGCTCTTTGATCAAGCACAAAAGAATCACTACGACTGTTGCAAAGGCAAAAGCTTTGAAAAAGTTTGTTGAGCCTTTGATTACTAAGTCTAAAGAAGATACTACGAACTCTCGTCGTGTTGTATTTAGCAACTTGCAAGATAAGATTGCAGTAACAGAGTTGTTCAAAGAAATCTCTGTTAAGATTGCTGATCGTCCGGGTGGTTATACTCGTATTATCAAGACTGGTAACCGTTTGGGTGACAACGCAGAAATGTGCTTCATTGAGTTAGTTGACTACAATGAAAACATGGCTAAGGAAAAAGTTGCTAAGAAAGCTACTCGTACTCGTCGTTCTAAGAAGAGCACAGAGGCTGTAGCACCTGTTGCTGTTGAAGCTCCTGCAACTGAAGAAGCTCCTAAGGCTGAAGAACCTAAAGCAGAGTCTGCAGAATAATTCAACGATTGTTCATATCGAATATAAAGGCTATTCCGGTAACGGAGTAGCCTCTTTTGTTATGATCCTGTTACTAATCCTAAGATAAATTAAAAGATTTCTTCAATGAACCTTACCTGGATAGAATCTGTTATATTTGTACGAGATTATGGCAAAATTTGTAAAGGTTATATTGTTTCTGTTGTTGACGGTTACTCTTCACGGGGTAGCAGGCAATGTTTTCACTGGAAAAGCAGTGGAGCAGGGAAAGTATGCCGTAACATATTCGATGAGTCAGCATGAGCAGATCAGTGAACCGGAGTTTCCTTGTTCTCCTGTGGCTGAATTAAATAATTTGCAAAGTTATCAGACTTCGGTAACTCGTGTCCAGCGTGTACAACTTGGCGAATATTTCTCTACTCTAAAGAATCTGTTACAGTGCTGTGCAGACTATGAGAATTCTCTCTCCCAGCATTTGGGAAAGATTTATAATACTACGATATCCTATTATTGTCAACCGTCCAGCGAGTATTATGTATTTGCTCTAAGGCGTATTATTATTTAGCAGTTTATTTATTGGCATTATTTCTTTTAAGATTACTGGTATAACTATTATCTACCGGTCATCCTATCACCTTTATATTTTTACTAATAAATTAAACTTTAAATATTATGGCAACTACTCAAGCTATTGATGCTACTATATTTGCATCTTCACATCCCGATATCGCAAAACGTACTAGTTTTTCAGGTGTATTAATATCCTCCGTTATGTTGGTGGTCGGTGTTATAGCATTTGCTTCCACCTTCGGACTGGAAGACAAATCTTCGACAGTCAGTATGGCTTTAATGGTTCTAGGAACAGGGCTGTTTCTTATGGGTATTTTCCGGCTATTCTGGAAATCAAAAGAGGTGGTTTATTTACCGACAGGCAGTGTTGCAAAAGAACATAGTGTATTCTTTGACCTAAAACATATGGATTCGTTGGTGAACATAGTGAATTCCGGTTCTTTTTCTGCAGATTCTGAAATAAAGAGTGAGTCTAACGGTAACATACGAATGGATATTATACTTTCTGAGGACAAAAAGTTTGCAGCGGTACAGCTATTCCAATTTGTACCTTATAATTATCAGCCTATAACATCGGTACAGTACTATACCAATGAAAGTGCGTCTGCTGTTGTTGCATTTCTTTCCAAAAGCAAGATTTAAGGTATAGGCACACTTATTTGAGTTAGCAATCGCATAAAGAGAAAACTTTGATTTTTATATGTTGTGGGATGGGGATTAGTCGTCAATAACGGCAATCCCCATTTTCTTCATTAAGAAACATGCATTCATATTTTGGGCAACCCCGTTTCTCTTCTGATAAGAGAAAGTAAGTTCATTATTTGTGATATCTGCTTCAAAGCAATAATTCCGGATATTTTCCGGAAAGGCTTCTATTAAAGTGCCTAAAAGGAGATCATGAGTAGCGATGATACCGTTAGCATTCATACTCATGAATTGTTTGATAAGAGCAAAAGACCCCTTCTGTTTATCCATAGAATTTGTACCTTTCAGGATTTCATCAAGGATAATAAAGAGTTCTTCCCCAGCTTCCAGTTTATCGATGATTAATTTTAGCCGTTTAAGTTCAGCGAAGAAATAAGATTCGTTATCGGTCAATGAGTCGTTGGTACGCAGACTGGTGACAAGGCGTGCCGGGTATATTTCCATTTCATCCGCCCAGACAGGCGCACCCATACATGCTAAAAGATAATTTACGCCTACAGTGCGTAGATACGTACTTTTGCCAGCCATATTAGCTCCGGTGATAATAATAAAGAAAGGCCGTTTGTCGATGTCTATTCCGTTACGCACACATTTGTTACGATCCATCAGAGGATGTCCCAATGCTTTCGCTTGCATATGGAAAGAATGCGAGTTGATTTTAGGATAGATATATTCCGGGTGATTATAGGCAAATGTTGCCAAAGAGCAATAGGCGTCGATTTCACCGACAGTCTCTATCCAGCGGGGTAGATCCGAAGCGTGTACCTCCTTCCATTGTTCAATTTTCATAACCTGGCGTAATTCCCAAAATATAAGTCCATTGAGAAGCATACTAATTAACAGATTATTCCGCTGGTCTAGTGCATTCATTAGTTTGGAAAGTCGGCGTACTGCCTGAGAAGCCGTTTGATTCCGGCTGGTAAGTTCAGCTTTCAACTCTTGCAATACAGGACTGTGCATATCTTTTTTCTCGGTGAGAAGAATCTGGTCAGCATACGTAGAGAGAATTTGTAGCTTTTTGCCATAGGTAGCCTGCAATTTAGTGATTCCTTTGGAAAAGACAGAACTGAATACTACAAAGCAAGCAAATACGCCTCCGGCAATGCTGGCGGGAAGGATATCCAGGCAGGTAAGACTTATGCACAGCAGATTGATTACGCTTACGGTGGCAGGGATCATACGTAAAAGCCTATGCTTCCGATAATAGCTTGGACTATTTGCCCATTCCTTGATTTCGGAGGTATCTGCAGGTTTTCCTTTATAAAGCAACCCTGATAAACGGATTTGTTGTCTATACTCCAGATCTGTCGATAACTCACGGATAGCCTCCTGCCGTTGTTCAATAGCCTCCTTATTTTCCAAATGCGCATTGAACCACTCTGCCAGATGCTCCTTGCCGACAGGCGTTGAAGTACGATTTATATATTGGAAAAGAGAATGCTCTCCGAAAATATCCAAATCAAAAGTATAAAGATGTCCCGGATCAATATATTCTTTTCCCCCATCAAAATCGGAGAAATCATACTGAATAGCGCGCAACTCCTGTTCATTGATAACAATCTTCTTTTTCAGGAAATCTTTTCGGTGAAACCAGAAATTGTGCCGTTTGACCAACCATATAAATAAAATGAAAGGTAAAATAGCAAATATGGAAATATACAGCCAGCCGTCCGGCCAGAAAATGATAGTTCCTGCTATGGCTCCCACAAATAAAACGAGTCGCAAAAGACTGATATAATAGATACGTTTCCGAGCATTTCGTAACTCCAGTTCAGCTTTTTGAATGGTAAGCCGGTATGTTTCAATGATCTGTTCCAATTTTTCCATAATAAACTCAATACTTTTTCGCAAAGGTAATCAAAGTATATTTAAATATTTCTTTTTCTCCCTTGCATTTATCCGCTAAAATGTATAACTTTCCACTCGAAAAATGCGTTTAGACAGGAAAGGAGGAAGACCAATGAAGAAAGGATGTATCTTATTGTTGTTGATGAGCGTGATTAGCCTCCCGTTAATTGCGCAGAATATCATTTATTCTAATTTGAAAGAACTGTTGGCTCAAGACGGTGATACTGTTGCCGTGTTGCGTGTAGAGAGACGTTCCAAGAACCAGATACTATTGACAGGAGGAGCTGATTACCGGATAACGGCCGGAAATGACGAGTCCATGTGTCGGCGTTTGAAAAAGCGTTGTCTTGCTGTGCGTGATGAAAAAGGAGACTTATATCTGAACTGCCGTAAACTGCGATATAAAAAGTTACGTTTTGGAGCTTGGTATGCACCGGCTGTTCAGTTAGGTAAGAAGATCTATTTTTGTGCTATGCCTTTAGGATCTGTTGTCGGTGCAAATTTTGTGGAGGAAGATGATGTCAAGTTAGGTGGGAATATAGGGGACGCTCTTGCTGCCTCGAGTCTGGTGACAAAGCGGGTTTGTTATGAACTTAATGGTGAGACCGGAAAGATAGAATTTCTGGATAAGAACAAAATGGTTGAATTGTTGAAGAAATCTCCTGAACTAAAGAAAGCCTATCTCAAAGAGGATAGTCAGGAAGCAAAATACACATTCAAATACCTATTGGAGTTGAAGGAGCAACAGAAACCATAACCCCTAATAATAAGCTTTTATTTTACGTTAATAGAGATACTGATTATTGAGAGTGTGTCAAAATGCATTCCCCTTTTATAGCGATAAAACTTTACTTCTAGTTTTTATACTTTCTATCTTTCTACCCTATTTGGTCTATATTTCCTAATTAACACTTGTTTTCATATTGCTCTATTGAATGATAATAATTCCCAAATGGACTATAAATACATAGAAAACTTAATTTATTAACTAAGTTTTCTATGTATCTTTGTTCTGTTTTTCCTTTGGAAACGAATATAAAATGAAAACTGTATTTTTATAAAATTGAAAACAGACGATGGCAGAGCATGGAAAAGACGCTTCCCAACGGGCAGAGCTAAGAGAACGGATTCTGGTGACGGCAACAGAAGCTTTCGCTTCAAAAGGTATTAAGAGTATAACAATGGACGACATTGCAGCAGCATTGGGTATTTCCAAACGTACTCTTTATGAGGTCTTCTCGGACAAAGAATCGCTGCTGAAGGAATGTATTTTGAAGGCACAGTCCGATAGGGAGGCTTATTTACAGGAAGTATATGAACAGTCTCACAATGTACTGGAAGTGATATTGGCAGTGTTTCAGAAGAGCATTGAAGTGTTCCATCAGACGAACAAGCGTTTTTTTGAAGACATCAAGAAATATCCGAAAGTATACAGTTTAATGAGAGACCGTCAGGACAGCGACTCGGAGAAAACGATGTCCTTCTTTAAGGCGGGTGTGGAACAGGGAATTTTTCGTTCGGACGTAAACTTTGGCATTGTCAATATGTTAGTGAAAGAACAGTTTGATGTACTTTTGAATACGGATATCTGCAATGAATATCCTTTTATAGAAGTGTATGAGTCCATCATGTTCACCTATATTCGTGGCATTTCCACAGAGAAAGGAGCGAAGGTTCTGGAAGACTTTATACAAGAATATCGTAAAAATCGTATTGGAACACCGAGAGAGTAAGGTGTACCCCATTGACAAACAATTAAGATTAAATTAGAAACCAGTTTATGAACAAAATTAAAGAATTGACAGGAAAGAAGATGCTTCTGGCAGTTGCGGTACTCTGCACGTTCGGCTTTGCAAAGGCGCAGAATACCCAAGGGGCAAAGGAGATACTGACCTTAACTTTAGACAAAGCTCTCGAAATTGCATTGGATGAAAATCCCACAATGAAAGTGGCTGCAGAAGAGATCGCTTTAAAAAAAGTAGCCAGCAAGGAAACTTGGCAAAATCTGTTGCCGGAAGCCAGCATATCCGGGTCGGTGGACCATACCATTAAAGCGGCTGAGATGAAATTGAATGATATGTCCTTCAAGATGGGGCAAGACGGAACCAATACTGCCAATGCCGGATTGAACATAAACCTGCCTTTATTTGTGCCGGGAGTTTATCGCGCTATGTCGATGACAAAGACGGATATTGAACTTGCGGTAGAGAAATCCCGCGCTTCCAAACTGGATCTGGTGAATCAGGTGAGCAAGGCTTATTATCAGTTGATGCTTGCGCAGGACAGTTACGAAGTACTTCAAGGAAGTTATAAACTGGCGGAAGATAACTACAATGTTGTCAATGCCAAATATCAGCAGGGAACAGTGAGCGAATACGATAAGATTAGTGCGGAAGTGCAGATGCGGAGTATTAAGCCCAACTTGATATCGGCGGCCAACGCAGTGACTTTGGCTAAACTGCAGCTCAAAGTTTTGATGGGTATCACTGCCGATGTAGAGATTAAGATTAATGACAATCTGACTAACTATGAGACCTCCATGTTTGCCGAACAGCTGAAAGAAGAGGATGTGAATTTGGATAACAATACCACGATAAAGCAGTTGGACTTAAACATGAAGTTGTTGGAGAAGAATGTTAAGTCATTGAAAACAAACTTTATACCGACCCTTTCAATGAGCTTCTCCTACAAATATCAATCTTTGTACAATCCGAACATCAACTTCTTTGATTACAGTTGGAGTAACAGTTCCAACCTGATGTTTAACATCAGCATACCTTTGTATAAGGCAAGCAACTTTACAAAAGTAAAATCCGCCCGTATACAAATGCGTCAGCTCGATTGGAACCGCATCGATACGGAGAGAAAGTTGAATATGCAGATTGTCAGTTGCCGTAACAATATGAGCGCGAGCACAGAGCAAGTGGTCAGCAATAAGGAAAATGTGATGCAGGCTAAGAAAGCGGTAGTGATTGCCGAGAAACGTTATGACGTAGGTAAAGGTACGGTGCTCGAACTGAACAGCTCTCAAGTTTCATTGACGCAGGCACAACTCACCTACAATCAATCAATATACGATTACTTGGTTGCTAAGGCAGATCTCGATCAGGTGTTAGGAAAAGAATAAAGATAGACAACTAAAAAATTACACTAAGGAATATGAAAAAAGGTATCCAATTAGTAGCCTTGCTGTTGGCAGCGTTCATGGGCTCGTGTACAGGTGGAAAAGACAAAGCAGCTGTGGCAGCACAAGCGGACGAGAAACCCATTGTGAAACTGGCAGATGTAAAAGTCCGTCCCGTAGATCAGATACAGGATTACACGGCAACGGTAGAAGCGGAAGTGAAAAACAATATAGCCCCTTCCTCTCCCGTGCGTATCGACCAGATCTTTGTAGAAGTGGGCGACCGTGTATCCAAAGGCCAGAAATTAGTGCAGATGGATGCGGCTAATCTGAAACAAACCAAATTGCAACTGGATAATCAGGAAATCGAGTTTAAGCGTATCGATGAACTTTATAAAGTGGGTGGCGCTTCCAAATCGGAATGGGATGCTTCGAAGATGCAGCTCGACGTGAAAAAGACGGCTTATAAGAATCTGTTGGAGAATACTGCTTTGCTAAGCCCTATCAATGGCGTGGTTACTGCACGCAACTATGATAACGGCGATATGTATAGTGGTGGAAACCCGGTATTGGTTGTAGAGCAGATCACTCCGGTGAAACTTCTTATCAATGTTTCCGAAACTTATTTTACCAAAGTGAAGAAAGGCGCGCCCGTAGATGTGAAGCTGGATGTATACGGCGACGAAATATTCACCGGAAATATCAGTCTGATTTACCCTACGATAGACGCTGCTACCCGCACGTTCCAGGTAGAAATCAAGCTGGATAATAGAGATCAGCGTGTACGTCCGGGAATGTTTGCCCGTGCTACATTAAACTTCGGCACAGCGGACAACGTGGTTGTTCCTGATCTGGCCATTGTTAAGCAGGCAGGTTCCGGCGACCGTTATGTCTTTGTATATAAAGATGGTAAAGTATCTTATAATAAGGTGGAGTTAGGTCGGCGTATGGGTACGGAATACGAATTGAAATCCGGTGTGCCCGATAATTCTCAAGTTGTAGTTGCTGGTCAGTCGCGTTTGGTGAATGGCATGGAAGTGGCAGTTGAGAAATAAATCACTAACAAATTAATCCCTTACAAAAATGAGTTTATACGAAGGTGCGGTTAAGAAACCGATTATGACCTCCCTCTGCTTTTTGGCAGTGGTGATTTTTGGTCTTTTCTCTTTGTCCAAATTGCCTATCGACTTGTATCCGGATATTGATACAAATACGATCATGGTGATGACCGCTTATCCCGGTGCAAGTGCTTCGGATATAGAAAACAATGTTACTCGTCCGCTTGAGAACACTTTGAATGCGGTGAGCAACCTGAAACATATCACCTCCCGTTCTTCCGAAAATATGTCATTGATTACGCTGGAGTTCGAGTTCGGTAACGATATTGACGTTCTGACCAATGATGTGCGCGATAAACTCGACATGGTAAGCTCGCAGCTTCCCGACGATGTCGAGAATCCGATCATCTTCAAGTTCAGTACGGATATGATTCCTATCGTGCTGCTTTCCGTACAGGCCAATGAGAGCCAGTCGGCGCTTTACAAAATATTGGACGACCGTGTGGTTAACCCCTTGGCGCGTATTCCGGGAGTCGGAACCGTGTCCATCAGTGGTGCTCCGCAGCGTGAGATTCAGGTATATTGCGACCCTAATAAGTTGGAAGCATACAACCTGACCATCGAATCCATCAGCTCCATTATCGGAGCGGAGAACAAGAACATTCCCGGCGGTAACTTCGATATCGGTAGTGAAACCTACGCGTTGCGAGTGGAAGGAGAGTTCGATGATTCCCGGCAGTTGGCGGATGTCGTAGTAGGTACTCACAATGGAGCGAACGTCTTCTTGCGTGATGTGGCCCGGATAGTCGATACCGTAGAAGAACGCGCGCAGGAAACCTATAATAACGGTGTGCAAGGCGCCATGATTGTTGTTCAGAAACAATCTGGAGCCAATTCGGTAGAAATCTCCAAGAAAGTGGCCGAAGCGCTGCCGAGACTTCAGAAGAACCTGCCGAGCGATGTAAAGATCGGTGTCATTGTCGATACCTCCGACAACATCCTGAATACAATCGACAGTTTGACCGAAACCGTTGTCTACGCCTTGCTGTTCGTTGTCATCGTTGTGTTCCTCTTCTTGGGACGCTGGCGTGCGACGTTGATTATCTGTATCACCATTCCGCTTTCTTTGATAGCCTCGTTCATTTACCTGGCGATTAGCGGAAACACGATCAATATTATTTCGCTTTCGTCACTTTCCATCGCTATCGGTATGGTGGTGGACGATGCGATTGTGGTACTTGAGAATGTGACAACCCATATTGAGCGTGGTTCCGATCCGAAACAGGCTGCTGTGCATGGAACAAATGAGGTGGCGATTTCTGTAATCGCTTCTACGCTGACCATGATTGCCGTGTTCTTCCCGTTGACAATGGTAAGCGGTATGTCCGGTGTACTTTTCAAACAGTTGGGTTGGATGATGTGTGCCATCATGTTTATTTCAACAGTCGCTGCATTGTCATTGACACCGATGCTCTGTTCCCAGTTGCTTCGCTTGCAGAAGAAGCCGTCGAAGATGTTCAAACTCTTCTTTACTCCGATTGAGAAAGCGTTGGACGGACTCGATACCTGGTATGCGAAAATGTTGAACTGGGCTGTACGTCATCGTTCGATTGTCATTGTGGGGTGTATTGCTTTCTTCGTTGTCAGTTTGCTATGTGCAAAAGGCATTGGTACGGAGTTCTTCCCGGCACAAGATAATGCACGTATTGCCGTACAACTGGAGTTGCCGATCGGAACACGAAAAGAGATAGCACAGGAACTTTCGCAGAAACTCACTAACCAATGGTTGACGAAGTATAAAGACATCATGAAAGTCTGTAACTATACAGTGGGTCAGGCCGACTCGGACAACACTTGGGCGTCTATGCAGGACAATGGCTCGCATATTATCTCGTTTAATATCAGTTTGGTAGACCCGGGCGACCGTAATATCTCTCTGGAAACAGTCTGCGACGAGATGCGTGAAGACTTGAAAGCTTATCCGGAATTCAGTAAAGCACAGGTTATCCTCGGAGGTAGCAACACAGGTATGTCTGCTCAGGCAAGTGCCGACTTTGAGGTTTACGGATACGATATGACAATGACTGATAGTGTGGCAGCCAATTTGAAACGTGAATTGCTGAAAGTCAAAGGAGTAACTGAGGTAAACATCAGCCGTAGCGACTACCAGCCGGAATATCAGGTAGACTTCGACCGTGAGAAACTGGCTATGCATGGCTTGAACCTCTCTACTGCCGGTAACTACTTGCGTAACCGTGTCAATGGTGCGGTAGCTTCCAAATATCGTGAAGACGGAGACGAATATGATATCAAAGTGCGTTATGCACCCGAATTCCGTACCAGTCTGGAAAGTCTGGAGAACATCCTTATTTACAATGCGCAAGGACAATCTGTTCGTGTGAAAGATGTCGGAAAGGTAGTCGAACGATTTGCACCTCCTACCATCGAACGTAAAGACCGTGAACGTATTGTGACTGTTTCCGCAGTTATCTCCGGTGCTCCGTTAGGCAACGTAGTGGCTGCCGGTAATAAAGTGATAGATAAGATGGATCTTCCGGGAGACGTAACCATTCAGATTTCCGGTTCATACGAAGACCAACAGGATTCGTTCCGCGATTTGGGAACGCTTGCCATCCTGATTGTCGTTCTCGTGTTTATCGTGATGGCGGCACAGTTCGAATCACTGACTTATCCGTTCATTATCATGTTCTCCCTACCGTTTGCGTTTAGTGGGGTCTTGATGGCATTGTTCTTCACGAACAGCACATTGAGCGTCATGAGTTTGTTGGGAGGTATCATGTTGATTGGTATTGTGGTGAAGAACGGTATTGTGCTCATCGACTACATCACCCTTTGTCGGGAACGTGGACTGGCAGTATTGAACTCTGTGGTAACAGCAGGTAAGAGCCGTCTCCGTCCGGTACTGATGACCACTGCCACTACCGTTCTCGGTATGATTCCGATGGCTATCGGTGGCGGTCAGGGTTCTGAAATGTGGAGTCCGATGGCGATTGCCGTAATCGGTGGTCTGACGATATCTACAATTTTGACATTGATTCTGATTCCGACTCTATATTGTGTATTCGCAGGAACAGGTATCAAGAACCGTCGTCGCAAACTCCGTCGTCAACGCGAATTGGATGTTTACTTCCAGGAGAATAAAGAAAGCATTATTAAGAAATAACAGAAAAGAAATATGAAATCAGTATTGATAACATTCGACCAGGCTTATTACGAACGAATCATGGCGTTGCTCGACCGTTTGGGTTGTCGTGGCTTCACATACCTCGAGAAAGTACAGGGACGTGGTTCGAAGACAGGCGATCCGCATTTTGGAAGCCATGCCTGGCCAAGTATGTGCTCGGCTATTCTGACGGTAGTCGATGATAGCAAAGTCGATCCGTTGCTCGACACCTTGCATAAGATGGACTTGCAGACCGAGCAATTAGGCTTGCGCGCATTTGTGTGGAACATAGAACGGAGCATTTAATATTGTTCTGAAATAGAATTCAGGTAATTGTGTGATGCCGGAAGTAGCTTAAGCAGTTTTCTTCCGGCATTCATTTTATCTAGGATGTATAGGTGGTAAATCTTCTATTGTATAAATTCTGTCTCCATACTTAATATAGTTCACCCCTTTAGGAACGTATAATAGACGAGTTGCTGTTTGTTCACTTTTGCAAAGAGCAAAGTACATGATTTTATGATAGACTGTCAATTCTAGTGTATCATCGTCTTGTGTCGTAATCACACCTGTCAAGTAAGAAATTGAATTACCAGCAGTAATATCTAATATCCTTAATTCATCATTGTAACGTAATGATATAAGCGTATAATTCCTTATCGAAAAGATAAAAGGGATACAAATTAGAACTATAATGATGATAACTATGATTATATATTTCTTTTTCATAATTAATAGGTTAGTGATTACTAATATAATTTGCAAGTGACTTTGGTGTTATCCAATCATAAATACTTATGTGTTTATTTGCATCAACAATGTTCTCTTTGAACATCTGGACATACTGTTCTTGAGTATATGTTCGCGCTATAGAAGATGTTTCGTCTTCATTTACACAGCTAAACATGAATACACAACAACTAATAATACTTAATGTAATAATCCAATTAGTTTTCATATACTACTTTTTTAGAAAAATAAAATTATTTAATTATATAATGACATATTCTGCTTGTCCAAAAATGCACGTATTTCAGTTTGTATAAAGTTGATTTTGCTTGAAGGAATCTTTACGGGTTTATTAATTATTATTTTTGCGATATTTTTTGCATCTTCTATTTTTCCAATCGTTTTATATAATTGAAATAACTCGTATAATGGAATGAAGCGGGCGGGACACATATATCTTGCTTTCTGTAAATGCATTATTGCCTTGTCATGTATGTTCATATCCGTATAGGCCTCTGCTTGTATAAGTTCTAAATCATAATCGGACCAATAGCTCTGACACTTTTGAGCAATTTTTAGGCAATTGATATAATCCTCGTTCAAGTATAATTCTACTGTATAATTATATAAAAAATAGGGATTGTTTCCTAATGATTTCATCAAGGTTGCATATTGTAGCAATGCTTCGTTCGTTTCTCCTGATGAGACTGCTTCTACTGTTTGTTTCCAGTTCAGTTCTGCTTTAATTCTTTTGCTTGTCATGTATAATGAGACGAAACTAATACTCAAAAGACAAATTCCGATGCTTGACCTTAAAAAAAAATGTTTTATGTATACATCTCCGTATGTTTTCATTATGATAGATACCAGGCAGAATATGGTTATAATCCATGTGAAAGGGTAAGTAAAAGGATAGGAAAAAAACGAGAATATAGCGATTGACAATAATGTTAATAAGGAGAAATACCCTTCTCTTGATGGTGCTTTTCTGTAGCAAGAGTAAAGGAAGATAATAATATCAATAAGCCAATTAATCCAAACTGTACAGTGATAGAAAGATATTCATTAAAGGGATGCTTCACATTATCTGCTAATAGAGCGAATCTGCTATTTGGGTGTTTTTCAAAATAGGCAGCTTGGTAGTCCATATAGTATTTATTGAATGCACCAGTGCCATGTCCGGTGAGGGGACTGTCCTTTATCATTTCCCATGTGCATCTCCATATTAATAACCTACCATCAGCAGAATCTCTTTTTGCATAATAAGATGCAAAGAGAATTAGTATTATAAAGAATAGGAGGGTAATTGATAGTAGCCCTATATTTCTTTTTAAGAATATCCTGTTCTTATATTTATGAATAAAATAGAGAACTAAAATAATGGTTGTACTTAATAAACCGGCTCGTGATTCGGACAATATAATTCCGGTGAGAATTATAAGAAATGATGATAAGTAACATAAGTTCAATCTATGTTTATTGTGTTTTCTTAAGAGATAAAGATTGAAGGGTATTTCTATGCATAGACAAATTGCAAAGCCTGCTGGATTGTCGAAACTCCCAGTAATACTGTAATAATGAGAGGCCGGGGGAAGAAGATTACAAAACTGTAATATCCCTATTCCGGCCTCGATAGTACAAAGCATTACAATAATTACACTTATTGTCTTAAAGTTCCATACTATCATTCTTTTAGTAAGAAGTGTTATGGAAATGCATGTCCCCATTATTCCTCCTATTATAAATGTGGAAATATATTTGGGGAGGATTTGAGTATCTGTAAAGCATGATACATTTGGGTATAATGTAGCAGCAATTAGCAAGATAAAGAGTATAATTATTGTTTTATTCATCTTTAGTGCTTATGCTGTTTTATAATACTAAATATAGGATTATGAATAATAATATTGTTGTTAAAAGTGCGTATCCTCCAGCCTCTTTGCTCTTCTTGTATAAGAATTTAAAGAGAAGGAAAAGACATATAAAGGCTAGAGGACCTATTGACCATTTATTAGTTCCAATATTTGATGGGTCGAGTATATAACAATATAGATATATTGTTATCATTATGGCATTGATAGCATACAGGATATACTTATAGTTCATATTTATATTCGTTTCGATATTCTTTAAAAGTGGCAATATTATAATATCTCTAGAAAAAATGTATTATATTAGGATAATATATTCTAGGCTTATTCTCTATTACCATTTTTATAATAATAAATATGGGATACAATATATTTACAATTATTGCTATAGCGATAAAATACCATAGAAATTCATAGTTTACTTCATTGAATTTTTCTATTTTTACTTCAATGAAATAATGCCCCAAAAATATTAAATAAATAGTTCCAAATATTGAGAATAATAATTGGAAATTTAATATGTTTTTCGCTTGAACATTAAAGTAATTATTATCCTTATCTTTTTTTCTAATCCACCAATAGAATAGAGGTAGAAAGAAACTTCCGTATGGAATAGGAAACAATGCTCCTATTATTACAGATGCATGAAGAATATTTATTTCTTTTATCATATTTCCAAATAATAAAATTGACCTGAAACAACAATATAGTCACTGTTGCAGAGCAAAAAAGACATCAAGTAAATCGAGACTCTCCATATGGTATAAAGCATTACAATTAATCACACTTATTATCTTAAAGTTCATACTATCATTTTTCAGTAAGAAGCATTATTGAAAATCTATTATTGTGACGTGTAAAAAATAACTTGGCTGTTTTATAACCATAGAGAATCATGAACTATTTGTTTAGGATGTTAATAATTAATGATATTTCATTACACCGCAACGACTTTGAATCATAGCTTGCACCAAGCTATTTTTTTACACATTACAATATCTAACTTCTTAGAAGTAAAAAATTACTTTGCCTTCTTTTTCTTTTGCTGTTCATTATATTCTCTGATCCCAGATAACAATGTATCCATCCTGTAAACAGTTTCATATGTAACAGAATCATAATTGGAAATTTCAATAATAATTCCCATATCATTATATTTGGTTCTCATATATTCAATTAACTGCTTTTTTTTATCCAAAGTTAATTTGTCAGAACGTTGGTCGTTATTACAGCCTTGCGATAGTATACAACCACATACAGCAAATAATATTATTTTAAATTGTCTAATCATAGTTTATTCTTATTTTTGTTCGATAGTTAAACTTCCTTTTTTTTCCTCTTTATCATATTCACCAGTTATTTCATATGGTATATGCCAATATCCCCCTGCATTTATAACAACTCTAATCTTCATCTCAACAGTCATTGGATTGCTGTCATTATTCACTGTTTCTGAATCTACTACAACAGTTAAAGAAACGCCATTCTGAGTAACTTCACATTTTGCCTCAAGCTTTTCATCCGATTCTGAACGATCTACAGTTACTTTGAAATGGTAGTTTCCATGGTTCCCTTCCATTACTTCTGCCCTAGTTTTTAAAGGATCAACCATAAGAGAATTTTTACTTTTTATGAAAGTAATGGAATTATTATTCTCTATTACATATTTTAGTGTTAATGGTTTTTTAAACTGTTTTTTTATTCTTCTCAATTCTTCTTCCATATCGTCCAAAGTCTTTTGAGTGATGGTGCTTGGATCCGTCACTTCAAAAATAACCCCATAAGATTTGGCCAATTGCTGAGCTTTTTCTACATATTTTTCTGTAACGGCATCTTCTTCAGTGCTAGTGCACCCTTGAAATACAAAAGGCAATAGCATAAACATAACGAATAAAAATTTTATAGCTTTCATTGTTGAAAATAGTTTATTGATAAATAATTTATTTGATACATTGTGTATCAGATATTTATATCTGATACAAATCTTGGATAGAGTTGTTCTATTCATTTTGTTGAAATTAAGGTGGTTCTCGCATAATACTATTCTTTTAAAATTTGACAATCTTTTCGTTCCTTCTCTTCCGTTTTTCAATATCCAATTGTTTCAACAGTTGTGGTTTCCCATTAATAATATCCGATTTGAAAAATTGATTCTTTCTTGATTTGTCTACACTGATCCACTGATTGGCTACAGCTAGTCGAGTCTCATAATCTGTCAGTTCTTTTATCACTTTAGAGCTGTCGGTAGAATTCACTAAGTCATAATCAAGTAAAATATCCCAGTCCTTCTCTACTTGCTTCTTTACATTATCATAGATTATGATTCTAAAATATTTTTCTAATAAAGAAGAAGGGATAATTCGGGATATGCTCTTGTTCTCCTGCTCTCTGCGATTGTATTTCTCGTTCGAATGGGACACTTTATATTTGTGTTTATACTCTTCTTGTAAGAGCTGGGAATAAGATGTTAACAATGATTGTGTCATATTTTCAGCCAGTCCTAATTTCTCTCGTTTGCATACAATGTCGAGCATCTTATTGCTTGAAGAAGGTTGGCAAGTTTCCAACCGAATGATGGATAAAGGTCTGTATGCCCATAAGCGTGCTTCATCCTGTTTAACGCTATCACTTGTAGCTCCTGTATAACGCAAATATTCCCAATTTGTCTTTTGTTCCAGTTTATAAGCATAAACTTGTTGGTATATGTTTGTACTGTCAGTAGCAACGGTATAAAGACTATTCTTTTTCATCTGTTTGAGTAGTTCTTTGGTTTCTCTTTCGGCAATAGGTTTGTTCTTTTGTATATAGTATTCTTTGATTTGCTTTAAATCAAGCGAGGTAGTAAGAGCTTTTCTCTCCAATTCTTCCACTTTTGTATCTTTATTTTTGGCAAGGCATTCAATGCTGTCACATCGAATAAGCAAAGACTCGATCTGTTTTGAAGTAAGGGCGAGCTTTTCCCGATAGAGCACATATTGTCTTAATTTTGATGTGAAAGGTCGGTAATCCTGTATGCCGCTTTTTCCTTTATTAGCTAAAATAAAATCGTTTCGTTCTAAAGGGGGAAACATGGATGCCAAGCTATCTACAGTGGGATAATACCATTTGCTTATCTCCTCCAAAGATTTTCCTTGCGTCAAGGCGAGCAGTGCCAGACTGTCGTTCCTTTTAAAGAAACTCACCAATTTTGTCATGCTCTCTTCGGAAAGATCTATATCAATTTCGTTGAGACGCATAGCGATAGTTACCGGGCTATTGTAGAGCACCGCATCTTTCTTTTTTGATTGGCAGGATATCGCCAATACTGTGATTATTATGAATATGCAAATCTTTGTAATCCGTTTCATGTTATTTATAGTTATATTTGTTTACCACCAATACCGTGTCCCGTCTTCCATGATAATGAATGGTCGTTCTTTTCCTTCTGAATATTCGGGAATGAGACGTAGCAATGCATTCATCGGGACATTCTTAAATACTAATTCCTCGGTATCTATCCCTGTAACTTGTTTGCCTGCCGATACCCAGTCTTTGTCCCAATAAAAAAGTTCGTATTCTTTTTTCGGACGAAAGCGTAAGTAGCGGTCTTGCTCTTTAATCACTATTCGGTGCAAATTTTTGAAGTCGGGAGCCAAATGAATTTGGTGATTATAGGCATTGAGCATAGGATAACCAGCCGGAACGAATTCATCGTTTTTATAAATCATAGGCAGTATAACTGTTCCTTTTGCCATGTTTTCAAAAGTCACGGAATCATCACGAACCTTTCCCCACCAACCTGCATGCCAATGGCCGTAGTTGAACATTCCTGCATAAAGGATAGAGTCAGACTTGTCTATCGATGGAAATAGAGGAATCTTAACGTTTGCTACTTCCCAATAGTCTTTAGTAACATCTATGTAATTTACTCTTCGCATAAATCCAGGGGGGATGTTTCCTTCTTTTTCATGCATGGCGAGTGTCTCTAGTTGTTTTGAATAAGTATGCCGTATCACTTTTGCAGGTTCTCTATCCAAGTCATATTCTCTACCACTTCCCATGGAAACGTCCAGTCTTCTCATTTTCATATCCGGATAAAATACGGCGTTGATGAAGTGCGCCCCAGTAGAAGTTGCCCAAAATGGGATAGTGATATAGGCTACAGGTATGGATTGCGAGCGGAGGATAAATGTTTCCAAAGATGCAACATCTTCGCAAGGACCTTTCTTACGAAATAATAGCTGCTTAGCACTTAATCGGGCAAGAGGCTCGTTTCGTTGAGGCTCCTTGCCGGTTGTAAACTTGAACCAATCTTTATAGTCGATGGCTGCGTAATCCATTACATATTCCAAAGGCTTATGTCGGAGGCTGTCTCCTAACCATCTATATCTTTCGTGGTATTCTTTCCACCAGTCAGTCACAGGTTCCACCGTTACTCGGTGGGGGAGGATATATTCGCAAAAGTCGTTCAATGGAATATCTTTATAGGGTGATTCCTTCCAGTTATCAACCGTACGATTAACATGATTGATAAGATAATTCCCGGTCAAGATGTTCATGTCATAAATAATAGTGTCTTGATAGAATAAACCTCCATATATATCACGCAGAGAATCAATGGCCGCAACGGCCGTTTTTAAGTCAGGATAATCAAATTCTGAAAAATCTATTTTTTTCCCTGTTACGGTCTTCCAATAATAAGTTTCACTATAGTGAATATCCATATTAGCAACCAGGAATTCAATAGCTTTTATTTTAAGTGAATCATCTCTTTTGTAGAAGTAATTGAGGGCTTTTTCCAGTTCTTTACGATTGTTTTTGGCTTTTAACAGTACATTCTCTATTTCTAGTGGATAGTTGTGTTTTTGGGGAGATAAACATCCGCTGGTTATGATCGTAGAGATCAATATTATGATATAATAAATAATTTTGCTCATGTTCATTTGATTGAAATTTCGAAGACAAAGGTGTAATGTTATTTTGTGATATAGGTACAATAATCATTCAAACATGTCCAATTATTAGTCAGGAGAAGCTATTGGTCTAAATGTGGATATGTTTGATTGATTATCATGCTAATTTATTGATAAATGTTTGTTCGATGATAGCGAGATTTTAAAGAATTTACACCTGCCTGCAATTATTAAGACTATTGAATAACATCAGATGCTCTCTTTTGTCTATCTTTGCACCCGTTTCTATGACTTGTAAAGATGGAGATAATAAAAAATTATTTAAAATATTCGTTGTGGTTCGTACTGATTGTATTTGCAGCCTTACTTGGGCTTCATTGGCTTCCGGTACTGACTATTGACGGCCACACGATGAGGCGTGTAGACCTTTTGAGCGATCTTCGTTATCCGGACTCGGAGACAGCTGCATCTGATTCGGATAGTATTCCCTTGCCTCCTGTTGTGAAGCCGGCTTTTGTAGATACCTGCCGTGCCGGTATGACTTGCATTGAAGACTACAGTGACTCCACCCTCCGCGGGATGACTCCTTTCTATGAAGCACTCGATCGTATCTCTTCGGGTGATTCAGATGATTCTGATGACAAATTGGTACGTATTGCCGTATTCGGAGACTCGTTTATCGAGGCAGATATATTTACCGCTGACTTACGCGAAATGCTTCAAAAACAATTTGGCGGTTGTGGAGTAGGTTTTGTCACCATCACTTCGATGACAAGCGGTTACCGTCCTACGGTACGCCACACGTTTGGCGGATGGTCTAGCCATGCGGTAACAGACAGTGTTTATTTCGACAAGAAGAAACAAGGAATTTCCGGACACTATTTCATCCCCCGTAACGGAGCTTACGTAGAACTGCGGGGACAAAATAAATATGCTTCCTTGCTGGACACTTGCCAGCGTGCATCCATCTTCTTTTATAATAGGGATTCCGTTCTCCTCTCTGCCCGTGTGAACAAAGGAGAAAATAAGAATTATTCATTGGGATCTTCTGATGAATTACAGCGAATTCAGGTAGACGGACGCATCGGCTCTATCCGTTGGACGGTAGATCGTGCCGACTCTACGCTTTTCTATGGATTGGCAATGGATGGAAAGAAAGGAGTTATTCTCGACAACTTTTCGTTGCGAGGCAGTTCCGGTCTTTCTCTGCGGGGAATTCCTCCACAGATGTTGAAGCAATTTAATCGCCAACGTCCTTACGACCTGATTATTCTCGAATATGGTTTGAATGTAGCTACCGAACGGGGGCGTAACTATGATAACTACCAGAAAGGACTGCTTACAGCAATCAATCATTTGAAAGAATGTTTTCCGCAAGCAGGAATCCTGTTGTTGAGTGTCGGAGACCGTGATTATAAAAACGAGAACGGCGAACTTCGCACCATGCCTGGTGTTAAGAATCTGATTCGTTATCAACAGAACATTGCAGCCGAAAGTGGCATTGCTTTCTGGAATATGTTTGAAGCAATGGGGGGAGATGGTAGTATGGCAAAACTGGTGCATGCCAAACCTTCTATGGCAAACTATGACTATACGCATATTAACTTCCGTGGTGGTAAACATCTGGCTGGATTGCTTTATGAAACCATGATTTACGGTAAGGAACAATACGACAGGAGGCGTGCCTATGAGAAAGAGTAACTTGCTGTTTATTTATATTCTTGCTCTTTCCGGTATGTTGAGTGCTCCTTGCTTGCTTTCAGAAGCAACAGCACAAGACCGTATGCCTGTTTGTCCTCCATTGGGAAAGACTGCAAAGCTTATAAAACCTTTGCGGGAAATGAACAGAGCGAATGATACGATTTCCGTACACATCGCTTTCCCCTCAGCTTTCCGCGAAACTGGCCGGAATGAGATAATCGACAGCATTGCTCTGTTATCTCCCGTTTTTGAACATCTCCGTCAGTTGCGTGCCGGACTTTCTGAAGATACAGTCCGTATCGTACATATTGGCGACAGCCATGTACGGGGGCATATCTATCCCCAGACCACCGGAACCCGTTTGACAGAGACTTTCGGTGCCGTTTCTTATATTGATAAAGGTGTCAACGGAGCTACTTGTCTCACATTCACCCATCCGGATCGTATTGCCGAAATCGCAGCGTTGAAACCTGAACTGCTGATTCTCTCTTTCGGTACGAATGAAAGCCACAACCGGCGTTATAATATAAATGTGCATTATAATCAGATGGATGAGCTTGTGAAACTGTTGAGAGACAGTCTTCCCAACGTTCCTATTCTTCTGACTACCCCTCCCGGTTCTTATGAAAGTTTCCGGCAACGGAGGCGTAGACGTACGTATGCCATTAATCCCCGCACGACAATAGCAGCGGAAACCATCCGCCGTTACGCTAAAGACCATCGCCTGCTCGTGTGGGATATGTATGATGTAGTGGGAGGGAAACGTCGCGCCTGCACAAACTGGACGGAGGCAAACCTGATGCGTCCCGATCATGTACATTATCTCCCTGAAGGATACATCCTGCAAGGAAATTTATTATACCAAGCCCTTATCAAAGCATACAACGATTATGTTTCCCATTGATATAGATTTCAGTAGATTAAAAGAGGTGCTTATCTACGATCCACAGGCACCGATGATATTCAGTAGTGGTATCTTTCTTTGGCTGTTTGCCGCTTTTATGGTGGTGTACGTATTGTTGCAACATAAATATACCGCCCGTATCTTGTTTGTCACCCTTTTTTCTTATTATTTCTACTATAAAAGTAGCGGTACTTACTTTTTCCTGCTTGCCATTGTTACGGTTTGCGACTTTCTGTTGGCGCAACTGATGTATCGCACCGAAGGATATTGGAAACGCAAAGGGTTGGTCACCTTGAGTCTGGGTGTCAACTTGGGACTTCTGGCTTACTTTAAATATACCAATTTCTTGGGAGGTATTATTGCGTCCCTGATGGGGGGAGAGTTCACGGCACTTGATATATTCCTGCCGGTCGGTATCTCTTTCTTCACGTTCCAGTCGCTGAGCTATACCATCGACGTCTACCGGAAAGAAATCCAGCCACTGACGAGTCTGCTCGATTATGCCTTTTACGTATCATTCTTCCCGCAGTTGGTGGCAGGTCCTATTGTCCGTGCCCGTGATTTTATTCCGCAAATCAGGAAACCTCTTTTTGTCTCGCAGGAGATGTTCGGACGGGGTATCTTCCTGATTCTTTCCGGCCTGTTCAAGAAAGCCATTATTTCCGATTATATCAGTATTAACTTCGTAGAGCGTATTTTTGATAATCCGACGCTCTATTCGGGTGTTGAGAATCTGATGGGAGTGTACGGCTATGCCTTGCAGATTTATTGCGACTTTTCCGGATATAGTGATATGGCTATCGGTATCGCACTGTTATTGGGCTTCCACTTCAATCTTAACTTTAATTCTCCTTACAAGTCGGCCTCCATCACCGAATTCTGGCGTCGTTGGCATATCTCTTTGTCCAGTTGGCTGAAAGATTACTTATACATCTCTTTGGGTGGAAACCGGAAAGGGAAGATCCGGCAATATCTGAACCTTATTATTACCATGTTTTTGGGAGGGTTGTGGCATGGAGCTTCCTGGAATTTTGTTCTTTGGGGCACATTTCACGGCGTTGCACTGGCGATGCATAAAATCTGGATGACGATAACCGGACGGAGGAAAGGAGAACAAAGTCACGGTTGGCGACGTGTGTTCGGCATTATCATTACCTTCCACTTTGTCTGTTTCTGCTGGATATTCTTCCGTAACGCCGATTTTCAGAATTCGGTAGATATGCTGGGGCAGATATTTACGACTTTCCGTCCCCAACTGTTCCCTCAGTTACTTGAAGGCTATTGGAAAGTATTCGCGCTAATGCTGCTTGGCTTCCTGCTTCATTTTGCTCCCGATAGCTGGGAAAATGCAGTTTGTCGGGGAGTGATTCGCCTGCCGTTCGTAGGCAAAGCTGTGTTGATGGTGGCTTTGATTTATCTTGTTATTCAAATGAAGAGTTCGGAAATACAACCGTTCATTTATTTTCAGTTCTAATTCCAGTTATAGTTCTAATTGAAACCTATAAAAATATTGCCTTATGGAAAATTCTCTCAATTATCAGCCTGTTGCCGACCGTTACGAACGGATGCCTTATAAATATTGCGGCAAAAGTGGTCTGCAACTTCCTCTTATCTCTTTGGGATTGTGGCATAATTTCGGCAGTGTGGACAATTTCGAGGTAGCGACCGACATGATTAAGTTTGCTTTTGATCATGGAATCACTCATTTTGATTTGGCAAACAATTACGGTCCTGTTCCCGGAAGTGCGGAATCCAATTTCGGCAGGATTCTGCGAGAGAACTTTCAAGGCTACCGGGATGAAATGATTATTTCTTCCAAGGCCGGTCATGAAATGTGGGCGGGACCTTATGGCGGCAACAGTTCCCGTAAAAATCTGATGGCGAGCATTGACCAAAGTCTCCGTCGGACAGGTTTGGAGTATTTTGACATCTTTTATAGTCACCGTTATGACGGAGTGACTCCGGTAGAAGAAACTGTCCGGACATTGATTGATATTGTGAAGCAAGGGAAAGCGCTGTATATAGGAATCTCTAAATATCCCCCCGAACAAGCCCGTATCGCCTATGAGATGATGGCAAAAGCCGGTGCCCCCTGTCTTATCAGCCAATACCGGTATAGTATGTTCGACCGTGCAGTGGAGGCTGAATCACTTCCTTTGGCGGCGGAATATGGTTCCGGTTTCATCGCTTTTTCTCCTTTGGCGCAAGGACTGTTGACAGATAAATACCTAAACGGCATTCCAGAAGGTTCCCGTGCTGCACGTTCTTCCGGTTTTCTCCAGCGTTCGCAAGTAACTCCCGAAAAAGTAGAAGCTGCCCGGCAATTGAATGAGATTGCCCGTCGTCGTGGACAGACTTTGGCGGAAATGGCTTTGGCATGGGTACTGAAAGATGAACGAATGACATCGGTGATTGTAGGAGCAAGTTCCATAAAGCAGTTGGCGGACAATCTGAAAACATTGGAGCATTTGGAGTTTGCAGAAGAAGAACTGCAAGAGATTGAACGAATATTATAAAAAATTCCTATCTTTGTAAGAAAGGTATCTTTGTTATAATAAAGAAGAGAGTATGAGCAGTAAAATTTATCCGATCGGTATTCAGAACTTTGAGAAGATTCGTCAGGATGGTTATTTCTATATTGATAAAACGGCGTTAATGTATCAAATGGTAAAGACGGGTAGTTATTACTTCCTGAGCCGTCCGCGCCGTTTTGGAAAAAGTCTGCTTATCTCCACCTTAGAGGCGTACTTTCAAGGTAAGAAGGAGCTCTTTACAGGATTGGCGGTAGAAAAACTCGAAAAAGATTGGGTGAAATATCCCATCTTGCATCTGGATCTCAATATAGAGAAATATGACACTCCGGATAGTCTGGATAATATACTTGATAAGTCTCTGACTGCGTGGGAAAAACTTTACGGTGCTGAACCGTCAGAACGTTCTTTTTCCTTACGTTTTGCCGGTATCATAGAACGCGCTTGTAAACAGGCGGGGCAGCGTGTGGTTATTCTTGTAGATGAATATGATAAGCCTATGTTGCAGGCTATCGGCAATGAAGAATTACAGAGACAATTTCGGAATGCTTTGAAACCATTCTATGGGGCACTCAAAACAATGGACGGTTGTATTAAGTTCGCATTTCTTACCGGTGTGACGAAATTTGGTAAGGTCAGCGTTTTCAGTGACTTGAATAATCTGGATGATATATCGATGCGAAAGGATTATGTTGAGCTTTGCGGTGTAAGTGACCGTGAACTTCATGATACTTTAGATGCTGAGCTTCATGAATTTGCTGATGTACGTGGCGTGACGTATGATAAACTCTGTGCGGAATTGAAAGAATGTTATGATGGCTATCATTTTACACACAATTCAATTGGTATGTACAATCCTTTCAGCCTTCTCAATGCTTTCAAGTACAAGGAGTTCGGTAGTTATTGGTTTGAGACGGGTACGCCTACTTATCTGGTGAGTCTGCTGAAAAAGCATCATTATGACCTGGAACGTATGGCACACGAGGAGACAGATGCCCAAGTGCTGAACAGCATAGACTCGGAATCCACCAATCCCATTCCTGTGATTTATCAAAGCGGATATCTTACCATTAAGGGATATGATGAAGAATTTGGAATCTACCGTTTGGGTTTCCCGAACCGTGAAGTGGAAGAGGGCTTTGTCCGTTTTATGCTTCCTTATTATGCGAATGTCAATAAGGTGGAGTCCCCTTTTGAAATTCAGAAGTTTGTCCGTGAAGTACGTTCCGGTGATTATGATTCTTTCTTTCGCCGCCTGCAGAGTTTCTTTGCCGATACCACCTACGAGGTGATTCGCGACCAGGAATTACATTATGAGAATGTCCTTTTCATTGTATTTAAGCTGGTCGGCTTCTATACCAAAGTGGAATATCATACGAGCGAAGGTCGCATAGACCTTGTCTTGCAGACGGATAAATTCATTTATATCATGGAATTTAAATTGAATGGGAGTGCTGAAGAGGCTTTGCGACAGATAAAGGATAAGCATTACGCCCTTCCTTTCGCGACGGATGGACGGAAACTCTTTCAAATCGGGGTAAACTTCAGTGCGGAAACCCGCAATATTGAAAAGTGGATTGTGGAAGCTTGAGTGTGCCTGCTCTTTTGATGGTATATTGCATTAATAACCGGTACCCAGTTTTCGCCAGCTATTTTGGGGAGTATTCCTCGATAAATAATACATTGTATTCTCCTCCCTATGAGTTTGAATAGACAAATCATCTGCCATCCTACACTAGTTTCACTTTATGTTGTTGAATATTAGTATATTAATAGGGTGTAGGATAGTGGTGTGGGATGGTTGCAGATGCGGTGTATCTTACCCCTTTCCCTCGCTCATCCTTACCCTTTCCCTTACTTATCCTTACGCCCTGTCTTTGCCATCCTGCTTTTCACCAAGTGTTTCCTGCGTATGAAACTTTAGTTTC
>ERZ773157.1097-NODE-1097-length-27776-cov-4.156019_pt1 | contig 27776 bp, 19 predicted proteins | sample MGYA00511480_ERZ773157 | MGnify/ENA primary metagenome ERZ773157 (study PRJEB29015, sample SAMEA2737863) | human gut metagenome | biome: human gut; feature: human-associated habitat; material: faeces | place: China | collected 2012 ... | reverse complement strand
TCGGGCGAACAGTGTTCGCCTAATTCCATAAGGTTTTTCTTTTCCGGTACGCCACTCCTCAGTCAAGCCTACGGCTTGCCAGCTCCTCTGGAAGAGGAGCCTAATTGCCTCCTCTTATAGAGGAGGTGTCCGGCAGGACGGAGGAGTCAACCCGGGCGAACACTGTTCGCCCCTACAGGGTCGTTTCACACATTGCCATACGCAAAACAAAAACTGCAAAACCATCCTTGACGAATCGTCGGGAATATGGTACGATAAAGACGGTAAAAAACGTCAAGAGGGAACATCGCTGTGACGTTCCCTCTTTTTATTTGTAATTCGGAGTGCATTCCCGTACCCCGGCACGGCTGCCGGAGGGTGCGGCGCAGACTCTGCATCAGAGAAAGGGCAGCAATATGATTTATTTGGTAGAAGACGATGATAGCATCCGGGAGCTGGTGATCTATACGCTGCGCAGCACCGGCATGGAGGCAAAGGGGTTCGGGCTGCCGTCGGCGTTCTGGCGTGCGATGGCAGAGGAGACACCGGAACTGGTACTGCTGGACATTATGCTGCCGGAAGAGGATGGTCTGGAGATCCTCAAGAAGCTCCGCAGCCGCCAGGCGACCAAGACGCTGCCGGTCATTATGCTCACCGCCAAGGGAACAGAGTATGACCAGGTGGTGGGGCTGGACAACGGCGCAGATGACTATATCCCCAAGCCGTTCGGCATGATGGCGCTGGTGGCACGCATCAAGGCGGTGCTGCGCCGTACGGAAAAGCCGGTGGAAGAAAAGGTGCTGCGGCTGGGCGAACTGAGCGTCAATCCCACACGGCACGTGGTGCAGGTGAGCGGCGAGACCGTGAACCTTACCCTCAAGGAGTTCGAACTGCTGTGTCTGCTGCTGGACAATCCCGGCGTGGTCTTTACAAGAGACCAGCTATTGAACCAGATCTGGGGCTATTCCTTTGACGGCGAGAGCCGCACGGTGGATGTCCATGTGCGCCACCTGCGTCAGAAACTGGGGGACTGCGGCAACTATATCGAGACCGTCCGGGGCATCGGCTATCGTTCGGGGGATGGTAAGGCATGACCAGAAAGATCTTTCAGTCCATGATCGCCGTGGTGGTGTCTGTGCTGCTGCTGAGCCTGGCACTTATCACCGGCGTACTCTACGAACACTTTGAATCTGCCATGCTGGATCAGATGCGCACCACGGCGTCCTTTGTGGAGCAGGGCGTGAAAGAGGACGGCATGAAGTATCTGGACGAGATGTCGTCCAGCCAGTGCCGCATCACCTGGATCGAGGCAGACGGCACGGTAAAATTCGACAACCGCAGCGACCCCAGCACTATGGAAAACCACGCCGACCGGGCAGAGGTGAAGGAGGCGCTGGAAAACGAGTCCGGCACCAGTATCCGCCGCTCGTCCACCCTGTCGGAGCATACCCTCTATTACGCCAAGCGGATGCAGGACGGCACGGTGCTGCGTCTCGCCATGTCTCAGCGCTCGGTGCTGTTCCTCATGGGCGGCATGATCTCGCCGGTGGTGTTTATCTTCCTGGCGGCGTGCGCCCTTGCCGGGGTTTTGTCCTACCGGGTGTCCAAGAAGATCGTGAAACCGCTGGGCAGCATCGACTTGCAGCATCCGGAACAGGTGGAGACCTATGACGAGCTTTCGCCGTTTTTACAGCGCATCGCTGCACAGAACCAGGAAATTCGCAGCCAGATGGAAGAGATCCGCAAGCAGCAGCAGGAATTTTCCATGATTACGGAGAATATGAGCGAGGGACTGTTTGTGGTAGACCGGAACTATCAGATTTTGTCCTATAACCGGAGCGCTGTGCGCATTTTTGGCATGGCGCCGGAAAGCGTCCCCGAAAATCTGCTGGCGGTGAACCGGAGCGAGGGATTCCGCAGCGTGGTGGACAGCGCCCTCAAGGGTCGCCATGCCCAGGAGAACCTGGAACTGGACGGCAGAGTCTATCAGATCATTGCCAGCCCGGTGTGCCAGCAGGAGGATGCGCTGGATCTGGTGGGTGCGGTGATTCTGACCCTGGATGTGACGGAAAAAGAGGCGCAGGAACAGTATCGCCGGGAGTTTACGGCGAATGTTTCCCACGAGCTGAAAACGCCGCTGACTTCCATTTCCGGCATTGCGGAGATCATCCGGAACGGCATCGTCAGACCGGAGGACATCCCTCATTTTGCCGGCAAGATCTATGACGAGTCCCAGCGGCTCATTACCCTAATCGGGGATATCATCAAGCTGTCCCGGCTGGACGAAAACCAGGTCCCCATGGAACGGGAATCGGTGGACTTGCTGGAGACTGCACGGGATGTGGTGCAGCAGCTGGCATCCGTTGCCCGGAAAAACGGGGTCACGCTGGTGACCAACGGCAGCCACGGCGTGGTGAACGGCGTGCGCCAGGTGCTGGGGGAGATGGTGTACAATCTCTGCGAAAATGCGGTGAAGTACAACCGCCCCGGCGGCAGGGTCTGGGTGGATGTCCGCCAGGCGGCAGACCATGTGGAACTGTGCGTCAAGGATACCGGCATCGGCATCCCGGCGGCAGAGCAGGGACGCATCTTCGAGCGGTTCTACCGGGTGGACAAGAGCCACTCCAAGGCGGTGGGCGGCACAGGTCTGGGGCTGTCCATCGTCAAGCACGGCGCAGCGCTCCACCATGCGACCATCCACGTGGACAGCGAACCCGGCGAGGGGACTGCCATCACGCTGACGTTCCCGGCAGGGTAAGAAAAACGGTGCGAAAAATGAAAAAAGCCCCTTGACATGAACCAATCCCAAATCGTTAGATTTTTTTGACTAACTTTTAGGAGGCGGTTCAACAAAAGGGGTTTTTGTTTGACATTTTTTGCAAAGTGTGGTATACTGGGATTCTGAGGGCATACCTGAAACGGTAGGCGGTTTGTTCGGAGTATTCCCTCCCATTTGTGTAAATTCAGCACATGGGAGGTGATTGCAGTGGATAGCTTTGTTACATTTCATGACTTGCTGGAAATCGGAACTTTTTTGATTTCATTAGCAACATTCATCATGGCGTTGTGCAAAAATTGCAAAAGCAGTAATCACAAGAAGAAAAAGAAATAACCGCCCCAAAGCTTCCAACTAAAGGCGGTTAATTCATGTAATTAAACGACAAATGGGAGCAGACCGTCTACTGGTGCGCTCTCTTTCTATCTTTATTATACGCTATCACGCTCCGTTTGTCAAGGGGATTTTTTGATTTTTCCGCAGCCGCCCACGAAAAAATCCCCACAGCATTCCCATAAAATTTGACAAATTATGCAACATATGATATACTATTTGTATCATCCCACTCGAAAAAGGAGCGATTTCCTATGATTACCTGTAGCCATTGCGGTCAGATCGCAGCAGACGGTTCGGCGTTTTGCCCTAACTGCGGCGCAGCTCTTCCTGCACCGTATTTTCAGCAGCCCCAGCAGCCCGTTCAACAGCCTGTTTATCCGCAGCCGCAAATGCCGCCTTATCCGGGCTATCCCACACCCTGCGAACAGCCCGGCACCAATGGAAAAGCCGTTGCATCCCTGGTCATGGGAATCTGCTCCCTGTTGGTGTGGCTGCTGTTTCTGACAAATGATTTCGATGCGTTCAGCTTTCTCAGCATCCCCCTGGGGATCATCAGCATTGTCATGGGCGCTGTAGCAAAGAAAGAGATCCAGCGTACAACGCCCGGCGGCAGCACTGCCCTCGCCACAGCCGGCATCGTCTGTTCCATTATCTCGCTTGCGCTGGATGTGGTGTTTTTTGTACTGGTTCTGATCTTTGTTGTGATCCTTGGCATGGCTCTGGCAAGATTTTAAGCATCCTGTACACATCCCGATACGAAACAGGTCCTGTGACCTGTATCCATAAACCAAACCAATTCATGGAGGTATTTTCTTATGTTGACTTGTGAGACCTGTGGCGAAGTTCTGCCGGAAGGCACTTCGTTCTGCCCGAACTGCGGTATGCCTGTAGAGCATACAGACAGCGCTGCCCAGCCCGACGCACCCAACGCCCCGGCACCGGATACGGCTGTACCGGACACCGACAGCCAGTTCCAGCAGCCCCAGGCTGCGCCGGAGTCCAATCCCTATGCTATGCCCTCCGGCGGTTCTGCCCCGGCATCCGGCAGCATTCCGGAACAGAGTTATCCCGGAACTTATCCGCCCGGCGGCAATTACGGCTATGGCGCACAGCCGAACCAGCCCCAGAGCCAGCCGCAGCCCCATCCCCAACAGCCCTACTATGGACAGCAGTCCCAGCAGAATTACGGGCAGCCGGGAAACGGCGGCTATATTCCGCCGCAGCAGCAGGGCTATCCGGGCGGTTACCCGAATTATCCCCAGAACTATCCGAACAACAGCTCCAACGGCAAGGCAATTGCCGGACTGGTGCTGGGCATTCTCTCCATCGTGATGGGATGCGTCTACGGCTCCGGTCTCCTCTTCGGTATCCTGGGTACCATTTTCTCCTGCATGGCACGGAAAGAGGACAGCAGTAACCCGCTGCAAAACAAGAAAAACAGCACTGCCACCAGCGGCCTCATCTGCTCGATCATAGGCATTGTTCTTTCTGTGATCGTCCTTCTCATCGTAATCATTGCCGTGGCAGTTTCCGTGGAAACAGGAGACTACATCACCCCCCGCTACTATGGCTCCGGTGATTACCAGGATGCCTGCCAGCTCTTCTTCGGACTGCTCCGCTAATGTACTATGACCTTCCTGCGCACGGACTTCGGTCTGTGCGCTTTTTTTGTCAGATAATGCCGGGAAACAGCACGTGTTTTCAAATTATTCCTTGACAGACATTCTGCAATATGATAGACTAAAAGCAGTACCAGAGCGCATTCACAATTCCTATGGGAACACGCTCTGAAATACAGACCGAAAGGAAACGATACCACCATGTTTCGAACCTATGACCTCAGCGGCATCTGGGACTTTTCCATGGCACAAATGGCAAAAGGCACATTTCCCACCGCTTTTGATGATACGATCGCACTCCCCGGCACAACATCTCTCGCCAAAAAAGGCGCACCCAATCCCAACCGGGAGGCAGGCTTTCTCACGGATGCCTACGCCTTTGAGGGACAGGCGTGGTTTCGCAAAGAGATCTGCATTGACCCGGAACTGTTCGACACCGATATGGGAATGCTCCCCATCAAGCTGACCCTGGAACGCACCCGGATGACCACCCTCTGGATCAACGGCAGGCTTGTGGGCAGCTGCAACAGTTTATGCACGCCCCACGTCTATGACATCACCGATTTTGTGACCAAGCCGCTGGTGGAGATTCTGGTGCTGGTGGAGAACACCGGCTATCCCACCAAAGGCGGACACCTCACCTCGCCGGACACCCAGTCCAACTGGAACGGCATCACCGGGCAGATGACCCTGGAAGTGTTCCCGGAGGTCTATGTAGATCATGTCCAGGCATACCCCGACCCGGAACACAAAAACGTCACCCTTACCATGCAGCTCCACGGGGCATCCACCGCAAGCTTTTCCGCCACTGGCAGCGTTGTGGAGGACAACGAAGAGGACACCATTCCGCTGTTCCAGGCGCAGCTGACGGCAGACGAAAACGGCATGGCATCCGTGACCATTCCCCTGGACGAGGCGTATTATGAATGGAGCGAATACCACCCGGCGCTGTACTATCTGTTCTACACCATCGACGAGGCAGACTGCGGCAGCGTCAGCTTTGGAATGCGGCGGTTCTGCGCCGAGGGCAGCCGTTTCACCATCAACGGACAGCCCACCATGCTCCGTGGCAAGCACGACGGACTGATCTTTCCCAGAACCGGCTATGCACCCACGGATGTAAACGAGTGGCTGCGTGTGCTGAGCATTGCCAAAAGCTACGGCATCAACCACTACCGTTTCCACACCTGCTGTCCGCCGGATGCAGCGTTCACTGCGGCAGATGTGCTGGGCATCTACATGGAACCGGAACTGCCGTTCTGGGGAACGATCGCCGCTCCCGGCGAAGAGGGCTACAACGAGGCGGAGCAGAACTACCTCATCGAACTGGGAGACAAGATGCTGGACACATTCGGCAACCATCCGTCCTTTGTCATGTTCTCCCTGGGCAACGAGCTTTGGGGCAGCCCGGAACGGCTGGGAAAGATCCTGCGGCACTACAAGGAAAGGGACAGCCGCCATCTGTACACCCAGGGCTGCAACAATTTCCAGCATTTTCCGCTGATGGTGCCGGAGGACGATTACTATGTGGGCGTGCGGCTCAGCAAGGAACGGCTGCTCCGTGGTTCATTCGGGATGTGCGACGCACCGTTGGGTCACGTCCAGACAGAGCGCCCCAGCACCATGCACCAGTATGACGACGTGATCTTTCCCAAGCAGACGGAGGGCGAGGGCGCATCCGACACGGAAGAGATCGAGATCCAGTACGGCACCGGCGTGAAAAAGGTGCAGGTGAGCAAGACTGCCGGCGGACTCATTCCCACCAAGCCGGTGGTCACCCACGAGATCGGACAGTACGAGGTCTATCCCGACTTCCGGGAGATCGACAAGTACACCGGACCGCTGAAAGCCCGGAACTTCGAGATTTTCCGGTTCCGGCTCGGTGCAAAGGGAATGCTGCGCCAGGCGGACAAGTTCTTCCGGTGCAGCGGCGCACTGGCGGCTGCCTGCTATAAGGAAGAGATCGAGGCGGCAATGCGCTCGCAGTATATCGCCGGATTCCAGCTGCTGGATCTCCAGGATTTCTCCGGTCAGGGAACGGCGCTGGTGGGAATGCTGGACGCATTCATGGACAGCAAGGGGCTGATCTCGCCGGAGGAATGGCGAATGTTCTGCTCGGACTGTGTGCTGCTGGCACAGTTCCCGTCCTATGTGCTGATTACCGGCGAAATGTTCGTGGCAAAGGTCTCCATGCGAACGGTTCTGCCCCAGTCCGGCACGGCAGAATGGATGCTGGTTCGGGAAAACGGCGACACCCTGGGCAAGGGGACATTCCCGGTACAGGCGGAATCCGGTCTGACGGAGATCGGCAGCATCTTCTGCCGGATGCCGGAGGAATTGCAGCGCCCCGAACGGGTGCATCTCATCCTGTCGCTGACGGACACAGATGTCTGCAACGCCTATGACCTGATGCTCTACCCAGCCATTGCCATGCCGGAGCTGGAGAGCCGGGCGGAGCTGTGCATCACGGAAAATCTGGACACGGCGCTGGCGGCACTGGCAGACGGAAAGAAAACGGTCTTTCTGCCGAGAGAAACTGCCGAGAGCATTCCGGGATTCTACTGCACGGACTTCTGGTGCTATCCCATGTTCCGGGACATCTGCAACTGGATGAAAAAGCCGGTGGCAGTGGGAACCATGGGGCTTTGCATTCAGGACGACCATCCGGCGCTGGCAGAGTTCCCCACCCAGGAATACAGCACGCCCCAGTGGTACGACATTGTGACGGCGGCGGACTGCACCATCCTGGACGACACGCCCAGCGAGTTCACGCCCATTGTGCAGATGATCGACAACTTTGAGCGCAACCATAAGCTGGGAATCGTCTGGGAGGCGAAAGTGGGCAGCGGCAGCCTGTTGGTCTGCACCAGCCGCCTGTCTGAGATCGCCACTCGTCCGGAAGTGCGCTGGCTGGCGAAGAGCCTGCTGGACTATGCGGCATCCGACCGCTTTGCCCCGGCGCAGAGTGTGACGGCGCAGCAACTGCAAAAGTGGTTCCGGAAAGGCGAATGACACCGACTGCCCTGCGGAAAAAATGAAAAATCCCCTTGACAAACGGGGCGTGATGACGTATAATAGAGATAGAAAGAGAGCATACCAGTAGACGGTCTGCTTCCATTAAACGAGTTGAAATAACCGCTTAAGTTTGCAGCTTGGGGCGGTTATTTCTTTTTGTATGCTAAGTATGCAAGAACTGCACGAAAAACATTACAAAGAATGCTTACGATAAAGGAAATTACATCCATCATCACGCATCACCTCCCATTCATTCAAGATGAATTATGGGAGCTGGAATCGACCGCCCTACCGTTTCAGGTATGCCCTCAGACCTCCAGTATACCACACTTTGCAAAAATTATCAAACAAAAGCAGCACCGGCTGTGGGAAATCTCCCTGCCGGTGCTGCTTTTTTATGTGTTTCTATTTTGTTGTGCAATCATATCTGCATCTGCATCAGGACTCTTCCAGTCCGGTGTTGATGCCGCTCTTTTCCAGTGCGGTCAGATCGTCGGAGACTGTCTCCTTTTCGCCGCTTTTCTTTTTCGGAAAGACCAGTTTCAGCAGGATCGGGGTAACGATGGTGGTGAATACGACCATGATAACCAGCGGTGTCATGAACTTTTCGCTCATCAGTCCCACAGATGCACCCTTGTTGGCAACGATCAGTGCGACCTCACCACGGGAGATCATACCAATACCGATCTGCAGGCTCTCCTTGTTGGTGTAACGCATGATCTTTGCGCCCAGACCGCAGCCGATCACCTTGGTGACAACCGCCAGCAGCATCAGCAGAAGCATGAATACTACCAGCTTTTTGGTCAGACCCTTCAGCGTCATGGCGAGACCGATGTTGGCGAAGAAGATGGGGGAGAGGAGCATATAAGACAGGGTGTTGAAACGATTTACCACGTACTCATTCTTTTTCAGTCCGGATACTGCCAGACCGGCAACGAATGCGCCGGTGATGTCTGCTACGCCAAAGCAAATCTCAGCCACGAAGGACAGCAGCAGGCAGAAAACAAAGGTCACGATGTTGTGGCGGCGCAGGTTTTCGTTGCTGGATTCACGCCATTTTTTGAAGAAGAAGTGATACAGCACAGCAGCGCCGATGGCAACGATGAAGAATGCCAGGATGTTGATGACTACGGCAAGGACGCCGTCGCCTGCCAGCAGAGAGCCGAAGGTCTTTTCTGCCTCGCCGTCGCCGGACTTCTTTCCGCCCAGGCTGATAACGACGGTGAGGGCGATGATGCCCAGGATATCGTCAATGACAGCTGCGCCCAGGATGGCGTTTCCGGCACGGGAATTCAGTGCGCCCAGCTCTTTCAGCGTCTCAACGGTGATGCTGACAGAAGTTGCAGTCAGCACAACGCCGATGAAGATGTTCTGCCAGAACAGCTTTGCCATCTCCGGATTCTGTTCCGTGTTGTAGAAGTCTGCCAGGAAAAAGCCGCCTACCAGCGGAACGATAACGCCCAGCAGAGCGATAACGAAGGAGGCAAGGCCTGCCTTTTTCAGTTCCTGGATGTCGGTCTCCAGACCGGCGCTGAACATGAGGACGATAACGCCCAGTTCCGCCAGGCTGACGATCAGGTCATTTCGCTGTACCACGTTCAGCACCATCGGGCCGAGAACGATACCGGCAGCCAGTGCGCCCACGACCTGGGGCAGGCTGATCCGCTTGGTCAGCAGTCCCAGCAGTTTCGTGGACAGCAGGATAATTGCGATTTGCAGTAAAAAAGAATAATCATTGTTGAACAAAAAATCTTTCAAACCCATAATGGTTGATATCTCCCTTTATAATTTGCTTTTTGTCAAGAAAACGCTTTGTCAAATTCGAACTGACGGCAAAGTCAATTTCCCGTCAGATTCTGCCGCAGCACCGCCGCATCCAGTCCGTTTACCGTCTTGTCGGCGCAGAGGTCTGCGTTGGCGGCGCCGGTCTTGGACAGGCTCTTGTTTCCAAGCAGGTACTGGATCAGCAGCACCAGGTCTGCGGAATTCACCTTGCTGTCGGCGTTGACGTCTCCCGGAAGTGTCTCCGGCTTTTGCGGCTCTGTGGTCACATCCGGCGTTTTGCCGTCCGGTTCTCTGCCGGAGATCAGCACACCGTTCTGATAGACGGGAATGCAGTCCGAGATCACATATTCTCCTGCATTTTTCAGCAGATCCGTGTTAGAATAGTCATTGAAGGCATCCCAGCCCGTCTGATAGTTGGGGTAGATCAGCGCCAGCATCAGCTCACACTGGTGCTGTCCCTCAGAGATGGGCATTGCCACTCTGCCGTCCGGATAGGTCACTTCCACATAATAGATGTTGTCCTTATAATGTTTCAGTTCCGATACCTGCGCCGGGGTGTAGTCGTCGTACATCTTCGCCTGGTCACGGTCGATGCGCATGACCACATCGCCGGGCTGGAATCCGCCGTCAATGACTTCGGACAGATCCATGTAGTACCGATAGGACAGATTGTCCTCGATCCGTGCCGGCCATGCGGAGTGGTTGGTGAGCTTAAAGCTCAGGGTGACGCCGCCGGAGGTCTCCGTCAGCTTGGTCTCCACATAGAATTCTCTGTCCCGGGTCTCCGGTTCGGGAAAGTCCGGGTCGGGCGTGCCGCCGTAGGCGTCGGTCATCTTGCAGAGCAGCGCCGTGAATCCGGCGTTGTAGTCGCAGGCAACCTCGTTGTTGATGTAGTTCTGCCGGTCGTCCTCATAGGAGCCGTCCTCGTTGGGACCGCCCACCAGTGCGCCGTATAGGATGTGCCGGTTGGTCTCCGGGGTGTCCAGGGCGTTTTTCCAGGAGGCGTGTGCCGTCCGGTGGTGGGGATTCTGCGGAGACTTGTCGCCGTATCCCACCACAAAGCTCTGCCCGTCGGGATTGTCGCCCAGACAGTAGTTGATCTGATCCTCATAGAAGTTCTGATACTTTGTGGTATTCGTCCCTTTCAGCACCGTGTCGCACGCCACGCTCGCCAGGAATCCGGCAGTGGTGGCATAGCGCAGACAGCCCCAGGTGGTGAGCCACTTTGCGCCGCCGTCCAGGGCCTTGACGGAATCTGTCCAGTAGTCCAGGTGTTTCTGTATCCGTCCGATGTAGAAACTGTCGTTGGTGTTGATGGCGTAGAGCAGCAGACCGCCCTGCATCACATCGTCCCAGCACATTCCCCAGGAGTATTTCAGCTCATCCGAACCCAGCTCTTTTCCCAGATTGGGGATATAAGAGGTCGCCTTGTCCAGATAGGACTGCTCGCCGGTGGCAATGTACAGCCAGTTTGCCGCATAGAACAGCTCGTCATAGAAGTGGGACGAACGGTAGAATCCGCTGGCATCGCTGTTGTTGTAGTCGTCGTCGCTCCGGGTCTCGTCCGCCAGCCGGAAGAGATTCTCGGCGTGTTTCAGATAGTCGCCGGTCTTGTCGCTCCTGCCCTTGAGGGCGCACGCCCCGGCAGCCAGCGCCGCCGCCATCTCGCCGCAGACCGCTGAGCTTGTGCCACGGAGAGCAGCCCTCGCCTTGGTGTAGTCAGCGCCGTTGTCCTTCATGCCGTATTCCAGCAACTCCACCGGACCCCACCAGGTGTGATCCATCTGCCCGTTGCCCACCTGGTATACGGCGGTGTCGCCCTCGTCACAGGCGGCGAGGTAGTCCAGCACAAAGGAGAGGTTGTTCACATAGGTCTCCATTTCGCCGGTCTTTTCCAGACCGTCCGGGTACTGATACAGTCCCCACGCCAGCATGGAGGCGGAGTATGCCATGGGCAGGTTGAACTTCACGTGGTCGCCGGCATCATACCAGCCGCCGGTGACTTCGTCCGTCATGGTGGAGTCGGCACGCCATTCCACCTCGTTCCAGTCCGGGAGCGGACCTGCCTGCTGGCACTCATAGAAGTACAGGGACTTCTGCATCGCCTCTGCATAGTTGGCGGAAAAATCCGCCGCAGACACGGTGAGCGCAGAGCAGGGCAGCGCACCCAGAACGAGACATCCGGCAGTGAGCGCCGCCGTCAGCCGCAAGTGTTTCCGCATTTGCATCATCTTCCTTTCTTGCAGGGCGCAGCAGAGTCGTGCTGTGTCCCCGCAGTTTCCGGTTCTTTTCCGCCGGAAATACCCCCAGCCGAAAAAAGCCGTTTTCCCTTTTATTATGGCACGTTTTCACGCCGATGTCAAGCGGTTTTCATGAAGTTATCACAAAAATTCACAGTGAAACAAACCGGTTTTTTCAGATTTCGGTGCATAGCCGTCATTTCCGGGGATTCTGTTGCAGAGCGGCAAAAATGTCCGTTGTCCGGATGCTGCCTTTTGTAGAGAATGCTTGTTTCAAACGGGGGATTTCTGTACGAAGTGACAAAAATTACGGAAAAACGGATTCTGTCTTGCAAAAAATTCCGGTTCATGCTATAATGAAATTGTATAGGCATATGCGGTAGTGATATTCCGGAAAATGGAATGGCGCATTCGCAGTCTATGGCATTGCGGCATACAAGGGCAGTTCCGCTCCGGCAGGGCGTTTTCCGCCGGCAGAACGGATCGCTTTCTTTCTGTGTGCGCATCAAATATAAGGTTTTAAGGTTTAGGAGGAATTCTGAAGTGGAAAAGAAGCTGAAAAAGGGAAAGAAAGTTACCGTCCTGGGCGCTGGTAATGTCGGTGCATCCATTGCATTTGCTCTGGCAATCAAGGGCCTCTGCTCTGAGCTGCTGCTCATCGACATCAACAAGCCCAAGGCAAAGGGTGAAGCAATGGATATCATGCAGGGCAACGCATTCTGTCCGTCCTGTGACATCCACGACGGCGATTATCCGGACGCAGCAGATTCCGATATGGTCATTATCACCGTTGGTATTGCCAGAAAGCCGGGTCAGACCCGTATTGACCTGTGCAAGACCAACGCAAAGATCATGGCATCTGTTATGCCGGAGATCGTAAAGTATGCACCGCACGCCTGCTACCTGGTAGTCAGCAACCCGGTTGACGTACTGACCTATGAGGCGATCCGTGTATCCGGTCTGGATCCGAAGCAGGTCATCGGTTCCGGTACTGTTCTGGACTCCTCTCGTCTGCGCACCTGCCTGGCAGATCACGCTGGTCTGAACATCAAGAACATCCACGCATATGTATTCGGCGAACACGGCGATTCTTCCATGATCCCGTGGTCTCTGTCCAGCATTGCCGGCATGAAGTTTGATGAATACTGCACAAGCGTAGAAGATCTGGGCGACAAGGATGCCATCGAGCAGGAAGTTCGTGACGGCGGCGCTGAGGTCATCAAGTGCAAGGGTGCAACATATTATGCAATCGCACTGTCTGTCAGCCAGATCACCGAGGCAATCCTGCGTGACACCAAGGCGGTTCTGACAGTTTCCACTCTCCAGGACGGCACACACTACGGCGTAAAGGACGTTTGCCTGAGCCTGCCGTGCGTACTGGGCGCAAACGGCGTAGAACGTGAGATTACACCGCCGATGACCGACGATGAGATCGCTCGTTTCCAGAAGAGCGGCGAGGCACTGCGCTCCGTCATCGACCAGATGGCACTCTAAGCGCAAGCCATCCCGTATCTCTGCACTATTATTATATCGTAGCAAGCCGGCGCACTGCCGCCGGGCAAACGACTGCCGTATTTGCCGCAGGTTCCCGGTGAGCCTGCGGAAAGAGCCGGAAAGGCTCTGACAAATGCTTCCGGCAGCACTGCCGGAAAACCGAACGATTGGTTGGAAAGGGACGAAAAAATTATGGATTATGCAGCTGAATCTCTGAAACTGCACTATGACTGGCAAGGCAAGATCGAGGTCACACTTCGTGCGCCGCTGGAAACCGCCGATGATCTTTCTCTGGCGTATACGCCCGGCGTTGCACAGCCCTGCCTGGAAATTCAGAAAGATGTTTCCAAGAGCTATGACCTGACCCGCCGGGGCAACCTGGTCGCTGTTATCACAGACGGCACGGCTGTTCTGGGTCTGGGCGATATCGGCCCGGAGGCTGGTATGCCGGTCATGGAAGGCAAGTGCGCACTGTTCAAGCGTTTCGGCAACGTGGATGCGATTCCGCTCTGCGTCCGCTCCAAGAATGTGGACGAGATCGTGGAGACAGTTCGCCTCATCGCCGGCAGTTTCGGCGGCGTGAACCTGGAGGACATCTCCGCACCACGCTGCTTTGAAATCGAACGCCGCCTGAAGGAATGCTGCGACATTCCGATTTTCCACGATGACCAGCACGGCACGGCAGTCGTTACGCTGGCAGCGATGCTCAACGCATTGAAACTGGTGGGCAAGGATATCCACGATATCCGTGTGGTTACCAGCGGCGCAGGCGCTGCCGGTCTGGCAATCATCCGCCTGCTGATCGCTATGGGTCTGGATCCGCACCATGTGATCCTCTGCGACCGCCACGGTGCGATCTATGAGGGCAGAGACGATCTGAACCCCCAGAAGGAAGAAATGGCGAAGATCACCAACAGCGGTCACAAGGCTGGTACGCTGGCAGAGATGCTGGTGGATGCCGATGTATTCATCGGCGTATCCGCACCGCACTGCGTGACACCGGAAATGGTGAAGTCTATGGCGAAGGACCCGATCATCTTTGCCATGGCAAACCCCACGCCGGAGATCATGCCGGACGAGGCGCTGGCGGCTGGTGCAGCCGTTATGGGTACCGGACGCAGCGACTTCCCGAACCAGATCAACAACGTTCTGGCATTCCCGGGCATCTTCCGTGGCGCACTGGACGTTCGTGCAAGCGACATCAACGACGCTATGAAGATCGCTGCCGCAAAGGCGATTGCGGACTTCGTAACTCCCGAAAAGCTGTCTGCGGAATATATCATTCCCAGCCCGCTGGAAGAGGGTGTCAGCGCCGCTGTTGCAAAGGCAGTTGCACAGGCTGCCAAGGACACCGGCGTAGCCAGAGTGTAACATCTGACAGCACAAAAAGAAAATCTTGGGACAGGGGATATTGTGGTCTCCTGTCCTTTTTTGTGGATAATGTCAAATCAAACTGACTGTACAAAAGAATATTAAGTGAATTTCCCGTTTGACAATTGGAAATTTGGGAATTTGTTTCAGATAGAAAAAAACACAAAAACCACTTGCAGATTTGTGTGAAATGTGCTAAAATAGACAATGGACTTTGAATCTGATTTCGAAGTCCCATACAGCGATGACGCATCTCGTCTCGCAAAGCAGGAAAGATTGTCTATGAAACGAAAATTACCCAAGTGGTCGGGCGTCGCAGCCCTGGTTCTGCTTGCCGGTGCGCTGGGCGTACTGGCGTGGCAGGGCAGCCGGCATCTTACCGCAGCGTCCGGGAACACACCGGCTCGTCTGGCAGCTGTCTCCGAAACAGTTACCGACATCGGCACGCTCCCGGCAGAGGAATCCCAGCCCTGTCCGCAGACGGCGGCTGTGACCCGGCAGACTGAAACGTCTGTGACATCTGACAGCTCGCCGCAAACTGCAGTGACGTTCCCTCTGGAACTGAACGCTGCCGGAGCGGCGGAACTGGAACAGCTGCCGGGGATCGGCGCAGTTCTGGCGCAGCGCATCGTGGCATACCGTACACAGATCGGCGGCTTTTCCAACCGGGAACAGCTGCTGGAGGTGGAGGGCATCGGTGCGGCAACGCTGGAAGGACTGAACGGCTGGATTTTCGTGGAAAACGAGACGGCGCTTTCGGCAGAGCCGGAACAGCCCTTGCCGGAGGAGACCCCACCGCCGCAGCCGGCGGAAGAATCGGCGTTGCCGGAGACTTCGGCAGAGACCACGCCGCTGATGCCGCTGCCCCTGGATCTCAACCGGGCGGGGGAAGAGGATCTGATGCAGCTGCCGGATATGCAGCCGGCGCTGGCAGCAGAAATTGTGGCATTCCGGGAACGGATCACCGCATTCTCTTCGGTGTATGAACTGCTTTATGTGGACGGCATGACGGAGGCCTATTTCACGGAAATTCGGGATTCTGTGCAAATTTACGGGGACATTGCCCCGGAATAACGCTTTTTTGAGCAAACTCCATACTTTAACCATTTTGTAACCTTTTTCGGAATGGTTCGAAATATTTGACATATTGCACAAAAAATCGGAGCAAAATTTGTATAGTACCACTGAAAAAAATGAAAGAATGGTTTAAGCCATTGACATTCGTTGCGAATTGTTGTATATTAGGCTTATCACAAGAATTGTTCTCTGGCACAGTTTTGTGCATTTTCACAGAGGACAGCATCGGTGTGCAGTGAAATGCAGATCTGCTGCACAAAAAAAGGTTATTGCACTGCTGTACCAAACCGGCACAACGTGTGATATATATATTTAAGGAGGAAATTTCCAATGAACAAGTTGAAAAGAACACTGGCTCTGATGGCTGCTCTGGCTATGACTGCAACTGCATTCGTAGGATGCACCGGCGGCAATGACAGCTCCAGCTCTTCTGAGTCTAAGGCAGAAAGCTCTGCTGAAGAAAGCAGCGAGGCTGAAGGCGAGGAGTCTTCTGAAGAAGCAGAAGAATCTTCTGTTGAGTCCGCAGCTGGCTACACCAACGTTGATGTTCCGGCTCTGGGCGAACCGGACGGCTCCCTGAAGGACGGCGGCGACAAGCTGACTATCCTGTGCTGGAACGATGATGACCTGAAGTACATGTACGACATCGTTGCTGATGCAACCGGCATGGACAAGAGCATGATCAAATACAAGAACGTTGGTTCTAGCGGTACTGAGGCTAACGAACAGTACGCACAGGTATTCCTGTCTGGCGACGACGTTGACCTGTACTTCTGCGACGCTGACTGGAACATGGCTTATCAGAACAACGATGAGTACTCTGCTCCGCTGTCTGCAGTAGGTATCTCTGAAGACATGTATGCAAATGCTTATGGCTACACTGTAAACATGGGCAAGGACAAGAACGGCGTCCTGAAGGGTGCTTCTTGGCAGGCTGCAGCAGGCGGCTACGCTTACCGTGCAGATCTGGCTGAAGAATATCTGGGCGTAACTTCTCCGGAAGATATGCAGGCACAGGTCGGCAGCTGGGATGACTTCTGGGCAACCGCAGCTACCGTTTATGAGAAGTCTGGCAAAACCACTGCTATGGCTGACTCTCTGGGCGGCGTATGGAGAGCTTACTCCAACGGTAACAGAACCAAGTCTTGGGTAAACGACGGCAAGCTGGATTCTTCTTCCGTAGGTGACTTCATCTCTATGGCTAAGGAGAACTTCGACAAGGGTTACATCTCTGGTGCAACTCAGTGGACTGATGACTGGCTCCCGCAGGGTCAGTCTGACGGTGCTCAGGCTAACAAGACCTTCGGCTTCTTCTTCCCGACTTGGGCAATCGCTAAGGGCGGTTCTCTGGAACAGGCTGAAGGCGGCGAAGGCGGCTCTACATACGGCAAGTATGCACTGTGCGAAGGCCCGACATCCTGGTTCTGGGGCGGCACATGGATCTGCGTATATCCGAAGACTGATAACGCTAAGGAAGCTGGTCAGTTCATCTACACTATGACTGCTGATGCTGATGCAATGCAGAAGTATGTAGACGCTCGTGGTGACTTCGTAAACAACAAGGGCGTAATGTCTGCTACAACTGAAGCTGGCACAAACAGCAACCCGCTGTTCGGTGGTCAGGATCAGTTCCAGATCCTGTTCAACTCTGCTGACAAGATCGACATGAGCATTGCTTCTGAGTATGATGCAAAGATCAACACAGACCTGCAGAACGCAGTTAAGGATTACTGCAACGGCGTAACCTCTTCTGAGGATGACTGCCTGAACGCATTCCTGGATGCAGTTGCTGCTGACGTAACTGACATCACTGTTGAATAAGCTTCGGCTCTCAACACTTTTTTGAATGATTGAACGTACTGCCTATAGGATAATTGCGTCCTATAGGCGTATGTTTATCTTTTCTCTTACTATTCTACTGAATTTTTGAAAGGGTGTGTGCAAATGGCTTCCGCTGCACAACGTCGAATCAAGTCGATTAGCTATGCGAAGTATGGCTATATGTTCATTGCCCCGTTCTTTCTCGTGTATTGTTTCTTCCAGGTATGGCCGCTGATCCAGACCTTTATCCTGAGTTTCCAGGGTAACGGCGCTGATGCCGGTAACTTTGTCGGATTCGACAACTATGGCATCATCCTGTTCGGTTCTGGCGAAGGCATGGGCCGCCGTGCTGCTGCAATGCAGGATCTGTTCCTGACATCGTTCAAGAACACCATCATCCTGTGGTTTGGTAACTTCATTCCGCAGATCCTGTTGTCCCTGCTGCTGGCAGTTTGGTTCACCGATTCGAAACTGCACATTCCGGGCGTGGGCTTCTTCAAAGTTGTTATGTACCTGCCGAACATCATTACTGCCGTTTCCGTTGCAGCTCTGTTCATGCGCTTTATCTCCAACAGCCAGCTGTCCGCAGTCAACACACTGCTGATGCTGAATGGCGGCGATCCGGTTAGCTTCGAAGCATCTGCTGCATGGAGCCGTGGTATCGTAATGTTCATCCAGACATGGCTGTGGTTTGGTAATACCATGATCATGATGATGTCTGGTATCATGGGTATCAACCCGTCTCTGTTTGAGGCTGCCGCAATCGACGGCGCATCCAGCGGACAGGTGCTGCGCAAGGTAACTCTGCCGCTGCTGCGTCCGATGGTTGTTTACACACTGATCACTTCCATGATCGGTGGTCTCCAGATGTTCGATATCCCGTATCTGTATCACACAGGTGCTGGTAAGATCAACGCAAATCTGCGTACCGTTGCGGTATTCGTTTATGAACAGTTCCGTGCCGGTGCAAAGGTTCACCAGCCTGACTACGGCATTGCTGGTGCTGCTTCCGTAATTCTGTTTATCATCACTGCGGCTCTGGGTATTCTCGTATTCCGTATGAACCGTGATGAGGATGAGCATCGGAAGAAGCTGGAGCGTAAGGCTCTGGTCAAGGAATATAAGAAACAGCAGAAACTGGCGAAGAATGGAGGTCTCGGCGCATAATGGAAAACGTTGGTGTTAAAGACAATTATATGTTGATTCAGAGACTGAAATCTGCCGGATGCTTCATTGTCTGCGTCCTGCTGGCATTGATCTGTCTGGTTCCGCTGTACATCATGGTCATGAACGCAACGCACGGCGACGCTGCTCTGCGTGCGCAGCCGCTGCAGTTCCTGCCGGGCAGTGACTTGATGAAGAACATCAAGAATATTGCCGGCGGTGAATTTCCGCAGTCCCCGAACTTCAACGTTTGGCTGGGCTACCGGAATTCTCTGATCATTGCAGGCGGTACTACCATCCTGACAGTATTCTTCTCTGCTTTGACTTCTTATGGTCTGACTGTTTACGATTTCAAGGTTCGTGACGGCGCATATACATTCATCCTGGCAGTTATGATGATCCCGATCCAGGTTACATCCACCGGTTTCGTAAAGTTCATGGTTGGTACTCTGGGTCTGGCAAACAGCTACATCCCGCTGATTATCCCGGCGATTGCAGCTCCTGCTGTTGTTTTCTACATGAGACAATATATGAAGTCTTCCTTCCCGCTGGACATTGTTGAGGCTGCCCGTATCGACGGAAGCGGCGAGTTCCGCACCTTCCTCACCATTGCGATCCCGATGTGCAAACCGGCAATCGCAGTACAGGCGATCTTCGCATTCGTACAGAACTGGAACAACTTCTATACACAGAATATGATCATTATTTCCAACGAAAAGCGTTTCACGATGCCGATCATGATCCAGAGTGTTCTGGGTCAGGATAAGCATCCGGATCTGGGCGCACAGTACGCTGCAGTTGCACTGTCTGTTATCCCGATCATCGTGATCTATCTGATCCTGTCCAGATTCATCGTTGCTGGTGTAGCACTGGGCGGCGTAAAGGAATAATCGCATTTCAACAGAATGTTTGTTCTTTTCAAAAGAGTCATTGCCTTCGGGCAGTGGCTCTTTTTCTATTTCCCGTGGATGTTTCCGGGCAAAAGAACAGCCCTCCGGTCGCTGCACCAGAGGGCTGTTTGGTGTTTTCATTTCAGTGTGTGCTTATTTCTGTTTCAGTTCCGCAGCACGGAGGGTGTTTTTCATCAGCATGGTGATGGTCATAGGACCAACGCCGCCGGGAACCGGTGTGATAAAGCTTGCCTTCGGCTCGACCTCGGCGAATTCCACGTCGCCGCAGAGCTTGCCGTTTTCGTCGTGGTTCATGCCCACGTCAATGACAACTGCGCCCTCTTTCACCATGTCGGCGGTGATGAAGTGCGCTCTGCCAACGGCGCTCACCAGAACGTCCGCAGCTGCGCAGACTTCCTTGAGGTTCTTGGTGTGGGAGTGGCAGATGGCGACGGTTGCGTTCCGGTGGAGGAGCAGCATCGCCATGGGCTTTCCCACGATATTGCTTCTGCCCACGACCACGCAGTTCTTGCCGTCCAGGTCAGTGCCGGTGCTGTCGATGAGTTCCATCACACCTGCCGGAGTGCAGGGGAGAAAGTCGTAGTCGCCGATCATAATTTTGCCCACGTTGATGGGGTGGAATGCGTCCACATCCTTCAGCGGCGAAATGCTGTAGATGACCTTCTGCTCGTCAATGTGTTCCGGCAGCGGCAGCTGCACCAGAATGCCGTGTACCTTGTTGTCCTTGTTCAGAACGCCGATCAGATCGAGGAGCTGTTCCTCGGTGGAATTTTCATTGAGCCGGTATTCAAATGCGTGAAAGCCCACTTCCTCGCAGGCTCTCTGCTTGTTGCGCACGTAGATCTGGGATGCCGGGTCGTTTCCCACCAGAATGACCGCCAGTCCCGGCTGGATGCCGCTGTTTTCCCGCAGCGCCTGCGCCTCTTCCTTGATTTTTTGGCGAATCTGGGCGGAAACTTCCTTGCCCGAAATCAACTTTGCCATATTGCGTTACTCCTTTTCGTTCTCATTCTCACAATTTTCTGTTGCAGTATCATCATTGTCCGCAGATGCGTCCGATGCGTCAGCCTCTGTGGTAGTATCTGTAGTATCGTCTGTGCTTTCCGTCTCGTTGGATTCGCTGTCCTCTGCGGTGTCTGCGCCGGTCTTGCCAGCCTCATATTCCGCCAGCATCCGCTTGGATTCCGCCGTGTCCTTGTACATATGATAGTCCACGCCCATGCGCTTGACCTTTGTACCGATGGCAATTTGCAGGATAACGGAAACCACTACGCAGCAGATTGCCAGAATCTGGGACACACGCACGTTGCCGATCACCAGGCTGTCTGTGCGGAGACCTTCCACCACGGCACGTTCTGCGCCGTACCAGCAGATATAGATGAGGAAGATCTGTCCGTCATAGCGGCGAATTTTCTTGGCGAAAAGCGCCAGCAGTACAAAGCCCAGCAGGCACCAGACGGATTCGTACAGGAAACAGGGGTGAACCGGCTGAGACGCATCCAGCGCCGTGCCGAAGTTGGCGAAATAGGTGGTGGAGGGATACTGGTCGGTGATCCACTCCTGGATTCTGCCGCCGGACATTCCGAAGATGCTGTTGGTGTTGCAGCCGAACGCCTCCTGGTTGAAGAAGTTGCCCCAGCGTCCGATGCCCTGTCCCAGCAGGAATCCGATGCCGACAATATCCAGCAGGGGCAGGAACTTCACCTTGCGTATCTTTGCCACCAAAAGTCCTGCCAGAAAGCTGCCGATGATGCCGCCGTAAATGGCGAGTCCGCCTTCCCGGATATTGAGGATGCTTTTCCAGTCGCCGGCGTAGTTGTTCCAGTTCAGCAGAACGTAATAGGCACGTGCGCCCACCACGCCGCCGATGATGCCGCCGATGATGCAGTCCATGACACGGTCGGGGTTCAGCCCGTACTTTTTCACCTGGGTGAAAGCGTAGACCATCGCCAGCACCAGCCCCAGGGTGATGAGGATGCCGTACCACTGGATGTCTAGACCGCCGATGGAAAAGGCGGTGCTGTCCAGGTGCAGGTCGATCCCCAGTTTCGGAAAGGTAATTTCGTTATGATCCAGTCTTCCGATTGTTTCTGTTGTCATATGTTTCCCGGGATCTCAAAGGAGATCCCTGCCTCCTTTGGGTTATTTTGCCGGCGCAATGATGGAGAGCGTCATGCGCTCCACATCCACTTCCTCCCGGAGGAAACAGTTGCAGTCCTCCAGGGTCATCTCAGACAGCACCTGCATGGTGTCGTAGAGACCGCAGCCAGCCATGTGGGATGCCACCAGCGCATTGGTCACTGCGGAGACGTTGTTCTGCTCCCGCACCAGATTGCCGTAGGTGGTCTTTTTGCACTCGGTGAACATGGTCTCATCCAGCCCGTTTTTCTGTGCATCCAGAATGGCAGCGGTGATCTTTTCCCGGACTGCCTTGGGGTCACGGGATTCGCCGCCGAAGATCATGGTGAAGAAACCGTCGCCGTTGAACACTTCGCTGGAAAAGCTTTCGTTCACCAGTCCGCTCTGGAGCATTTCCTGGTACAGGAGAGACGAGCTGCCGGACAGGGTCAGCATAGCGATGTGCGCCTGCATCTCTGCACGCAGATTGTCCATGCCGCTCCGGGGCTGGCACTTGATGCCCAGATTGAACAGCGGCTGTCCCACTGCGGCAGTCTCCACCGTCTCCGGACGAACGATGTCCAGGGTCTCTTCCGGGAAAACGGTCTCCAGTTTCTGGTCGTCGCAGGGTTTCAGCAGACGGTCTGCCACTTCCAGTACCTCATCCACAGTGCAGTTTCCGGCAACCGCCAGCACCATGTTGTGGAGATTGTAGAAGGTGCGGTAGCAGCGGTACAGCAGATCGTCTGTGATCTGGGCAATGCTCTCGATGGTGCCGGCGATGTCGATGCGTACCGGGTGTTTCTGGTACAGACCGCACAGCATATTGAAGAACACACGCCAGCCCGGATCGTCGTCGCACATCCGGATCTCCTGCCCGATGATGCCCTGTTCCTTGGCGACGCTTTCCGGCGTGAAGTACGGGGACTGGACAAAGGAAAGCAGGATCTCCAGGGATGCCTTGAAGTTGTCGGAGCAGCTGAAGAAATAGCAGGTCTTGTCGAAAGAGGTGAACGCATTGGCGCTTGCGCCGGTCTTGGCGTACAGGTCAAAGACGTCGCAGTCCTCGTTCTCGAACAGCTTGTGTTCCAGGAAGTGGGCGATGCCCTCCGGAACGGTGCAGTAGTCCTTGTCGGCAGCGGTCTTGAACTGGGTGTTGATTGAGCCGTACTTCGTGCCGAACATTGCCTCTGTGGTGCTGAACCCTTCCATCTCGCAGACCAGGATCTCCAGACCGCTCTTGTGATGGATGTGGGTGTACTTGTCACCGGTGTTCGGGGAACTGATGGTGGTCATTGTGGTCTCTGCCATGTTACTCCGCCTCCTGTTCTTTGCATTCCATAATATAAATGGTATCCAGCTGCATGGACTTTGCCGCCGCCATCAGATCTTCCTTGGTGACCTTGCGGTAGTTCTCTTCCTCTTCCGCCGGCGTCAGCTTTGTGCCACGGCAGAACTGTCCGAAGTACCAGGAGATATAGCTGGTCGCCGTGTCACCGATGCCGCAGAGGGTGTTGTGAATGGTCATCATGGTGCTGTCCATCTCTGCATCCGTGATGTCGCCCTTGCAGATGGCATCCAGCTGTGCGGCGATGGCATCCCGTGCGGTGTCCAGGTTCTCGGTCTCAATGCCGCTGTCCACCTGCATGAAGTACTTTGCCTCGTTGTAGTTTGCGGCGCAGTAATAGCACAGACTCATCTTTTCCCGGACGTTGGCGAACAGCTTGGAGCTGGGTGTGCCGCCCAGGAGCATTGCCATCATCTTCAGCGCATAGCGGTCGGGATAGGTGGTTTTCCAGCCCATGACCATCTTGCACTGGTTCACCGGAAGTGCCTCCCGTACCACAGCCGGTTCTGCCTTGCAGGGGCTGGGGTTGAGGAACTGCACCGGTGTCACGCTGCGGTTTTCGATGGCGGCGAAAGCCTGTTTCAGGGTGTCAGCCAGCTGCGGCACAGCTGCCGGACCAACAAAGTAGATCTCGATCTGTGCGGTGCGGAGCAGTTCCTGGAATGCCGCATAAGCGGCTGCCGGTGTCAGAGCCTCTGCGGCGCTGCGGCTGCCGTAGCAGGAGAACGCTGCCGGTTCGCCGGCGAAGGCAGTCTTATAGGTCTGAGAAATGGCATACTGCCGCTTTTCGTTGATCTCTGCGTCAATGCTGTCCAGCAGGTTCATCTGCTGGATGCGGAACTCGGTGTCGTCGAAAGCGCCGTCCGTCACGTTGGGCTGGAAAATGCAGCCCAGCACGATCTCCAGCAGCTCTGCGAAAACAGATTCGCCGTCCAGCGCATAGCGGTCAGCGATGGCGGAAGAGCGCAGGGTGATGGACTGGACATCGCCCTGTTTGGCAATGGTGCAGCTCAGATCAGCCCCGTAGAGCAGATGCAGCTTGCGGTTCATTGCCGCATTGGAGGGATAGGCTTTGCTGCTGGAAACCACAAGGCTCCCGGCGAGGGCGCAGGCAGCGGCAGTCTGTTCCGACAGAGGCTGCAAAAACTGGATGCGCAGGTGATTGGTCTTTAGTTTGGAGTCCAGGATCTCAGAAAACGCAATGTTGTCCGAGAGCGGGATCCGCTGATAACTGGTTGTCATAACATCGTCCTTTCCAAAGGATTGCGGCGCTGTAACAGCGTCTGAAAAGTTGTTTTCCATACATAGTACACATCTGCGTGTCAATATGGATTCTGGCGTATCCCTGCTTTTGCAGGCATACAAATTTATTATACCACATTTCGCTGCGGATTGCTACGGTTTTTTTGAAATTCTCAGAAATATTTTCCGCAGAGAATTTCCGGGCGCTTTTTGCGATGGTTTACAATTTGTTGTTGAAAAGAAAACGCTTTTTTAGTATAATAAAATATGAGAACCTATCGAAGGATTCCTGCGCCGGAAAAAGGGTGCAGAAAGATATCATCTCCAACAGGAGGAAAAGCAAGATGAAAACAATTACAGTACACGCCAGCCAGACCTATCCCATCTGGATCGGCAGGGGACTGCTGGGACAGTGCGGCAGCTATCTGAAACAGCAGACCAAGGCACAGACGGCGGCGGTCATCACCGACGACCATGTGGACAAATATTACGGCGACATCGTGACGAGTTCCCTGGAGGCGAGCGGATTCCGCACGCTGAAGTTTGTCTTTCCCCACGGCGAGGCATCCAAGTGCAGCAGGACGCTGAACCAGATCTATGACTTTCTCTGCGAGAACAACATCACCCGGACGGACTGCCTGGTAGCCCTGGGCGGCGGCGTGGTGGGAGACATCACCGGTTTTGCGGCGGCGACCTATCTCCGTGGACTGGACTATCTCCAGATTCCCACCAGCCTGCTGGCGCAGGTGGATTCTTCTGTGGGCGGAAAGACAGCCATCGACCTGCCCGGCGGCAAGAACCTGGTGGGCGCATTCAAGCAGCCGGTGGCGGTGCTGTGTGACCTGGATACCCTGGACACCCTGCCGAAAATGTTCCTGGCAGACGGCATGGGCGAAGTCATCAAGTACGGCATGATCCGGGACGAAAAGCTGTTCGAACTGCTGGAACAGCACAACCTGGAAAATGTCAGCAGCGCTATGGACGAGATCGTCCCCACCTGCATTGACATCAAGCGTGACGTGGTGGAGCAGGACGAGTTCGACACCGGCGAGCGGATGATTCTGAACTTCGGGCATACCCTGGGACACGCCGTGGAAAGCTATTATCACTACGAGACCTATACCCACGGCAGCGCAGTGGCAGCCGGAATGTGCATGATGACCGAAAAGACCTGCACTCCGGAACTGTACGTGCGGCTGTGTGACTGCGTGAAGGCATACGACCTGCCTACCGAAGTGCCGGCATCGCTTTCGGAATTGGTTCCGCTCTGCGGCAACGACAAAAAGCGTGCCAGCGCAGCCCTGCGGTTCATCGTCTGCGAGACCATCGGCAAGGCAGAGATCCGCAGTATGCCCTTTGACGAGTTTGCCGTTTGGATGGGAGGAGACGCATGAACATACTGATCTCACCGGAGAAGCTCCACGGCACTGTGCGTATCCCGGCATCCAAAAGCATGGCGCACCGTCTCCTGATCTGTGCAGCTCTGGCAGAGGGAACTTCCGTGGTTTCCGGGGTGGATATGTCACGGGACATCACCGCCACCATGGACGTGCTTTCCGCATTCGGCGCATCGTTCCGGCAGGACGGCAGCACCATCACAGTCACCGGCGTAGGGAAGACCAGACCCCAGGCGGCTGTGGCGGACTGCTGTGAAAGCGGCTCGACCCTGCGGTTTCTCATTCCGGTGGCGGCGGCACTGGGTGTCCACACCACCTTTTTCGGACAGGGCAGACTGCCCCATCGTCCCATCACCGCCTATCTCCGGGAACTGACCAAAAAGGGCATTGCGTTTGAGTATCACAACACCATGCCGTTTTCCATTGACGGCGCACTGCAATCCGGTGTCTATGAGCTGGAAGGCGATGTGTCCTCCCAGTATGTGACCGGACTGCTGTTTGCGCTGCCGCTGCTGGAGGGCGATTCGGAGATACGGATGCTGTCCCGGCTGGAGTCCAAGCCGTACGTTGACCTTACCATCGCCTGCCTGCGTCACTTCGGCGTGACCGTTTACGAGACGGAACAGGGCTACACCGTTCCCGGCGGTCAGCAGTACCACGCCTGTGACATGGAAGTGGAGGGCGATTATTCCCAGGCGGCGTTCTTCTATGTGGCGAACGCCCTGGGCAGCGACATCACCCTCACCAATCTGAATCCGGAAAGTGTGCAGGGCGATAAAAAAATTGTGGAAATCACACAGCAGATGTGTTATAATAGAGAAAAGGGACTGCCTGCCTGCTTTGATGTGGATGCGGCAGATATCCCCGATCTGGTACCGATCCTGGCAGTGCTTGCCACATTCGGCACAGCGCCGTCCCGGATCACCGGGGCGCATCGTCTCGCCATCAAAGAGAGCGACCGTCTGGCATCCACTGCCGACCTGCTGAACCGGCTGGGCGGCAAGGTGACCGCCACCGCAGACGGTCTGGAGATCGAGCCGGTGGAACAGCTCCACGGCGGCACGGTGGACAGCTACGGCGATCACCGCATCGCCATGTGCGCCGCTGTGGCAGCCACACGCTGCACCGGAGAAGTGACCATTCTGCACGGAGAGTGCGTTGAAAAATCATATCCTCGGTTCTATGAGGATTATCGTCAATTAGGAGGAATCGCCGCATCGGCGCAGGAAGTCTCGCAGCAGAAACTGGACTCGCTGAATCAGGCGCTCAGTGACATTTCGGCCCGCGTAAAGGAGACCGAAGCAGCGGAAAGCAACCGCGCGATCTGGAAAGACCGTTCCAAGTATTTCAACCTGAATTACGTCAACCAGAAACTCTCTCCCGACATCGACGGGTGGGACAAACTCGGCGGCGGCGAATTGAAAAGCGACTTCGGTGCGGCGATCGTCTGGGGTAAAACCTACTACCTGCACAAGAAGCCGCTGGCCGGCATGATCAAGTTCGGCATCGACTGGTCGTGGATGGACCTCAACTACGCACAATACAAACTCGAAACCTACGACTACGACACGGACGAGCTTTACTCCGAAAAGGCCCCCCAGCTCGAATACGGTATGCAGATCGGCCCGTCGGTGACGATCAATCCGGTGCACCACCTCAAAGTGAGCGCCTACTTCCGCGTAACGCCCTCCTACTCGATGATGTACCTCAACGACGAGTTTTACCACCACTATGCGACCTTCTGCAACACGGGTTTCGCCGTAGCCTGGAAGGTACTCTCGGTCGGCTGCGAATGGCGTTGGGGCAAAGCGTCGTACGACGGTCTGGGTCTCAACCTCGACGATCTGGAAGGCGATTACTCCGACGGCGATTTCAGCGGCGACATCCCCTCGGCGGACGACGTGCTGACCGACTTGCAGGATTTGAAGCTCAAAACCAAATCGTTCCGCGTCTATTTCAGTTTCCGTTTCTAAACGGACACAGGCAACCGGAGACGAGCCGAAAAATCTCCGGAAATGAAATTCACCCCTGCCGCGTGCTGCGGCAGGGGTGAATGCGTTGAAAACGGAACGGCAGGCGCTCT
>ERZ773157.1070-NODE-1070-length-28181-cov-13.385871_pt1 | contig 28181 bp, 20 predicted proteins | sample MGYA00511480_ERZ773157 | MGnify/ENA primary metagenome ERZ773157 (study PRJEB29015, sample SAMEA2737863) | human gut metagenome | biome: human gut; feature: human-associated habitat; material: faeces | place: China | collected 2012 ... | reverse complement strand
AAAATGCATATTGTAAGGTGATTGCATGAATATAAAAAATAAAATAAAAAATAAAAAGGTTATTAATACTGTTCAAACAACCGGTTTATATGATATAACTTTAATTATGTGACGTGATAATACATTATCTTACAATGAATTATCACATACAAATACTATACAAAAAGAAAAAGATCAGGGAGGATCAAGATGAAGAGCAGCAAGAAAAATCTAATTGCTATCGCCGTGGTGATTTTGATTATCGCGGTTCTTGGAATTGTGTCCATATATGTGGATAAGATTCCATCACCATCGACCTATGCAACGTTCTGGGCGCTTGTACCATCGGTTGTGGCCATCACACTTGCTCTTATAACAAAAGAAGTTTACAGTTCACTTTTTATAGGAATTGTAATAGGCGGTGTGTTTGCATCAGGTTTTAGTTTTACAGGTAGTATATCAAACGTATTGCAGGATGGACTTATAGCTCAGCTTTCAGATTCCTACAATGTGGGTATACTTATATTCCTTGTCATCCTGGGAACGATAGTTGCCCTTATGAACAAGGCTGGAGGTTCAAAGGCATTTGGAGACTGGGCAGCGACTCATATCAAGACCAGACAGGGCGCGCAGCTCTGTACAGTACTGTTAGGTGTACTTATATTTATTGATGATTATTTCAATTGTCTCACGGTTGGTAGTGTCATGAAGCCAGTGACTGACAAACACAGGATATCGAGAGCGAAGTTTGCGTATGTTATAGATGCCACAGCAGCACCTATATGTATTATTGCACCGGTGTCATCCTGGGCTGCGGCTGTCAGTGGATTTGTAAAAGGTGAGGATGGATTTGGCCTGTTTATAAAAGCTATACCATATAACTATTACTCATTCCTAACTTTGGCTATGATGATCGCCATGATAGTTATGAAGGTAGAGTTTGGCCCTATGGAAAAGCACGAACTGAATGCGCTGAAGGGTGATCTTCTCTCACTTGGAGATGGGAAGAAGACTGTCACAGCTGAGGAGACAGACGTTGTCAACAGTAATGGAAAGGTTATAGACCTTATAATACCGATCATCTGTCTTGTTGTATGCTGTGTTATAGGAATGATCTACACAGGTGGATTTTTCAGTGGAACAGGATTTGTCGAGGCATTTTCGAACAGTGATGCTTCAGTTGGACTAGCAATAGGAAGTTTGTTTGGTCTGCTGATCACTATCTTATTATATGTGATAAGAGGTGTACTTGACTTCAGTAAATGCATGGAGGCGATACCAGAGGGCTTCAAGGCTATGGTTCCTGCAATATTGATTCTGACATTTGCATGGACTCTTAAGGGAACCACAGATATGATGGGCGCAAAGGATTTCGTGCAGAATGCTATGGAATCAGCGTCAGGAAGTCTGTTCAGCCTTTTGCCGGCGGTTATATTCATTGTAGGTTGCCTTATGGCATTCGCTACAGGAACATCATGGGGAACATTTGGAATACTCATTCCTATCGTGTGTGCTGTATTTGAGGGAAAGAACAACGAGCTTATGATAGTAGCTATCTCAGCATGTATGGCGGGAGCTGTATGCGGAGATCACTGCTCACCTATATCAGATACCACGATAATGGCATCAGCCGGAGCACAGTGCAACCATGTAAACCATGTATCAACACAGCTTCCATATGCCATAACGGCTGCAGCGCTGTCATTTATATCATACGCTATAGTCGGACCGCTCACATACAGACTGCATGTTAAGTGGTTTGTGATGCTGCCAATATTTATAGCACTTATGGTTCTGTTTGTATTTATACTTAAGGTTATCAAACAGAAAAATCCGGAAAGTTATGCAAGTGCCGACACAAAGGTGGCTGACGCAGAATAATAAAGTATTTAAGTAATAAAATGAAAAAAGTGTTGACTTATAAGTGAGTATAAGTTAATATGTGAGAGTAGAGTTTTCATTTATTTGAATCCTCTCTCCCCTCATTATGGTGACCAGGTAATCCCTGGTCACTTTTTTTGCTTATAATTATATAATATAGGGAATTCTATGAGAAAATTAATATGAAATAGCTTTATATTTGTTAATTTGAGTTGATATGTGATATGGTATATTCTGTAAAAGGCAGTTAATGTTACATATGCTGAACGCAGTGGGATAAAGGTAAAAGGAAAGTGAGTAAAAATGCAGGAAAACACAGAATTAAACAGGGAGATATCAAACGAGGAGATACAGAAATCCGTAGGGATAATAAACAGGCTTTTCAGTTATTATAACAGCAAAGTTGTTGGACAGCCAGGACTGGGATATTCACTTTTGGTCGCAATGATGACAAATGGACATGTTCTGCTGGAGTCAGTCCCGGGACTTGCTAAGACGACTGCAGCTCGCGTTATGACTGAGGCGGTGAATGGTTCTTTTTCAAGAATACAGTGCACACCGGATCTTATACCAAGTGATATCATAGGAACTCAGATGTACAATATGGCGACAAATACATTTGAGGATAAGATCGGTCCAGTATATTCCAATTTTGTACTTCTCGATGAGATCAATAGATCGAGTGCAAAGACTCAGAGCGCTATGCTTGAGGCGATGCAGGAAAGGGAGGTAAGTATAGGGGGCAAGACCTACAAGCTCCCGGAGGTGTTCGTTGTAATAGCGACACAGAATCCGATAGAATCCGAGGGTACATACGTGCTGTCTGAGGCTCAGCTTGACAGATTCCTTCTGAAGGAGACACTCACATATCCAAATCCGGAAGATGAGATTGAGATATTAAACAGAGTGGAGTCAGATGTATTTACAAATATCAGCGCGGTGGCATCCATGGAGGATGTGCTGTATCTTCAGAAGCTGTGCAGGAGAGTATATATAGATCCGGCTATAAAGAAATACATAGTCGATATTGTTCAGGCATCGAGAAATACTGATAAATTTATGGATCCAAAGCTTGCCCAGTATGTTGCCATGGGAGCAAGTACAAGAGCAGCAATAGCATTTATGGAGACTGCAAAGGCGGTTGCACTCATAAATGGCAGAAGATACTGCGTGCCTGACGATGTAAAGGCACTTAGATATTCGGTTCTCAGACACAGGATCATGCTGACATTTGCCGCTGTGGCAGATGACATAAAGGTAGAACAGATAATAGATGCGATCGTAGGTGCTGTAAAGACTCCATAGCCTACGGTACTGACCGCAGATGGAGAATGGAACTTCTTCAGAGAGAGCAGGTAAAAATATATGAAGATGACATATGTCCCTCTCATACAGGGCAATATGAAAGGCATGAAGACGATCTACACGACAAGGGCGACATCAAGGATAATTGACGGTTCATACAATTCCATATATAAGGGAAGAAGCATGAACTTTGACGAACTCAGAGAGTATGTTGCCGGGGACGATATAAAGGATGTGGATTGGAATGCGACTGCGCGCAGCCAGAAGGTCCTTGTTAGACAGTATATAGCGGAGAAAAAACATAATATTATGCTGGTACTCGACACTAACAGGAGAATGCTTGCAAACGCGAACGAGACGCAGGAAAAGAAAAACGTGGCGCTCATGGCGGCGGGAACTTTGGCATGTATGGTGAGTGCAAATGGAGATTATATAAGCGCAACGTATTCAGACAAATCATCCATTCGGCATTTCCCATTTAAGACAGGGCTTTTCAATGTGGAAAATATTATGGCAGCATATGACAGAGATACATCCATGGACAATGATTCAGATCTAAGTGCGGCACTCGAGTTCATATCAAAGAATATCAGAAGGAAGATGATCATGTTGATAGTTACAGATATGGATGGCATGAACAGACTTTCTGGCAGGCTTTTAAAACAGCTGAAGGCAACGAATGACATACTTCTGATATGTGTGGATGATGTCGATATAAAGGGAAAACGTGTCTATGACATGGCGGCAAGACATTATCTGCCGGATTTTATTTCGGAGGATAAAAAGATTGCCCGCAATGAAAAAATACGCAGACAGAAGGTTGCAGAGGAATGCGCGGAGAAGATGAAGTCCGTTGGAATGACATATCAGATCATTGATTCGACAGAGGACATGGATGAAAAGATAGCTGAACTGTTAGGTAGGCACAGGCAGGAGAGCTCGGCTGTCTACAGATAATCAGATGGATAAAGGAGAGTAAATATGGAGAGTTCAGTAAGCCTTCAGGAACCATTTTCATATGCGATATGGCCGATTGTGGCTGCTGGAGCAGTAGTGCTTGCAGCTCTGATATATTGGATCATCGTGTTTATCCGGAAAAGGTTTTCCAACAGGCCTCAAAAGCCTGTTGTGAGAGAATTGAGACCGGAGGACAAGGACAGGATAAGAAGGAAGTATATAGCTGAGCTTGATGTCATAGGCATGGATTTTGAAAATGGCAGACTGGATATTCGTCATGCCTACCAGAAGATGAGCATGTGTATAAGGAAGTTTGTGCATGAGATGACGGACATAAAGGTTCAGAACTATACACTCCGGGATATAGGAACTTTGGGTATTCCTGATCTGTATTCTCTGGTGGCAGAATATTATGCGCCGGAATTTGCACGCAGATCAGAAGGTGATGTCAGGAACTCGTTGGCCAGAACAAGGAGTGCGATAGAGAGATGGATATAAAATACATGTGGGTGATCTGGCTCGGAGCTGTGGTGGCACTGGGCATGGTCATCAGCCTGTTTATACGGAACAAGAAAAAAGGAAATACATATGAGGGCGGCAAGAAGATTGCAGGACCTTTATACAGCAGAGATGAAGATTATTTCAAGAGAAAAATGACGGTGTACAGATCCTGCATGGCGGCTTTGCTGATATTGAGTATTGTTGCTGTCGTGTCTGCATTTGTGATGATGGCCAGACCGTATAGCAAAGAGCGTGTTCAGGATGAGCGTTATTGCAGAGATATCATGTTGTGCATAGATATATCGACCTCAGTTGATTATCTGAATGAAAATCTTCTGGAGGAACTCAAGAAAACCGTGGATGAATTGCATGGAGAAAGATTTGGAATAGTCATATTTAACACAAGTCCGGTGTTATTGTCACCGCTCACGGATGACTATGAGTTCATAAAAGAACAGCTCGATATGATCGATAAAAGCTTGAAGGTCAGGAATTCAGAGGACGATTCGGATCTGTACAGCACAGATCTGAGTAGTATGTATGACTGGTTGTATTACGAAGGTTATATAACTTCGGGAACACTGGTTGGAAATGAGCAGAGGGGAAGTTCACTTATAGGTGACGGCCTTGCGGCAGCAGCATGTGACTTTTCCGACAAGGATAAAACCAGAACAAAAATAATGATATTTTCAACTGATAACGATATTCAGGGAAATCCGGTGGCTACACTGGATGATGCAGCTTCGATATGCAAGAACAATGGTGTGACTGTATATGGAGTCGGAACTAAGGAGATGACAGACGAGAACAGGGAATCCATGAAAAAGGCAGTGGAGAGTACAGGTGGTCAGTTTTTCATGGAAGAGGAGTCGGGAACGTTTGACCAGATAGTTACAGCCATAGAAAAAAGCAGTAAAAACCAGGTCGATGCAAAGATGATCGTACAGGAGAAGTCGAAGGTTGAATGGCCATTTGTGGCATTGCTGATAATATTTGTAATGATGACATGTATCAGCAGAGTCATAAAGCTGTGATATCACAGATGAGAACATAAATCAGATAAAAGCGGGTGGCAATTATGAAAATTGATCCAATAATACCGATCTGGCTGATGGGCATATTGTGTGTTGGAATGATCTTCCTAAAGAAGAGAAGCCGAATTGCGTATGTCAGACAGATAATAGCGATAGTCCTAGTATTTCTCATAAATCTCAGGATTATGGTTCCAAGTGATAATGTCAGCTCAAATACGCAGACGTTGGATACATATGTGCTGTTTGTGGTGGATGACACGATAAGCATGCTTGCACGTGATTATGACGGAGATACGGAGAGACTTACTGCGGTCAAGAAGGACTGCGGTCATATAATAGAAGAACTTGACGGAGCAAAGTTTGCGGTAATCAGTTTTAACAACAATGCGAATCTGGTGGCGCCATTTACAAACAATTCACAGTATGCAGAGGATGTGATAGATTCATTGTATCCACTTGAGCAGTTGTATGCAGAAGGCACATCCATGAATGTCAGCATTGATGTGATGACAGATACGCTCAAGAGGGCCAGGGAAAAGGCCGATGGAAGTGTTGTTGTGTTCTTCATAAGCGACGGTGAGATCACAAATGAAGAGAATTTGAAATCGTTCAAGTCGGCTGCCAAATATGTTGATGGCGGCGCCGTGCTAGGATACGGCACAACAGAGGGCGGCAATATGTATATGAAGTCAAGCTATACAGGTCAGGATGAGCTCATTGAAGATACCTCATCCTATCCGAGAAAGCCTGCTGTGTCAGTGATCGATGAAGACAATCTGAAAAGCATTGCAGATGATATGGACGTTAAATATATCAATATGAATGACGCTTCAAACATTGATACTACGATCAATAAGATCAAGAGGGAGTCTGCAACGGAGAGCAAAGACGGAAAGGTTTCAGGATATGCTGATATATATTATATATTTGCGGCTATGCTGGTACTGGTCATGATATGGGAGTTTATCGATATCAGAAGAAAGTCCGGAGAACTTGCCTGGCGAAAGGAACAGATATGATAAAAAAGATCGTTACGGGACTTGGTATAGCGGGACTGCTGTGTCTGGTACCATTGTCAGTCAATTATATATGCAATATGCGGTTTATCAGAAATTATGACAAGGGGATATATAAAAGCAGCGAGGTAAATCAGGTTCTGGGTTTTTTTCAGCCGTATATATATCATTATAATAATGGAAATGTTTATTACAATGAGGAAGATTACCAGGGCGCTGAGGAGGAGTACAGGACCGCACTTGGATACAAGCCGCGTGGGGAAAGAGACTGTATGACAAGGATAAATCTTGCATTAGCCATAGTGAAACAGATAGATCCTGAGTCAGTAAACGCAGAGAATCTTGATGAGACGATTGAGCTTCTTGATGATGCCAGAAATATACTGGTGGAAAATGGCTGTGCGCACAGGAATGACGAGGATGGTCACAACAAGGATGCACAGACACTCAAGGATGAGATAGATGCTTTTGAGGAACAGCTGAAGCAGTCGGTTCAGGATCAGAAATCATCTGGAGGTTCGGATGATAAGGATCAACAAAATGATAATGATACCCCGGATGACAGTGATGGAGAAAAAGGATCGAGCTCTGCATCGGAGGAGGAAAAGATAAAGGAAAAACTTCAGGAGATACAGGGGGACAGTTTAAAACAGCGAAATAGCGAGATGGATACCTATGAGACATACAAAGACGGCTACAATTACTATAATGGACGGACATGGTAAGGGTATGTCTTGGGCAGTGCGTATGCTTAACAGTCATTAAATTACAATATAAAACTTGCGAATTGGTATTCATCGGGTTATAATACTGCTAGTTATGGGCATTTATGGCTTATGGACAATATAAGGAGAAAGAAAAAGCGATGATTAATGAGGAAAAAGTCATATTGATGACGAAGATCGCCATGTATAAGGAATCCCTCGGAAAGGAAGATCTTGAAAAGGGAAAGTATTTTCAGAGCGATTATGTAAAACTTAATTGTCTGAAGACTATTGTTTCTTCAACCGTTTTATTTGTGGTAGTTGCGGTTGCATACATTTATTACAATATAGGTTCTATCGTTGAACAGTTGACGGAACTTGATTACCTAAGTGTTGCGGGTGAGATTATAGGAAGCTATGCTATAGTTTGCCTGGGATTTGCATTGTTTGCCTGGGTATTATATACATATAGATATATGAAGGCAAAGCCAAAACTCATCAAGTATAATCAGAACCTCAAGAAGCTGATTGAATTTTATGAGAAAGAAGAGCGGACAAAGGGTTCTGAAAAAAGAAAGAGGAGGGCTAAGTAATTATGATAGCACTTTTGTCATTTCGAGATGGAGTAAAGGATTTCTGTAGTAAATATGATAAGTTCGTATCGCCTCTGTGCAAGTTTATATTGGCGATAGTGATGTTCTGGTCGATAGCACATCTTACAGGATATAACAGCATGATGAGCAGTATGGTAGTTGTTCTTGCAGCTTCGTTTGTATGTGCGTTCCTTTCAGATTCACTCACACTTGCTATCGGCGGTGTGTATGCATGTGCTCAGGTTGCGAGTGCGAGCATTGAGCTTGGAATCACTTTTGTGATAATATTTGTGATCATGTATTGTGTATACATAAGATTTTTTCCAAAGGCATCATGGGTCATCATGTTTATGCCATTTTTGTACATCATCAAGTTCGCATATTTTATGCCGCTCCTTGCGGGAATGCTTATCGGATTTGCTGGAATGATACCGGCTGCATTTGGATGTATATTCTATTTCTTTATGAAGTATACCGCAGATTATATGCAGCTTGCATCAACAACACCTGCGGATAGTATAGTAGAGGGTTACAAGTACATATTTGAACATCTTGTACAGGATAAGACACTGCTTCTCACAATAATAGTATTTGCAGTCGTTATAGTGCTGACATATATCATCTACAGAATGTCATTTGCATACTCATGGTATGTGGCAATAATAACAGGTGGTATAGTGGAGATTGTTTTATTCCTGGTTGGAACACTTTCTATGGAGACTGAGATATCATTAAGCGGAGCACTGCTTGGATGTATCCTTGCGATACTGGTGGCGATCATAGTACAGTTCTTCAAGACGGTTGTTGACTACTCAAGTGTTGAGAATACGCAGTTTGAGGATGATGAGTATTACTACTATGTAAAAGCTGTTCCTAAGATTATGAGTGACAGACAGAAGGGCTCTAAGAGTGCGGCGGGAAGACCTGAGACGCCTCGTAAGCAGGCACCATCAAGTGCTCAAAGACGAAGTAGCACACCAGCCCATAGAGGTGAGTCTACCACAGGAGCTACAAGATAGAGAATATAGACGCTGGACAACATGTGACCTGACTTATGTCAGGTCATATTGATTATATAAGAATTTTATTGATTTTATTTTTTGAAGATTTCAGGAAAGGAGGATGAAATGGAAAAGATATCTACATTTATTTCAACATATTTTGACTGGTTTTATATAACAGTTCCGGGAACAGTGGATATAATAGAGATTCTCATTTTGTCGTTCTTTATATACAGGATCATGCTCTGGTTCAAGACCAGCAGGGCATGGACTCTCCTCAAAGGAATAGTCATGATATTCCTGTTCACAGCGATCGCGGCTGTATTTCAGTTCAACACGATATTATACCTTCTGAAGAATGCGTTCAGCGTGGGTATCATTGCGGTTGTCATTCTGTTTCAGCCTGAGTTCAGACGAGGCCTTGAACAGCTCGGAAGGAAAAAGATCATCAACTATATAATAAGAGATGGTGAGGATGATGGGATACTGTCTGAAAAGACTATATATGAGCTTGTGAAAACAGTACAGGTTCTTTCGGCAAACAGGACAGGAGCCCTCATAGTAATCGAGAATGAGGTTGCCCTTGGTGAGTATATAGATACAGGAATTCCGATAGATGCGGTCGTAACAAACCAGCTTCTCCTCAATATATTTGAGCACAATACACCGCTGCACGATGGTGCTGTGATCATCAGAAAGAACAGGGTGGTATCAGCGACATGTTATCTTCCTCTCTCAGCAAATGATTCCATAAACAAGGAGCTTGGAACAAGACACAGAGCCGGAATCGGAATCAGTGAGGTGTCTGACAGTATGACGCTCATAGTATCGGAGGAGACGGGATCTATATCGATAGCTCAGGGCGGTGAATTGTTCAGAAATCTTGACAGCGAGGGTGTCCGCAGACATCTTCAGACTCTGTGCAAGGAGTACAGTGAAAAGAGATATCACAGATCATCGGGAGCACGCCCTATAAAGAAGAGAAGAAAAAGGGTAGTTATAGAGAACAAGAATAAGGCTTCCGGAAAGGAGGCTGATGACGATGAGAAATAATACAGAGAACAATGGAGATATCAGGAAGAATAAGCCGAAGATATATTCCAATCTGGGCTTGAAGCTATTGTCGGTGGTGTTGGGATTCCTTGTATGGCTGCTAGTACTCAATATAGACGATTCGGCGGTGACAAAGACCATAAGCAACATTCCTGTAACGCTTGTCAATACCGATGCCATCACAAGCCAGAATCAGTTATTTACCATAACATCAGGTGACACGGTGGATGTGGTGATAAAGGGAAGAAAGTCTGTTATAAGCAATCTGGATGCTTCTGACTTTAAGGCAACCGCAGATATGTCCAAGATATCCATAACAAATGCGGTGCCGATAGCGGTAACGGCGAACAGCAACAGTATAGCAAAGAAGATCAGCATAACTGTTGTGGATAATGTGCTGTCCGTGGAGCTTGAGGCGGAGAAGTCGGTGTCAGTTCCGGTGAAAGTCGTCACAACAGGGGAGGTTGCCAGTGGATACACGGCCGGCAACAGTGTCGCAGCTCCAAACCTCATAACTGTTAAGGGCCCATCAAGTGTGGTTTCCAGTATAGACAGAGCTGAGGTGACGGTCGATATAAAGGATGCAAAGGATGATATAACGACCAATTGCACACCGTCATTTGTGACATCAGATGGTGAGAAGGTATCAGATGAGACACTGACATATGATGAGGTATCGATCGCGGTAACTGTACCGGTTTACAAGACGAAGAATATACCTATCAAGATCGCGGTTATAGGCGAGCCGGCAGATGGATATGCAGTATCACAGATAACATTTGTACCGGAGACTATAGATATAGGTGGCGATGCGGCGGTAATTAAGGATATACAGCAGTTGGAGATCAATGATGTGGATGTCAGTGGATGTACAGAGGACGTTGAGACAACACTTGATGTATCAAAGTATCTTCCGGATGGCGTGGTGGTTACAAAGGAAAGTGCTTATGTGAATGTTAAGGTTGCCATAGAAAAGATGGTCACGAGGAATATCGCTATAAAGACATCCGATATCAAGCTCAATAATAAACAGAGCGATTATGGATATGAGCTGGTGATAAAAGAGAACAGCGTTGCGATAAAGGGAATGTCCAGTGCAGTTTCCAAGATTACAGCTAAGAGCTTCCATCTTGCAATTGATGCGTCCGAATTGTCATATGGTGAAAATACCATAACGCTGGATATACCAGATGGAAGCAGCTATACAGTGCAAGGCTCCTGCACAGTCACAGTTAAGGTGACATCGACAGGACAGTAGATCAGTTAAAGGTAACACAGAGGAGGCGGTTATCGTGAGTGACAATGCAGATATGAAGTCAGAGAAGATAAATGAACTCAGAAAGATAGTTGAGGAATCTGATAATATTGTATTCTTCGGAGGCGCCGGGGTGTCTACAGAGAGTGGTATTCCAGATTTTAGAAGTGTGGATGGATTGTATAATCAGAAGTACAAATATCCACCAGAGACAATAATCAGCCACAGCTTTTATCTGAGAAATCCAGAGGAGTTCTACAGGTTTTATAAGGACAAAATGATATTTGCAGATGCAAAGCCGAACAAAGCCCATCTGAAACTGGCAGAGCTTGAGAGAGAGGGAAAACTCAAGGCTGTCATAACACAGAATATCGATGGGCTCCATCAGATGGCGGGCAGTAAGAATGTCATAGAGCTGCATGGATCAGTTCACAGAAATTATTGTGAACGGTGTCATGCATTTTACAACCTGGACTACATAGTGAATTCAGACGGTGTGCCTAAGTGTGAGAAGTGCGGCGGCACAGTAAAGCCTGATGTTGTGCTGTATGAGGAGGCTCTGAATGACGAGAATATGTCAAATGCTCTCAGATACATATCGGAGGCGGATACGCTGATAATTGGCGGAACTTCACTTGTGGTATATCCGGCAGCAGGGCTCATCAGATACTTCAGGGGCAGGAAGCTTGTGGTCATCAATATGTCTCCGACACAGTCGGATGCAAATGCTGATCTTCTTATTGCGGATAAGATCGGCGATGTACTTGGCAGTCTGTAATAACGATAAAAAGGCATGGAGAAGGCATGCCTGATATAAATACGATATGGAGGGCGATTTATGTATTTTGAGAAATCCAAAGGTTTCCCGAAAGATTTTCTGTGGGGCAGTGCATCTGCCGCATATCAGGTTGAGGGAGCATGGAATGAGGATGGGAAAGGTCCATCCAACTGGGATGAGTTCGTGAGGATTCCGGGCAAGACATTCAAGGCAACTACCGGAGATAAGGCCGTGGATCACTACCACAGATATAAGGAAGATGTGGCTCTCATGGCGGAGATGGGACTGAAGACATACAGATTCTCAATATCTTGGCCGAGAATAATACCTGACGGCAACGGTGAGGTCAATGAGAAGGGACTTCAGTTCTATGATGATCTTATCAACGAGCTTGTAAAGAATAATATAGTTCCTATGGTGACCGTGTATCACTGGGATATGCCACAGGCACTTGAGGAGCAGTATCACGGATGGGAGAGCAGACGAATAGTCGATGATTTCGTCAGATACGCAAAGGTTCTGTTTGAGAGATACAGTGACAGGGTAAAGCACTGGATAATCATGAATGAGCAGAATGTATTTACAGGTCTTGGCTGGAATGCCGGAATGCACCCACCAGGAAAGGTTGATGACCAGAAGATGTTCTATCAGGTAAACCATCATGCATTCATGGCGCACGCCAAGAGCGTTATTGCACTCAAGGAGATCTGCCCGGATGCAAAGGTCGGTTCGTCATTCGCATTTACTCCAGCGTATGCATTTGACAGAAAGCCTGAGAATGCCATGGCGAAGATGGATTACGATGATCTTGAGAACTTCTACTGGATGGATATGTATGCATATGGCCGTTATCCAAGGGCTGCAAAGGCGTATCTTGAGAGCAAGGATCTGATGCCGGTCATAGAAGATGGAGATGACGAGATCCTGAAGAAGGCTGCCTCTCTTATCGATTTCATGGGCGTAAATTACTACAGAACATGTGTTGCAGAGTACAATCCTATAGATGGAGTTGGCGCTACACATGAGATGAACACCACAGGCAAGAAGGGTACCGCAAAGGTGCAGGGCGTTCCGGGACTCTACAAGAATCCTGCAAATGAATTCCTTCCTACGACAGACTGGGATTGGACCATCGATCCGATGGGACTTCGCATGTGCTGCAGACAGATAACATCGAGATATGATCTTCCTATAGTCATATCTGAGAATGGCCTCGGCGCATTTGACAAGTTTGAGGATGGGGAGATCCATGATCCGTACAGGATAGATTACCTGAAACATCACATAGAGGAGCTCAAGAAAGCGTGTGATGATGGCTGCCGTGTCCTGGCATACTGCACATGGTCTTACACAGATCTTCTCAGCTGGCTCAACGGATATCAGAAGAGATACGGATTTGTGTATGTGGACAGAGAAGAGGACGAGAACAGTGGAACTCTGAACAGATACAAGAAGGATTCTTATTATTGGTACAAACATGTAATAGAGACCAATGGTGAGGAGCTGTGATAATAGAATAATATCATAACAGGGAGAACTGGCATTTGAGTGCCGGTTCTTTTTGCTTAATAATTAAGTAGATATTCAGAATATAAAGACTTTACTTGATTACGATAGGAGCGTCCAACAGGTAAAGTTGTAATCTCTGCAAGATTCGGTAAAAGAGAAACACTATTATTACTTATATCTCTAACACTTGATAGATTAACCATGTATGATCTGTGTATTCTAATAATCTGTGTATTTTGTAATAATTCTTGAGCACATTTTATATCCATTACAATCAGATGCGTACCAGATGAGTGAGTAACCACGTTTATATAGTGACCAGTTGCATAAATATATATTATATCATCTTCGTATATTCTTCCATTAGACGAGTTTGTAAATTTTATTGGTTCACTGGATTGATTATAAATAGCAGATTTTAATAGAGGGAAAAAACGTTCAGTATTAATTGGCTTTGGACAGAAACCTATGGTTTTAGGCCCAAAACTTTCATATACATAATCGGTATATCCTGATACAAAAATAATTGATCGAATAATCTGACTATGTTGGAGCCTTTTCATAAGCTGAATTCCGTTTATTGGATCGTTCATTTCAATATCAAGCAGTAAAACGGTAATGTAATGAGAATTGTAATCCAAAATATTTTTTAGCGAAGAGAAAAAAACATAATCGTGTTCTATGTTTCTTGTAGAGAAGAATTTTTCACAATAAATTTTAGCGTTTTTCTGATGTTGAGGTTCATCATCGCATATTCCAATATGTATCATATCTATATCCTCCTCATAGCTTATATAATTATATCAACACAAAATAATCCGTTGCATTTGTAATACTTAATTACACCATTATATTTTTCTGTTATTGACTTTATGTTTTTACTCCCAATTCCATGAATGGTTTTATCTTTTTTTGTTGTGATAGGAAGTCCGTCATCACCAAAATTTACATAAGTATATGATGTATTAGTTTGACGAACTATTAAATGCCCATTTTTTACAGAAAGGCTGACAGAAATTTCCGGTTGTGGTTCGCCACTATCTTTTACATTATCACATGCCCGCAGCGCATTTGAAAGTAGATTGTCAAATATCGTACAAAGGTCAAAAGAGTCTATGTTGTCAGGCATAGAGATACATGAATTATTCCATTTAAACTTAACTTTTTTGTAGTTTATTTGTTGATAATAGTGAGATATTACGGCATCTACGGCGGCTATATTGGTGAAGGTGAAGCAGTTCGTCTTCTCAAATGCAGCACCGATACTGTTTAGATAGTGTGCGGCTTCGGAATATTTTTGGTAGTTTATTAAATTATTTAATATGGTCATATGGTTTATAATGTCATGCCTGAATTTTTTTAGAGCAGTATCGCTATCGCGAATCATCGTGAAACGCTTTTCTTGATCAGATATTCGCAGTCTGGCAAGATCTTCTTGGTGTTGATGAAATAATTTCTTCCTATACGTGTTAGATAATGCGATCCACATTATAAAAAAAACAATAATTAAAACAATGAAAAATAAAGACACCATATTTAACAAAAAAGAATCAATATTTGAAAATATGGATAAGGCTTGGATGGTGCCAATAATTCCAGAAATTATAAATAATGAAAATGCAAGTAAAATATAGTAGCTGCGAGAATAAAAAATAATTAAAGGCTCATTGTGGAGGTGCATGTGTTTTTTTGCCAAAATAGTAATCAACAAACAGAGTGTAACTGCTACGTTAGCGAACAGGCAATAAGCTAAAGAGTATGCAGTTGCTTCAAATGATAAATTAAGGAAAATTGCAAGAATATACAGGAAAAGTAGCGAAAAAATATGGTTTAACGTGAACACACTTATAAAGTTAATTATATTTTCTTTTTTATCACCATTTAGAACAAAAATGGAAAGTATAAATCCAAGAACGGGGAACACATATGTATCTAATTCTACATTTAGTGGAAGTATATTAAATGCAAAAATATTACATAAAAAAATTATATATTTTGATGTACTCCTAGTAGGTGATGCTCCAAAAAAAATATAGAAAAAAAGTAGGTAATTTATCATTTCAATCAATGTATAAAAAGTATGTAACAGCATATATAATTCTACCTCAAATATATTATTAAACAATACTATTATATCTAAAAGAATAAAAAATTCAATGCTACATATAAAATGTGTCGTTTATGAAAAAATAGTGTCGTTAATGCACGCTTAATTGCTCAATATTTCTACATAGAATAAGCTGTGGATGGGGGTGATAAAAGTGAGTGAATTGACGGTTTTTAATTGGCTGTATGAGTGGATGAAAAAATATTTGGGTAAATAATATTGTTTTGGGGGATTAAAATGAATTCAAACAAAGTGTTATATAGGATTATATCATGGATTTTATGTGTATGTTTGTGTGCGAATATATGTACTAGTGGAATAATTACAGTATTTGCACAAAGTGATGGTTCAGTATCGGTCAATAACATAAATGGATTAATAAATGAGGAAGTCGAAGAAGCTGAGGATGCCGTAAGTGACTCAATTAGTACGAAGGCGTCTGCGGGCAATTGGTATGTGGCAGTACATGTGGATGGATTGCCTTGGTCAAAGTTTCATAAAGAGGTTCAAAAAGATATACTAAAAAAATATGGAGTTGGCAAAATAAAGCTTGAAATGATGGTGACATATCCACAACCGATAATAAAGGAGAACGCATATACAGGAGAAGAAAAGCAGTATAAACGAGGATTTGTAGATGTTAGTTTTAAAGATGAAGAAGGTACATACCTATATGAAGTAAAACCATATTCTTTCTCTGTTCAGCCCAAGAAGGGACTTGCAGAAAGCCAGTTGCAGGCATATGTAGATTCATCTATCCATTATAAAAGGGGAACGAAATCCAAAATTGAAGATGGAGAGTGTTCTTTTCAAATTACTAGAACATTTGAAAAGAGTACGCAGGATATTGAATATGTGATACAGTATTTCGTACAGAATAACGGGTTAATATTTTATAAATTTCAAAGATATGTAAGAAGAACGCAAGAAAATCCGGTTCCTGTTACAAGTTCAGAGACGAGCAAAGTATCATCACCGGTCAAGGCGGGAGCAGCAAACGATGTTATATTGTTTCCTGGAAGTAGAGGTGGGAATTATGGTGAAGACTCTCAACCTGACGGTAGTACCCTTCAACCTGGTGGCGGTGATTACATAGATATAAATGTTCTATTAAAACTAGTTGCGGGTGTAACGTTATTGAATGCTGTTAATACAAAGATAAACCAGACTCCACATCTTAATAACTCTGTATCACTGGAGCTAAAAGCATATTGTGATAGATTTTTAGCCACTGCAACAAAATTTTTAGCGTCCGATCCGAGATTTGCACAAAAAGTTGCTGCGGCAAGTGTAGCGGGAGTAGGAGTATATGTTTTGTCTGATACACAGAAGGCTCAGGCGGCGGAACTTAACAGTGCAATGGATGATGTGAGGACAGCATATGATGTTCTAGTCGATGAGGGATTTATTGATTATATATTGGAGGCAATAAATGAAGGAGACGTAAGTAGATATAATGAATTAATGAAGTTAATACAAGGGTACAGTGATGATTATGATAAAGCAGGAAGTGCGCAGCCACCAAGAGATCCACTTGTAATTGATTTAGGACAAGAGGGAATAGAACTCAAATCATTGGATGAAGGAGTGAATTTTGATCTTGACAATAATGGATTCTCAGAAAAAACAGCATGGATTGGTACAGAGGATGGTTTCCTTGTCCTGGATAGAAATGAAAATGGAAAAATAGACAATGGGGGCGAATTGTTTGGCGATCAAGTTACACTTGAAAATGGTCGTAAATCAAGTTCTGGATTTGAGGCACTAATAGAGTTTGATGAGAATGATGATGGTTTAATAGATGAGGATGATCCAGTATTCAAGAAATTACAGGTATGGGTTGATGCAAATCATAATGGGATATCAGAAAAAAAAGAATTAAAAGGCCTTAGTGATTGTAATGTCAAATCGATTAGTTTGTCACATGAAGAAAAAAGTGTGGTTGATGAGATAACAGGAACAAGATTGGCAGAGATTTCAGAGGTTGAATTAAGTGACAATACGCATACGGTTATTAGCGAATTCTGGTTCCCAATTAAATCTTCAGATACAACTCATGATGGAGTAGTTACATCGGGAAATGTACCAAATATATATGTAGCAATGAGAGAGGATGAAACTGGTGAGTTAGGAAAATTATTTGATCAGTTTTGTTTATCAAATGATTTAGTTCAAAAAAGACGTTATGTGAAAAAAATATTATATTACATAACAGAAGCAAATAACATAAAACCTAATAGCCGAGGTGGAAATATTGATGCTAGGGATCTTAAAGTCATTGAAAGTTTTATGGGTAGACCATTTGAAGGCGTTGATGGAGAGAATCCAAACAGTAATGCAGCTGCTATTTTGAGTGGAATTATGGGAGATATTGAAAATCAATACTATAATATATTAAATCTTGATTCAGCTATGGGAGGATATTTATATGGTATTGTTGAATATAAAAATGATAATGGAAATAATGAGGCTAATATAGCTGAACTTTATTATGCCTTGGATGAGAAATTGGATAATGGAGGGAATATAGATTCATTAATATATGATTTTTGTCTGTATTTTAAATCATATGACACTATACATAAAACACATTGTTTGAACGATTTTGAGAATCATTTTGCTGCAGTTGATAGTAGATTTGATGAAATAATAGAAATGGCAAATGCAGGTAATTTGTATTTGGGAACAGACGAAGAAGATCAATATAGTGGAACTTCGTTAAATGACATGATATTTGGAGAAAATGGGGATGATGTACTTTGTGGCGGCATTGGAAATGATGTTATTTATGGTGGTGAAGGCAATGACAAGCTGTATGGAAATTCTGGGAAAGATCATTTATATGGTGGATCTGGGGATGATTTGATTGACGGAGGCGCAGGAGATGATATCCTTGAAGATGAAGGTGGAAATGATACATATGTGTTTGCAAGAGGATATGGCAAAGATACAATAATAGATAACGGTGGTAAGAATACAATACAGTTTATAGATCTTATGCCAAGTGACATATTGGTAAATGGAACAGGTGAAAATGATGTAACGATATGTATAAAAAATACTTCAGATCAATTGGTCATAAAAAACTTCTGTAAAGATGCAAAATATGCAGATTATACATTACAATTCAAAAATGTGTCAATGCATTGCACTGACGAAAATAGTCCATTTAGACATATATATGGAACGGAAAACAGCGATGAGCTGAGAACGGTTATAGATGGATCTATAGTTAACGCGTTTGCAGGCAACGATACAATAACTGCTAGTAAGCAATCTGATATAATATATGCAAATGCAGGAAATGATATTGTAAAAGCTGGAGACGGTTCTGATATTATTTACGGAGGATCAGGAGATGATATATTATACGGTGAATCGGGAGACGATATTATCTGGGGAGATGCCGGAGCAGATAAGTTAGATGGCGGTTCAGGCAATGATGAATTGTATGGCGGATTAGGTGATGATGTTTATGTATTCAATAAAGGATATGGAATTGATATTATTGATGACCAAGAAGGAAAGACAACCATACAGTTGGGATCTGATTTGAGCATACAGGATATCACAGTATTTGAGACGGGAAATGAAGTTGTAATAAAACCAAATCAGACTGATGATATGCTTATAATCAGTGATTGCATAGAAATCATGGATAATGTTTTATTAGAAGTTGGAAATAAAACGTATGCAATTCAAGATGTACTGTCTAGCAGTGATGAAGGTGGTGGATATACTGTTGCAACAGCTACAGATGCAGTATTTACTGATGAGACAAGCGGAATAATAGCATCAGGAGCAGGGTATGATTATATTGTTGCATCAGAAGATAGTGATATTATTTTTGGCGATTCAGATACTGATAGAATATTAGCAGGTGACTCAGATGATATAATATATGGCGGCATAGGTGCTGATCAATTATATGGAGAAAATGGGGATGATTATATATCTGGCGGAGCTGGAAATGACTACATGAATGGTGGTAATGGAGATGACCTGTTGCTACCAGGCACTGGAAATGATTATATAGATGGAGGGGATGGAGATGACACATATTATTTCAATTTAGGAGATGGAAACGATACGATTATAGATGTTTCTGGAAAAAACACGATCATTTTTGGCGATGGCTTGGAATCAAATATGGTTAAAGCGTACAGAAGTGGCTGGAATGATTTACTTATTACATTTACAAATGCAAATGATACCATTACTTTAAAAAATTATTGTGTAGATAAAAATTCAAGAAAATATAAACTGATTTTCCCTGATGGTTATGTAGGAGCGGCAACAGATCAGGATAGTATTTTGAGAAAAATATACGATACATCTGAAACAGAATATATGCCAACAATATATGATGATGGAGTCACAATAGTATCAAGTGGTGGGGATGACCAACTTGTTGGAAGTGATTGTTCAGACACACTCATTGGTGGTGACGGAAACAACAGGATTTTAGGTAATGCCGGTGATGATTGTATTGATGGCGGAAAAGGGAACGATTATTTAGCAGGTGGCTCTGGCTCGGATACATATATTTATAAAAAAGGATATGGAACAGATACAATAAATGATGATTCAGGGCAGAATTATATTGAGATATGTGAATATAATATTGAAGATGTCCATTCATATAGAACCAATTGGAATAATTTGACAATGGTTATGGGCGATAGAGATGAGGAAGCATTAGATGATCCAAATTCAGATAAATTGGTCATAGAGGGCTTTTTCAGCTCTGAAAAAAATAGAAAATTTAGTTTAATGTTTGGAGATGTAATTATAGATATTACTTCTTATAATAGTTCGGCTAGAACGTTGAATGGAACTGCAGAAAATAATAATATTAGTGGTTTTGATGACAATGGATTTGTCATATATGGATGTGATGGAGCTGATACCTTAAATGGAAGTAATGGTAATGACTGCTTGTATGGTGGAAATGGAGATGATAGGCTGCTAGGAGGATCAGGAAATGATATACTGGACGGAGGTAGTGGCGATGATTATCTTGAAGGTGGAAATGGAGATGACACATACATTATACAGAGAAATTCAGGTAATTATACAATAAAGGATGATTCTGGTGTAAACACATTAAAATTTGGTGAAGGAATATCTGCATCAGATATAAAAGCATATAGAACAGATTGGAACGATCTTTCAGTAAATATAAGTGATGATAACTATGTAAAAATCATAGGATATTTCACAGCCGATAAGTTAAGAAAGTATAATGTTAAGTTTGAGGATGGTACTGAGTTTGTTTATTCAGAAATTGATAATCCGATAAATCATATTATGGCAACCGATTCGGACGATTGGATGGATGCATGGAGTGATGATGGAATATATCTGGATGGACAATCAGGAAATGACAATCTTATTGGTGGTGCGGGAAATGATATATTGATTGGCGGTATAGGTGATGACAATCTCTTAGGCGGTGCGGGCGATGATATATATTTATTCAGTTCTGGCGATGGATCGGATACAGTAACTGACAATGAGGGAATAAATACTGTAAAATTTGTTGATGTAAATAAAGATGATGCAATATTAACTTATGATGAAAACTCCGGAAATATGATAATAGTGTATGGTGATAGTACATTAAATATTATCGGATTTGATTGGGAGAATTTCAGCCTGGTTTTCGCAGATGGAGAAATAGCAGAGATACCGGAGTGCGAAAAAGTATGTGGGTAATAAATAAGTAATGTTTATATGGAGGAGGTTGATTGATGAAGAAGATAGACATTCCATTAAAAAATGCATTAAAGGAATTTCTTGAACCATATGGGTTTAAGAAGGTTAGGGGAAGATATCCATATTTTGTTAAGGTGATAAATGATGAGATCATACAGGTTATAACATTCAGAAATCTGATAGGAATGGGATATATTACGATTGTAGGGGTGGCTACGGTGTATGGGGGTGAGATTGACTTTAGCATATCTCCAAAAGACAATGGGAATTGGCTAGATAACTATGATATAGGTATATATAAGCGATTGAAATTTGATAATGAGAAATTTATAGATATACCAGAAACAAAATATCCATTAATCGAACCAGATATAGAGGAGAAAGATTTTCAGCAAGCTATAGAATACACTATTAGTATAGTACAGAATTTGTTGTTACCGGTACTTGCAAGAGTAACAGATTTGCCGAGTTGTGTTTCATTTTATCAGCAATTCTCGCGATCAGAATTATCGTTGTATTCAGAAATAAAAGACATCAGTGAGGGATTATTAAACTTTTTGGTATTCAAGAACGTTGAGGAATATCAAAAAAACAGAATGATGCTATATGATAAGGGAAAAATGGAAATGTTAAAAGAGATGGAACTTGGTTATCTTCCATATACACAAGAAGACTATGAAAGAGCTGTGATTGAGAAATTGGAGTATACACAAGAACAGATACGGTTATTTACTGAGCAAAGGAACAGTCCTGAGATATTAGCGGAAATTGAATACAGAAAGAATCTGAACATAAAGAGCCTGCGGGAGCAAAAGGTGATTTAGGGATAAGTCAGAATTAGAACACATGTGAGAGAAATAATCAGTATTTTATGCCAATATAAAATCAATGAATTATAGCTGACTTGAAGTGATGTTTGCGATACATACATTTGAGGAAAGTAGTGATAATAGTTATTTAAAATGTTGATAATGGGCCAACACTTGAAATGGTTATTAGTAATTTATCTTTAACTTGTAGTAAAGGGGGAGCGTTTATGGAAGAGAGTAGTTTAAAAAAGCAACTAGACGAGTATGATGATACACTTATGCAAATGAAAAATGTAGATGGATTATTAAAAAATGTGAAAACTTATTTGGGAAAAGTTGATGCAATAAAAGAATGGAAAGATAACCCTAAAGGTGCATATAGGAGATTTTTACATACTCAATCAATTGTGATTTTATTGATGAAGACGCATTGATATTATTGGGAAGAACAGGAACGGGAAAAACTTCAATATTGAGATGTATTTGCGAAAATGTAAATCAGAGAAAAATAGATTCATATGATATGGCAATTACGGCACAGTTTGATGAGATATTAGAGAATCTGATAGATACCGTAGATGATTTTAATAGTCCAGTAATTAACATGCAGTTAGTAAAAATTATATCTTTTTATATAAATTGTTATGTTATGAAAGCTTTATTAGATAAAGGTTATGTCAATAAGAACTCAGCGATATATTCTTATATAAAAAATAAACATCTATATGATTTAGGCGATGATAGATTTTCTCATAGTGGAATAGATAGGATTCGTGCAATGATAAATGCATCTAAGAATATGTCAGGTAAGGTTGGACAAGTAGCAAGTAATATTACAACAATTATGGATATTGTAAATGCTTTTATGAATAATGGTTATGAAGAAGCATACAGGGAAGTTGTTAGTGTTCTACGAGATAATAAGATACTTGTTCTCATTGACACTGTGGATGAGTATGACTTGCGAGATGAAAAAGTTGTCATATGCGTTAAGGCATTAATTGCTACATGTTTTGAGTATTACAATAACACAAGTGCTAATCATATATATGTAAAAATTTCTATTCCTTCGGAGATTCACACACATTTAATTGAGCAGCTACCGGGAAAACAGCAAGGAAATACAGTAGTTATTCAATGGACAAATAATGATTTGATAAAAATGATAGCAATCAGATTATTAGATTATTGCAATGAAAAAAAGAGCACATTAGTTAAGTTTAAGAATCAATATAAATATGAAGATTTTTATGATGACAACGCAAGCTCGTCAAAAAATGCTAAGAAAATGTTATATGAAATGTTGCCTGAAACTTGTCCTACCAGTTTGGAATTCTCTTTTGATACGTTGGCGTATTGCATTAGACACACTTTAAAAAAGCCGAGAGAATTAATGACAATATTTAATTATTTTTTGGCTAAAATATACGAGGTGAAAGACTTTCATTATTTTATTGAGCATCCAAGTGAGATACGAAATATGATTCATTCTACACAGGAAGAAATGATAGCATCTGCGCTTAGTATGTATACGAAAACATACCAAGAAATTAAAGATGCCTGTGAGATTGTGTTACAAGGTAGAAAATATTATTTCCAAGGAAAGGAGTTGGAGGATAAGCTAAAAGAGGCGGCAGTAAATAGGAAAGGGTATGATGTTATTGATATAAAACGTATTTTGTTAGAAAGTGGCCTTGTTGGAAAAATTAATGATATTTCTCAAGTTTATGTGAAAGAGGATGAGGATAGTAGCAATAAAAGGTATACATTGCAAAATAGTATTCGAATTATAAAAGCTAAATTTGAATATCAGGTAAAAGGGAGATTATCATTAAATAAAACTGATTTTTATGTGTTACATCCTATGTGCTATGAGCATTTTGAATGTAGGGTAGGAAGTCAAACGTTAGTTTATCCAGACGAGTTTGCTGATGATGTAGAAATAATGAAAACAGTGAGATTAAAACAATGGAGTTAACAGTATGATTTAAATAGTTATTGCTTAGAAAATTTCAAGATATAGTATAAAATATATTTACTTATTCTTAGTACACAATGTAGAGATAATTCTGTTTATTGTGGATTGTATTCATTATTATATATTGACCCTGAATTATCTCCTTGAAAAACTAGCCGTTTGGCTAGTTTACTAAAAGCCCCAGTGTATTATAATTATTTGTTATGTTGATGGCAATATCTGGCAGTAACTGCCAGGGATTAAAGACAGGAGGAAAGGGATAATTATGAAATCAAAGAAAATGGTAACTGGGTTGATTATGGCATGTATATTTGCAGTAGTGATTTTTGCGGGAAAGAACTCTGTGAAGGTGCAGGCCGCGGATGGAGATGTGGCAATTGTGACGGATGGCAATGGTGATGAGATCGGATCATACGCTGCACTGGCTGATGCATTTGCAGCTGCGCAGAATGGCTATACAATATGTATAATTAGTGATATATATGATCCTTCGGCTACTATAGGATATAATGACAGCGAACGTAATAAGCATATTATTATGGATCTCAACAATAAAAGTGTCACTTTGCTGTCGATGAATTTTGATTATTCGTTATACGTGAAAAACGGAACATTAAATTGCGGTATCACAAATGCAAGTGTTGGATTTACTAATGCTATGCTGACTTTGTCAAATGTCAAATTCATTACGGATAGTATCAACTGGATGACAAAAGATGGAATCTGTCTGAATAATGGCTCAAATGTGACGCTCAACGGTTCACAGTGTTGGTTTGAAAAACTTGAGATGGATACAGACTGTGTATTTACGGTACAGAACAGTGACGGACTTAGCAACTTTGGGCATATTGCAGATGGATTTGACGGTGTGAAGGAGTTTGTACCGGAGGGACTTTCTGTAGAAGGAACGACAATCATTGATGATGAGACAGGAGCCAAGGCTAAGGATTTTATTCTCCGTTACCGCAGCTTGTCGGATGATGCAGATGTCGCTGTCAGCATTGCTCCAAAATCGTATGTGTACGATGGAAAAGAAAAGAAACCTGCGGTTACGGTTTCTTATGGCGGAAAGACTCTGACAGAGGGAAAAAGTTACTCATGTGTATATGCGGATAATATTGATGCGGGAACAGCTACAGTTACTATCAAGGGTGAGAATACCATGCATGGACAGATCGTGGAAGAGTTCACAATAGATAAGGCAAAACAGAAGGCACCTACAGGTTTGGTCGCAACGGCAGAGACTGTGGATGGGAAAAATGATGGTCAGATATCTAATCTGAAGAAGTCAATGGAATATAGTGTTGACAAGAGAAACTGGCTGGATTGCGAAAGCACGGTACTTAAGAAACTTGCAGATGGAAATTATTACGTGAGATATAAGGAGACCAAAAATTATTATGCGTCTCCTGCTGCAAAGGTAGTGGTAAAGAAGGGAAATGTACCAGCAACAAATGAACCGACTACAAATGAACCTTCAACTGAAAAACCAACGTCAAGTGAGCAGACGACAGAGAAGGTCACGACAGAAAGACAGACAACGGAAAATCCTACAACAGAGGAGATCACAACAGAGAAGCAGACAACGGAAGTGCAGTCGTCCGACGAGAAAACTGATGTGGCTTCAACAGAGGGAACAACGGCAGCAGGATCAAAGACGGAGTCAGGTGCTCCAAATACCGGGGATGACGGAAATGTGGCATTGATGCTCATAGTCATGATGACATGCTTATTAGGGGCTGCCGGGGTGGTAGTTTACCGTAGAGAGAAATAATTTAAAATAATAAAAAAATGTTAGCACTCGGTATTGACGAGTGCTAACAAGTGTGTTATATTATCATCAGACAGGGAAGTGATATTAAGGTATCAGTTCCCTGAAAGTTTAGTTTAGGAGGTAAACAGCTATGGAGATGGATAAATACACACGTAAATCGTTGGAAGTTGTAGAGAAAGCAAAAGAAAAAGCTCTGGAGTACGACAATCAGGAACTTACGCAGATGCACCTTTTGGCTGGCTTGCTTGAGATAGATGACAGTTTGATAGCCAAGATATTTGAGAAGATGGGCGTGAATGTTACTGGTGCCGTGAATGCGGTGGAGGATAAGCTGGCAAGGTTGCCGAAGGTCAGCGGAGGCAATATGTATGCCGGAAATAACTTCTCAAAGGCTCTCATCCAGGCAGAGAAGGAAGCAAAGCAGATGGGCGACACATATGTGTCTGTTGAGCATTTGTTCCTCGGCATGGTGGATAAGGCTGATTCGGATATCAAGGAGCTTCTTAAAGGCTGGGGAGTTAGCAGGAATGCATTCCTCAAGGAGCTGGCAGAGATTAGAGGTAACCACAAGGTGGACAGCGATGATCCGGAGAGCTCATATGAGGCTATGGAGAAGTTCGGATATGATCTGGTCGAGAGGGCAAGACAGCAGAAACTTGACCCGGTAATAGGACGTGACGCTGAGATACGAAATGTGATCAGGATCCTATCAAGGAAGACAAAGAACAATCCGGTGCTCATCGGTGAGCCTGGTGTAGGCAAGACTGCGGTTGTAGAGGGACTTGCACAGAGGATACTCAGAGGTGATGTACCAGAGGGACTTAAGAACAAGAAGATATTTGCACTTGATATGGGAGCTCTTGTGGCCGGTGCCAAGTACAGAGGTGAATTTGAAGAGAGACTTAAGAATGTCCTTGATGAGGTGAAGAAGTCTGAGGGCGAAGTGATCATGTTCATCGATGAACTTCACACTATCGTCGGAGCAGGCAAGACTGACGGTGCAATGGATGCGGGCAACATGCTTAAGCCTATGCTTGCCAGAGGTGAGCTGCACTGTATAGGTGCCACAACACTGAACGAGTACAGACAGTATATAGAGAAGGATGCGGCTCTTGAGAGACGTTTCCAGCCGGTTATGGTGGATGAGCCAACAGTTGAAGATACAATATCTATCCTTCGAGGAATCAAGGAGAGATACGAGGTGTTCCATGGAGTTAAGATATCAGATGGTGCCCTTGTAAGCGCAGCGGTTCTTTCCAACAGATATATAACAGACAGATTCCTGCCAGATAAGGCCATAGATCTTGTTGACGAGGCGTGTGCCATGATCAAGACAGAGCTTGATTCAATGCCTGTTGAAGTGGATGAGATCACACGTAAGATAATGCAGCTGGAGATTGAGGAGACAGCCCTTAAGAAGGAGGAGGATAATCTGTCAAAGCAGAGACTGGCAGACCTTCAGGCTGAACTGGCAGAACTCAAGGATCAGGCAAATTCCCTGAAAGCAAAGTGGGAGAACGAAAAGGCTGCAGTTGAGAAGATAAGGATCCTCAAGGAAGAGATGGAGCAGGTCAAGGCTGATATTCAGGCTGCACAGAGAAATTATGATCTGAACAAGGCAGCAGAGCTTCAGTATGGTAAGCTTCCAGCGATCCAGAAAGAGCTTGCAGAGGCTGAGTCCACAGCTTCAGATAAGGAGAGGGAGCTTGTCCATGAGGTAGTTTCAGAAGATGAGATATCGAAGATCGTATCCAAGTGGACAGGAATTCCTGTTGCAAAGCTTACTGAGAGCGAGAAGAGCAAGACCCTCAATCTTGCCAGCGAACTTAAGAAGAGAGTTGTAGGTCAGGATGAAGCCGTTGACTATGTCAGCGATGCGATCATCAGATCAAAGGCGGGAATAAAGGATCCTAGCAAACCGATAGGTTCATTTATCTTCCTTGGACCAACCGGTGTTGGTAAGACAGAGCTTGCAAAAAGTCTTGCAGCGGCATTGTTTGACAATGAGCAGAACATGGTTCGTATTGATATGAGTGAATACATGGAAAAGCACAGTGTGTCAAGACTTATAGGAGCGCCTCCGGGATATGTAGGTTATGATGAAGGCGGTCAGCTGACAGAGGCTGTTCGTAGAAAGCCATATTCGGTTGTCCTCTTTGATGAGATAGAGAAGGCACATCCGGATGTGTTCAATGTACTCCTTCAGGTGCTTGATGATGGACGTATCAC